>Ga0233431_1004763_pt1 | contig 14088 bp, 12 predicted proteins | sample SI_118_April2016_FD_179867 | JGI IMG/M metagenome (GOLD analysis project Ga0233431, IMG submission 179867) | Seawater microbial communities from Saanich Inlet, British Columbia, Canada - SI_118_April2016_200_MG | ecosystem: Environmental > Aquatic > Marine > Inlet | place: Canada: British...
TCTTTCAATATGTTTATCAGCAATTTGTTGTTCTAAGGGACGAGCAAACCTCTTAGCTTTTTCTACATGAGTAGAATTTACTAATTTGGCATTTTCTTCTACGGCAACATCTCCTGTGGCTCTGACTAATCCTCCTAATCCACGTAAGTAAAGTGTCAGGTGACCTTTTCGGTTTGCTCTTCTTCGGGCTTCTTCAACAATTTTAAGAATTGCACTTCTATCAAAATGAGGGATTTTTCCTTTTTCTTTGGCGATTTCTTGAGCAACAAAACGAGCTATTTTTCTACGATTTTCTGGAGTATCAAGCATGGTTTCATTCATGTAAGATTCATAACCGTAACCTCTTATTCTGGATCTTAGTGCAGGATGCATATCTTTTATGGATTCTAAGTTCCCAGCAGCAATAAGAACAAAATCACAAGGAACAGCTTCAGTTCTAACCATTGCTCCTGCTGAACGTTCGGATTGACCAGTAATTGGAAATTTTTTCTCTTGTAATGCAGAAAGAAGTTCTTGTTGAGTTCTGGGATGAAGGGTAGCAACTTCGTCAATAAAAAGAACACCTTTGTTAGCTTTGTGCATCATTCCGGCGACAACTCTTTGGTTGGCAGGAGTACCTAATCCCCCAGATTGAAAAGGATCATGAAGTACATCTCCTAATAATGCTCCAGCATGAGCACCAGTAGCGTCATAAAAAGGAGCTTGTTTATTATCATAATTATCTACAATCAATTTTGGTGGGAATGTTTTTACTGCAGCCATCATTCGGGGTCCAGCTTGAAGCATAAACACCAATCCAACTAAAAAAAGCATTCCTCCTAAAAAGAAAGCAGCAAACATAAGATCTGATTTGTAATGATAACGAGCCCACCAAGGTAAGATCATGGCAGCAATTGCAAGGATGAAAAGTAGGAAATTTTGGTTTTTGAAAATTTGTTTGGTTTCTATTCTTGCTTTTTGAACTTCTTCTCGGCCAGTTCCTGCTGGAACGGCTTTGATTAAAGGTTTGTTTTCATCATGAGGATTATGGATAGAGATAAGGTCTTGAAGTTTTTCTTTGGGAAGGAGTTCTGCTAAGGCCAAGCCAAGCATGGATTTTCCAGTCCCTGGTTCTCCAATCAGAAAGACGTGCCTTCTTTGTTTAGCCGCTTTTTTAATTAATTCTACGGCTTCATCTTGACCAATGACTTGATCTACGATATTTTTGGGTACTTGGATATCTTTAGTGGTAGTTATTTTCTTTTTCATGTTGTATAGAACATCTATTTTCTCTTGTAATGTGTTTTTTATGGGATCATATAAAAAGATTATGGTTTATTTAAGATAATAATTCTTTATTTTTATCTTTTAAATAATTTTACGAAAATTTCAGAAAAAGGTTCTGTTTGAGTTGTTTCTATTTTTTGTTGGTTTTCTAAATGTAATAATGGAATAAATGTGAAAACTTTGTCTTGTTTTCTAGCATGCTTGGGAAGAAGTTGAGAGAACGTGAGGGGTTGGTTTTTGTTTTCTTGAAGAAAAGATCTTACTCTGGCATAGATATCTCTGATTACTTCAACAATATCAAAGTTTCTAGTAGGAAGGACTATTTGTTGGGGTCGTTGTTTGGCGATTCTTCGTTTCTTCGTTTCCATGGCTTTTTGTAATGCGCCCACTAAATCATAAATAGAAACTTGTTTTGTTCTTGGTTGGGGTTGACGAGGAATAAGTTTGAGTTCTTTGTCTTTTAATTGATTATGGTAAACTTGTCCTTCAAAATCTTCAAAGAATTCATCATCTTCAACGGCTTCTTCTGTTTGAGCTAATAGTCGATCAAGATTGGAGATATCATTGTCAATTAAATGGGTTGATTTTAGTTTTAATAAGAATGCAGCGGCAAGAAGAATTTTTCCAGAGATTCTTAAGTCTGCTTGTTTCATAGCACGGATTGTTTCTAAATATTTATTGGTTAAGAGAGAGATATCAATGCCCCAAGGATTCATTTCTTCAGTTTTAACCAAATCATAAAGAAGAGTCTTCCAAGTAACATCGTCTTGTTCTAGAAGCATATCAAGGATTTGTTGCGACATCTACTCTTGAGAAACATATTTTTGTTTATAAGATTTTGGTTTTAGGTCAGGATTCCTTTTCTTACTAATGCTTCACCAACCCCACCTGAGATGTGAGATCTTGAACCATCATGATTTTTTGGCACTTCGTAAAAGACCATCGTAAATGTTTTGATAAGATAAGGGTTGTTGGAATTAAAATTTTTCGTCCATGGTCTAACAATAGCAAATTGATTAATTCCTTCAATTTCTTTATGATAAAGATGTTGTAATCTTGGAAATCTTGCACTTCGCTCAAGGGAATCAAGTATTGTTTTTAATGCTAGTGGGGTTTCTTCTTCATAGAAAGCAGAATCGAAATATTCACATAACTTTCTTTTTACGACTTGGTAATGTTCTCCACCACTAACTTGAGATACGATTGTTGCTGGTTTTTTATTTTGTGGCAAATATAATAATTGAGGGGATTTATTTATCTGTTGAAATGCTCCCCAAGAATTAAATTTAGTGGTAGTAATATCTTCTTCAATTTGGGTTACTAATTGAGTTAAGGTCAAATAAGTCATAATTATAAAAATGAATGGGCCTGGCCGGACTCGAACCGGCGATCAATGCCGTGTAAGGGCACTGTCATAGCCACTAGACCACAGGCCCAACTAATTAGTTGGTGGGATTGAGCGAGTTTTTTTGCGAGTGAACATCACACAACTTATCAAATGTGTTGACATTTGCCATCTCGACCACAGGCTCGCCCAATCACTCGAAAATGAAAGCTATTTAAAAATGTTTCTTGTTTTACGAATCTTCTTCATTATATTCAGAAACTATTTAAAGACTTTTTACTTTTATTAGTGTATGGATGTTTATGAACCAAGAGAGGATTCTTACTTATTACAAGAGTTTGTAAGAGAACATGCTTTTGGAAGAGTTCTAGATGTAGGGACTGGATCTGGGATTCAGGCGTTAACAGCTGCAGAAAGTGTTAAAGTTAGAGAAGTAATAGCGATAGATATTAATGAGACTGCGATAGAAGAGCTTAAGCAAAAAGTTAAGTTAATCAAGAAAGTAAAACCTCGACAAAGTGATTTATTTTCTGAAGTGGAAGGACAATTTGATATGATAATCTTCAATCCTCCGTATTTGCCTCAAGATAAAGTTGGAAATGAAATTATAGAAGATCCTTCATTATATGGGGGGAAGAAAGGATGGGAGATTTCTGAAAGATTTTTTAATGAAGTTTCAAAACATTTAGTTCCTGGAGGAAAGATATTATTTTTGTTTTCCACATTGACTAATAAAGAGAAGATCGAGGAGATAATCGAAAATAATTTGTTGATTTTTGAGAGATTAGGGAGCAAAAAACTTGCTTTTGAAGAGTTGTTTGTTTATTTGGTAGAGAAAGGCAAGATTCTTAGGAATTTAGAAGTTAATTATGTTGGAGACATAAAATATTTTACTCATGGAAAACGGGGCAATATTTTTACGGGGATGATTGACAGAAATAAATTTGTAAAAACTCATCTTCCAAGTAAGAAAGATTTAATGAAAGTAGCAATTAAGGTTAAACGAAAAGAGAGTACTGCTGTAGAACGGATGGAAAATGAAGCAAAATGGTTGAGGGTTTTGAATAAGAAAGGGATTGGGCCAAAGTTTTTATTTTCTGGAGAAAATTACGTCATTTATGAGTTTGTGGAAGGAGAGTTTATTTTGGATTGGTTAAAAGATAAGAGGAAAGAGCAGATCGAAATGGTGTTGATGAATATCCTTAAGCAATGTTTTGTTATGGATGAGTTGAGAGTTAATAAAGAAGAAATGCATCATCCCCATAAACATATTATTGTTACAAATTTTGGTCAAGTAGTGTTTTTAGATTTTGAGAGATGTACTAGAATTGATAAGCCAAAAAATGTAACTCAAGTTGTTGAGTTTTTATCGAGGATTAACAAGGAGTTATGGGAGAAAGGATTTGAGTTCAAGGTAAAGGAATTAAGGAAATTGGCAAAAGAATATAAAAAAGATTTAAGTAAAGAGAGTTTTGAGAAGATTGTTAGGTACATGTTTGAATAAATTGGAAGTTCTACTATTTTCAAGAAGTTTAAAGAGTTGAGTTAATAATTTAAGGAATCAACAAATTAGTAAAATTCTGTTTCTTGATAATGGATTCCTTTTTTGAGTTCTACTGGACGCCAGTCGTCGATAACCAATTTCGCTCCTAGCCAATCGGCTAGTTCTTTTGGGTTACCAATAGTTGCACTTAGGCCAATTAGTTGTGGTTTGAGGAATGCTTTAAGGAGAGTAAGGATAATTTCTAATGTGGGGCCTCGTTTTGGATCGTTGAGTAGGTGGATCTCGTCGATAATCACTGTTTTGATTTCAGCAAGCCAGGAAACTTTATGGCGGAGAAGCGAGTCCATTTTTTCAGTGGTGAGGATTAAGAGATCATATTCTGATAGGTAATTTGATACTGAGTCGATGTCTCCCGTCGACATAATCACTTTGTAATTGGTGTCTTTTAGAAGGTCTTGGTATTCTTTGTATTTCTCGTTAGCAAGAGCTTTGAGAGGAACCAAATAGATAGATTTTCCTTTGTTTAGTGTGTTACAAATTGCCATTGTGGCAACAAGGGTCTTGCCACTGGCTGTAGGTGCACAAGTAAGAAGAGATCTCCCTTCTAGAAGACCATTTTGGATGGCTTTTTCTTGAATAGGAGTTAAGTTAGGAAATTTGTTATACTTTTGCTGAAAAAAATCAGGCAGAGGTAGTTCAGAGAGGTTCATGATTAAGGGATTTGGCGATAAATTTATATTCTTTTTGGCCATATTTATAATTGAAAATGGGGGAATTAAGGGCATTTTTAGAACCATGTTCTATATTTTCATTTTTGTTATTTTGGAGTTGTGAACAGCTGAAGTCCAAAAATTTTTGGGTTTCAGGAAGCGTCTTTACCCCTAATGCATTTCTAGACGACAAACTTGCGAAAGACTTATAAATTAACATGAGGTAATTAGGGTTAACCTAATTAAGGGTTCCGTCAATAAAATCGAAAAAGTGTGTCTTTGTTTGAAAAAGAGATGTAGGCATATTTTTCGGAATTTTTACTTGACGGGGTCTGATAAGGAAAAAAAAAACAAAAAAAGAAGTATTAACACGGAGGTGTGTTATAAATGAAGGTGAAAAAAGCTTTTAAGCGTTTGATTGCAGTTGCTGCCGGAGCTACAATGCTCGGTGCTACAGTGATGGGCGCTATGGCCGCAGATCTTAGCAACTATCCCGACATGTTTGTTTCTGACGGAACATTTAATGGGTATTTTGTTGTAGGAGCGTCTGCTGCGCCAGTTGATAACTTAGCAATGACAGACATTGCTACAAGTATGTGGTATACCAAAGCTGATGGTGCTGCAACAACAACAGTTGAAGGAGATGCATGGAAAGTAGGAACAGGTGCAGAATGGTTAGAGGTTAACGAGAGTATTGGTCCCTCTGGTCCTGGTGGTGTAGTTGACTATATCACAGGTACAGACCTAGCTGCCTTGTCTGATGGAACTCTTTCTAATTCAAAGGGAACTTTTGATTATCAACAAAAGTTGTACTTCGATAATGGAGTAGGCACTCAAGGAAGAGCATGGTTCATGGAAAATGATGATGACGAAATCGGATTGTTCTGGAAGATTACTGATGGAGAACAAATTGCGATGTACGAATTAGATTTCACTACAGATGGGGAATCAGACATTGACTCTTCAGACTCTTTTTCCTTGAAGGACTTTGAAGATAAGACCATTAACTTCATGGGTATGGATTGGACTATGACCAATGCAAAGTACATTGATAACTCTGGTGGTACAGTGGAACTTACTTTCATGGCCGGTGCAGCAAAAGGTACTTTGTTGGAAGGAGAAAGCGAGAAGTACATGATTGGTGACAGTGAGTATGATGTTGCATTAACTTTTGTTGATGCTGATGAAGCAGCTTTTACTGTAAATGGTGAGAGCACAGGCAAGCTAGAAGATGGAGAAGCCTATTCTTTAGCAGACGGTAATGAGATTGGTGTATCAAACATCTTATACCAGAACTATGCTGGCGGAGTACATCAGTCAAGCTTTTTCATCGGTGCTAACAAACTGTACATGAAAGACAACATCACTGATGTATCTACTGCAGACTCTATTACTAATGAGTTGAAGGTTAACGAGGAAACAATTGATGGGGCTCAGCCATTCATCAAAGGAACCCTAGTTACAGAACCAACTACTACTGTTGATGGTGAGTTGAAACTGGACTATATCCGGATCAACATGACTGCACAAGATGACATCTACCTGGCAGCTGGTGAAAAATTGAGTGAAGACAGCGAATTGGTTGAACCTCAATTGTTGTTCACTGAAAACTGGGACTTTGAGTATCATGGAACTGATCCTGCGGTTGAAGACAACGAAGTTAAGTTGCAGAAACAAGGTAGTGACAAGTATGAGTTGGCGTTCACTTCCAATGATGGAAATGCAGTAAGTTTACCATTGCTTTTTGCCAGTGCTAATAATGTTTTACAGACAGGTAAGAAAGCTGGAGATAACTTGGCTATGAACGTAACTGTTAACATTACTGACGACGACTACTTTATTTTAGCGAACAAGGATACCGCAACTGCTGGAAACTCTGATGCAGTGGTTCATGTATTGCAGTATCAGAGCTCAAAGAACTCTGGTGATGACACCCAAACAATCAAGTTTAAAAGCTTGAATACTGGGGAGACATTTACTAGAACATTTGCAGACGATTGTACCTTTGATATCAGTTTAGATGGAAGGACGCACAACTTCGGGAATGCAACCGGAGGAGCAGGATCAGCATGTGCTACTGACAACTGGAACATTAGGCTGACCGGTACAGACTACGTTGGTGATGATAGTACTTCCGGAAATGTAACTACTCTTAGTTTGCGGGATGCAAGTGGTGCTTTGATTGAGCTATACAACGAGAACAATGAGACAAATGTTAACGACCCTTCCCTACAGATTGGAACAAATGTTATTGGATTTAACGTTAGACTTAAGTACGATGACACTGATAGGTTAGACGACCATACTGCAGCTGCAGAGACTGTTTGGTTATATAACTTGACAGAGACAGGCACCCAGGAAGTTACTGCTACGTACATAAGTGGATCTCCGTGGAATATTGCTGATCCAGATGATACAGATGTAACCTGGAGATACAGTAACACCGGTCTATTGACTAAGCAAACTGCAGCAAGTAGTACTCCTGTAGAGCTAGTTGTGACAACACCAAGTAAGTCTAGAGAAGTTTTGGCTTATGTAACTTCTGGAGCAACAACTTCCTCTGTTTCCGGTGGAGATCTAGCTTTAGTAACTGTTGTTGATGCAACCAAGTTGGATAGTGAAGTTTCTGATGTAACTGCACAGAACTTAGTTGTTGTTGGTGGACCATGTGTGAACAGTGTAGCAGCAGAGTTAATGGATAACCCTGCAGATTGTTCTGAAGGATTTACTCCTGGAACTGCAAGAATTAAGTTGTTTGCTAACGGAGACAACATGGCTATGTTAGTTGCTGGTTACAGTGGTACAGATACCAGACTTGCAGGTAAGGTAATTGCTCACAGAGCTAGTGAGTTAACTGGAATGGAAGTCGAAGTTGAAGGTACAACCTACAGTGACGCAAGTATCGGTGCTCCAACTCCTATGGAAGATCTAGGAGATGCAATGGATGCTGACGCAGATGCTGACGCAGATGCTGACGCAGACGCAGAACAGTAAGCCCAACGGCTTTATTTTTTTCTTTTTTTTTCTTTATTTTTTAGGAACCTTTATTAATTGCTTTTAACTTCTTACATTTATAATTAAAAAAGAGGTGTATCTGATGAAAAAAGTAATTTTCTTGTTAAGTTTGTTAGTAATTGGAATGTTTTTGATTGGTTGCGGGACTACAATAGAAACAACTGAAAATGCTGGTAAATTAAGCGAAGTGAGTGAATCAGAGTATCAAAAGTGTGAACAAATAACAAAAAAGATTGATCAATTAAGCTGTTATTTTAATTTGGCGGAAACCACCAAAAATGTAGATGTTTGTTCTAAGATTGATCCTTTAATACAAGATTCGTGTGTTAATAAAGTTGCATTAGCGTCTTCTAATGAAGAATTATGCAATCAAATAACAGAAAGCGATGTTAAAAACAATTGCTTGGCCACTATTAAAAAAGATTCTAGTTTTTGTGAAGCTATAAGTTCAGAATCAGGTAAAAATACTTGTTTCTTAGCAATAGTAGAAGTCAATCTCGATGAATCTATTTGCGATAAGATTACTTCTAAGTTTACAAATGAAAAATGTTTGTTAACTTTGGCCAAGGCCAAATCAGATGTTTCAATTTGTGAGAAATTGCCTGTTTCTATTGAGGAAGCTTCAGCAGTAACTCAAAATAATTGTTATAGGGAAATGGCAGAATTATTAGAAGATGAAATCATTTGCAATAAACTTGATGATTCTTTTTCTATATCTACTTGTTTTGTAAGTTTAGCAGAAATAAAAAAAGACCCAGAACTTTGTAATAACATTGTTCCTGCAGTAGGGATAGATGTTGAATTGCTAACGGTTAGTTGCATCGAATTAGCCACTTCCGAAATAAATTAGTTTTTTCTTTTTCTTTTTTTCTGAGTTTTAATTGAAATAAGATAATTTTATATATTCTAGAATTTTATTAACTATTAAAGAGGTTGATAGAAATTAAATACAATAAATATATTCCTTTAGTTTTATTTGTACTTTTGTTGGGGTTATCTATTTTAATTCTTAAGCCATTCATTTTAGTGATAGTTATGGCGGCAATTCTTGCTTATATGGTTTATCCTTTGAGGAAAAAGTTAGGAAATAAAATGAGTAGTACTTGGGCGGCATTTATTGTAACTTTGTTGGTTTTTTTGATCATTCTAATTCCTTTGATCTTTTTTACTCAGTCTTTGGTTAAGGAATCTTTGGCAATATATGCTTTAGGTAAGCAGAAAATTTCTACTGGTTTTTTTGAGAATTGTAATGGAGAATTGTGTGTGCAATTGGGAGACTTTATTCAAGACCCACGAGTTACATTTTACTTTCAGAATTCATTGAAGTTAGTTACAGATTTAATTGTGGAGAAAGGTTCGGCATTATTGGCAAGTGTTCCCGGGTTTTTATTGGGTTTTTTTGTGATGTTCTTTTCGCTGTTTTATTTTTTGAAAGATGGAAAATCTTTGTTTGAGCGAACTGTAGATTTTATTTCCATGAAACGGAAAGATATGCAGCACATAGTCAAACGTTTGAAAGAAGCGATTAATGCAGTTATTTTTGGACAGTTGATAGTGGCATTTATCCAAGGAATGTTGGGGGCATTAGCATTTTTTGTAGTTGGAATATATTCTCCTTTATTTTGGGGCTTGATCATGGCTTTTTTGGCATTAATCCCTTATTTGGGAACCACATTAATTTGGGGTCCGGCTTCGATGTGGTTGTTGTTGGAAGGAGTATTTACCGATTCTCGAATTTTGATATTTAAGGGAATGGGTTTATTTATTGCTGGCTTGGTTATATCAAGCATAGATAATTTTTTGAAGCCGAAGTTAATAAGTGGCCGAGGAAATATCCATCCTTTGTTAGTATTGTTAGGAATCTTAGGGGGATTATATTTGATGGGAATAATAGGTGTAGTATTGGGACCCTTGATTCTTGTTTTAACGGCGACATTAATTAACATGTATCTAGGAGAAAGTAGTAGAACTGGGGTTAAGAAGAAAGCTAAAAGAAAAGTCGAATCTGATATTAAAGACAAAGTTAAGGATAAATTTAAAAAAGAATTAGAAAAAAAATTGTTTAAGAAGATTTGGCGTAAGTAATTAATTTTTGAATGTATTCTTGTAAAGATAATTCTTGAGGAATATTTTTTATTTTGAACTCTGGGCTGAGAGTTAGGGTTTGGGTTTTGAATAATTTGTCAAGAACAGATTGTTTCTTTTCAGGAAGGGGAAGATTCTGGAAATAGATTACTTTCTTTCGAAATTTTAATTGGAGGGGGTAGAACAAATAATTTTTTTCTGCTTTTTCTATGGTTATAATGGCTCCGATGATTATAATTGTTAAAAGAACAAGAGAAGATATAATTTTGACGAGATTTGAAGAAGAAGAGGTTAAATTTAATAAAGAAAGATTGAGTAAGATTCCTAAATAAATGATTATTGCGAGGAAGATTATTGTTGTTATGGTTGGAATAATAGCCCTGAGTTTGTTCTGTTTAAGAATATAAATTGGTTTTTCTGGTTCAGCAATCATTCTTTACTATCCTCTTTTTTTGTGATTTTGTTGAATAAAAAATGGGCCTGGCCGGACTCACGTATGAAGACCAGAGCTCTTCACGCGAGATTTTCTGGTCATCAAATCTCGAACCGGCGACTCCCGCCACTTCGCGCAGATTATGCTTGTCGAGGCGATGTCATAGCCACTAGACTACAGGCCCAACTGTTTTGTTGGGGGATTGAGCGATTTAGCGAATGTCTTACAACTTATCAAATGTGTTGACATTTGCCATATCGACTACAGGCCCAAATGGAAATTCTAACGAATTTCGTTAGAATATAGAAAGGTTTTTATTCTTTTATAAAGTTTATTCTTTAGATGCACCACAATCATCATTTTTGGTGGCGCTTTTTCCCAAAAAAAGAGCTGACTCAGATTTATATTTCTGCCGCAATTAGATCGTTCGCCCTTTCTTTAATAGCAATATTTGTCCCATTATATCTGTATGTTGAGAGGGGATATTCTATGGAGCAAACCTTATACTTTTTTATCTTTTATTCAATTATTTTTGCAGTAACTACTCCTTTGGCAGCGAAGTTTGTAGCAAAATTTGGAACAAAACATTCAGTGTTGTTAAGTGTGCCATTTTATTTAGCTTTTATTTTGTCTTTGTATTCCTTGCCTTATTATCCAATTCCTTTGACAGTTGTTAGTGGATTTTTGGGATTATCACTATCATTTTACTGGATGGGGATGCATTTAGCTTTTTATCATGCGAGTGATCATGATCATCGAGGAGAAGAGATTGGAAAAAGAATGGGAGTTTCTATTTTAGCAACTGCAGTTGGCCCATTATTTGGGGGTTTTTTGATTAGTACTTCTGGGTTTGGGGTGGTGTTTATTCTGGTGGCAGGGCTGTTAATTTTTTCTTCATTGATTTTGTTTTTGAGTAAGGAAAATCATTATAAGTTTAATTTTTCGATAAGGTCTTTGGTTAACAGAAGGCATTGGCAGAACTCTCTATTTTTTGTATCAAGAGGGACTAGGGGAATTGCAGGAGGAGTAATCTGGCCATTATTTATATTTTCAATATTGGGAAATTATTTTTCTTTGGGGGTGATAGGAACGACAATGGCTGGTTTGAGTGCAGTGTTGATTTGGATGACCGGAAAGTTTAGTGATCGGGTGGATAAGAGAAAAATAATTAGATGGTTAGTTATTCCTGAGGCATTGTCTTGGGTCCTGAGAGCATTAGTGGTAACAACGACGCATGTTTTTGGAGCAACCATCTTTGGAGCCGTTGTTTATGGGATATGGGAATCTCCAATTGGGGCATTAGAATATGATAAGGCCAAACGGAATATTGCTGAATATTTTGTGACCCGAGAGATTTTTATTTGTTTAGGGAGAGTATTGTTGTTGACCTTTGTGTTAATGGCAGATAGTTTATCTGGTGGATTGATCTTCCACAGCATAATAAGTTTGGCAGCGTTTTTATTTTAGGAAGGTTTAGTTTAAAATGGATTATGAAGGAGAATTTTTGAAAGGGTTAATTGAACTGCAGTATGGTGGCGATGTAGTTGAAGAGCTGAAAAAGTTATCTAAAAATGTTTCTTGGGCTAAAGGTTGGCCTGAGGACAATAAGGTGTTTTGGAACGCGGAAGCATTTATGTGGAACAATAAGATTTCTAAAGAGAAAAAAGAAGTGATTGCTGGAGAGTTGAATGGGTCGAATGGGTCGAAGGGGTTGAATGGGTTGGGTGAAGAGAGGAATTTAGATTTAGGTTGTGGTGCTTATTCTTATGTTAGGTCTGTTGGTTTTGATTTTTCTGAAAAGATGTTGCAATTTAATGATAATCTATTTGAGAGAGTAAAAGGAGATTTGGAACAAGAATTGCCTTTTGATAAAGACGCGTTTGCTTCTGTGACTGCGGTATTTTTGTTTAATTATATCAAGAATTATGAACAACTATTGTTGGGAGTCAAACGAGTGTTGAAACCTGGAGGGGTTTTTATGATGGTGTTATTTGGAGGGGAAGTAAATGAATGGCAGAGGCAGAAAGAAGTGAGTAAACTTAATTTTGAAGAGTGGAGGAAGTGTTTGAAAGATGTAGGTTTTGAAGTGGAGAGTTATAAGAAAGAAGGGTTATGGTTTTTTAAGTGTGTGAATAGAAAAATTATATAAATGTCAAGGATTATATTTACTAAATAGGTGATTAGATGGTAAGTCCAGAATTATTAATTCAACACGGGTTTGTAAAAGGATTGTATAAAAAAGGAGTTCTAGATCAATCTTTATTTAATCAATATTATGATTTTAAAGAAGGAGCGGTAAGTTTAGTTAATAAATCTGGATTAAAAGATCTTAAGCCCGATGAGGAAGTTTGGGAAGAAGTCCAAGAAGCTTGGGTTAAAACTGGGTATCCTTCTCCTCGAAAAAGGTTTAGACTAATTTGGGAAGTTTATGATCTGAGCATAGAAGAATCTTATTATTGGGTTTTAAAATATTTACGTCATGATGCAGCTCATCCGGTTGTAGAGAAGTTAGAGGATACTTTTTCTGCTGCAGAAGCAAGTGCTTCTTTTGGGGTGACTCAACAAAGGTTAGGGGCACAGCAAGATAAAGTCAGTCAATTTTTAGTAGCTATTGGAAAAATGGTTAAGGAATTATTTGCTATGGTTAGAGAATTAAGAATAATTGATGAAAGAAAAGGTTACTATCAGGAAACTGAAGAACAAATGAATAGGCCAAGGGGACAAAGACTGAAAGGTGGAGAAACTACACTTAAGGGAGTATTTATTGATATGGTACAAGGGGGAGCAAAGAGTGCAGCTTCAGTGTATGGGATGGCTAGAGAATTAGAGTTTGTAACATTGCCCGATTTATTTTTTGAAGCCCCTCCTTTTGTTAATTCTTATGAAATGGAAGAGTGGGTAGATAATTTAGAGTTTAATGAAAAAGTAAAAAGAGTTTTGAAAAGACATTTGAAAAATTTTATGGAATGGAAAAAGAGTACCTGGAAGGAATTAAAAGGGAGAAGAAAATTTCAGTTACAATATTTACGTCAGCATTTTGATATTATTAAATTATATATGGAATGGACTAAGCCTTACTTGAGAAACATACAGAGATTGGGTATTAAAAAGGAACACATGGCTTCTCCTGATATTATTGCTGCTTTTGAAGGGAGTATGATAGACATTGAACTTTTAGCTAGAAGGCCTTTTGGAGATCCTAAGGCAGGAGGATGTTATGCATGTGTTGTGGCTACACTCAATTATAGGACTAGGCCCCAGATGAAGTTTATACAGGAAGGTTATCAACGGGGTCCAGTACATCAAGGAAAAATGGAAATGAATGTAAGAGGTTATATTTGGAATGAAGCTCAAGTTCAAGCTTATAAAAATATGAAAGATAGAGAAAGTTTTGAATTATTAAAAGTGGTTTCTGCTTCAGTAACTGCAGCTATGGAAGCTTTGGGAGATGAGTTGTTTGGTTACTTAGAAGAAGCAGGAGAAGATGTAGAACGAAAAGGTGAAGAAAAAGCAGTAGTTAACAAAGGTTTGATAGAGAAATTGTTTGGAGATTTCATTGTGTCCAAGGGAGCGAAGAAAGTGAAACGGAAAAAAGTTTCTGGAAAGGATGAAGGGGCATGGGGCGCTGCAGAGAATTATAATAAATTACATTTATGGAACGTTCATAACAACTTTAAGAAGGCGCATCGGTTGATTGCTTGGTAAAGTTTTTTATATTTCTAAGGTTTTT
>Ga0233431_1004769_pt1 | contig 14072 bp, 19 predicted proteins | sample SI_118_April2016_FD_179867 | JGI IMG/M metagenome (GOLD analysis project Ga0233431, IMG submission 179867) | Seawater microbial communities from Saanich Inlet, British Columbia, Canada - SI_118_April2016_200_MG | ecosystem: Environmental > Aquatic > Marine > Inlet | place: Canada: British...
ATGGTGAAATGATATGAGAAACCCTTTAGGACAAATTCAACATAGAAGAAGACGAGAACGAAAAACAGACTATAAAGTTAGATATGGTTTGTTGAAGTCTGGTATAGCTCGGCTTGTTATTCGTAAATCTTCAAAGAACATAACTGTTCAGGTTGTTTTGTATGGTGTTAAAGGTGATACAATAATTTCATCTGCAAGTTCAACACAATTGAAGAAACATGGGTGGAAAGCAGGTACAGGAAATATTCCTGCTTCTTACTTGACAGGTTTGTTAGCTGGTAAGTTAGCAAAAGGAAAGGTTGAAAATGTTATTTTAGACATTGGAACACAAGTTAGTATAAAGGGTGGAAGAATTTACGCTGCTTTGAAAGGGTTTTTGGATTCTGGTATTGAAGTTCCATTTTCTAAAGACGTATTGCCTAGTGATGATAGATTGTCAGGAAAACACATTGCTGATTGGGCACCAAATGCGGGTGGAAATAATTTCAAGAAATACGGAATTGATGCTAAAGATATTCAAAATAATTTTAACGAAGTTAAGAAAAAAATAAATGGTGAATAAAATATGGAAAGACGTAGACCACAACGAGGACGAGGTAGAGGAAGAGGAAGAAGAGAGAGACGACCTAGACGTGAAGAGCCAGAAGAAGAATGGATTCCTAAAAGTGATTTAGGAAAAGAAATTTTCGCAGGAAAGGAAGTTTCAATAGATAAGCTTTTCGAAAATGGGGTAAAGATAAGAGAGTCTCAGATAATCGATAGGCTAGTTCCTGATATTGAAAAGGATATTATCATGATTGGTGGAAGTTGTGGAAAGGGAGGAGGAAGTAAAAGAATTCCTTCTAGAAGAACATCTCGTATGCACAAGTCTGGTAGACGTTATAGAATTGGTGTAATGTCTGTTGTTGGAAATCAGAATGGGTATGTTGGTTTGGGATCTGCTAAAGGTCCAACTGGAAAAACTAGAGATGTTATTAAACGTGCTCAAAATAATGCTAAATTAAATTTAATACCTGTTAGACGAGGGTGTGGATCTTGGGAATGTCGATGTGGTGGATCACATTCTATTCCATTTACAGTTGTAGGAAAGGCAGGATCTGTTACAGTTACACTTATGCCAGCTCCAAAAGGTTTGGGACTTTGTGTAAGTAATGAAGTTAAGAAAGTTTTGAAATTGGCTGGGATTAAAGATGTTTGGTGTAAAGCTAGAGGAAAAACACAAACACGAACAAATTTGATAAAGGCTGTATTTTCAGCTCTTGGAAAAATGAATAGGTATAGAACACTTCCTGTGTATATTGAAAAGACTGGAATGATTACTGGTAGAGGAGGTAGTTCTGTATGACATTAATGGCAGTTATTCTTTTGAGAGGTATGGTTAAAACAGATAAAGATATTTGTGACACTTTGCACATGCTTAGACTTAACCGGAAAAATCATTGTGTTTTGGTTACAGAAAGCCAAAAAGGAATGATACAGAAAGTTAGGAATTGGATTACATGGGGAGAAGTTACTGATGAGACTTTGAAGAATATGATTGGTAAACGAGGACGATATGCTGCAAATAAGAAAGTTAATTCAGATGATGTTGATAAAATTTTCGATCAAGTTAAAAATAAAAAATCTAAAGAATGGGAAATAAAACCAGTATTTAGATTAACACCACCATCAAAAGGATTTAGGAAATCTATTAGAAAATCTTATCCTAAAGGTGAACTTGGTTATCGAGGAGACAAGATTAACGATTTGTTAAAGAAAATGATATAAAATTGGTGATTTATTATGCCGGTACATTTTAAGAAAAAAATAAATAAAATGCGTGGGACAAAGTCCTGTGGATATGGAATGAAGAAGAAACACCGTGGTGGAGGAAGTCGTGGTGGTAGAGGTAAAGCTGGTTTTGGTAAGCACAAATTTGGTATGATGCTTAAGACCGATCCGGATCATTTTACTAAAAAAGGATTTACTCTTCATAGAAAAAAGAAAATTCTTTGTGTTAATGTTTCTCAATTAGAGAAAATGAGTCAAGATGGGCGAGTTGTTTTCAATGGAAAGGTGTTGGGAAGTGGAAAGATAATGACTGCGTTAACTGTAGTGGCTTCAAGTGTTACACAAAAGGCAAGAGAAAAGATAGAAGCTGCGAACGGTAAAGTTGAGGTTGGGTCAGAAGATAAAAAGAAAACAGAAAAATCAGAATAACAATTAGACAAATTTAGGATAATACGTGGGCAAATAATGGAATTAATTATTAGATGTGAAACTTATGGGATTCGAATGGTCATCAATTTATTCAAAACTTCCATCGGTTGTTAAACCTGAGCGGAAATTAACTTTTAATGAGAAGATGATGTGGAGTGGGGCTATTCTTATATTGTTCTACTTTTTAGGAAGTATTTTTGTTTTTGGAGTTAATCCTGATGCAGTTGCACAGTTTGAGTTTTTGGAAATTGTGTTTGGATCTAAGTTTGGTTCTCTGATAACTGTTGGTATTGGGCCGATTGTAACTGCTTCTATTATTTTGCAACTTTTAGTTGGAAGTGAAATAATTAATTGGGATACTAAAACTCCAGAAGGAAAGGCTAAGTTTACAGGTGTGCAGAAAATATTAGCGATAACTTTTTGTATTGTTGAATCAGCTGCATATGTTTTGGCAGGTGCTGTACCCGCCGCTTCTCCTGAATTAATACCTATTGTAATTTTCCAATTGATTATTGGTGGTATAATGGTTATCTTTATGGATGAGGTTGTTTCTAAATGGGGAATTGGTTCTGGAATTTCTTTGTTCATTGCAGCAGGAGTTTCTAAGACTATATTATTACGTGTGTTTAATCCGCTTACACAGAGTGGTGCATTTTTGTTTGGGTTGGCAGGTGAAGTACCTACTGGTATTTTAACTGGGTTGCCTTTCTTAATTGGACAGGGCTTGCCATTAGAAGGAATTGTGTCTTTACTTCCGTTGATTGCGACATTAATGGTATTTGCGATTGTTGTTTTTGCACAGGACATGAAAGTTGAAATTCCTATGGCATTTTCATTGCCGTTTGGAAAGTTTGCTTCTAGAAGATGGCCATTGAAATTTATTTACACAAGTAACATTCCAGTTATTTTGACTGCGGCTGTTGTTGCGAATATACGTGTTATTGGTAAGATGATGTTTGATAATGGTATAACATTGTTGGGAACATTTGATACAAGTGGTAATCCGTTAAGTGGAATGTCATTTTATGCAACTGCACCGAATTCTTCTGGAATAATGATTTCTGCGTTGATTGGAGGAGTGTTTGCAGTTGGATTTGCGTTGGCGGTTAATAGAATTCTTAAAAAGTATGCTCTTCGATCTGCATTTGTAGGTTGTATAGTTGGATTTTCACTTGGTGTTTTGTTGTCTTATGGTATACCAATGATACCATCTGTTACTGGAACTGAAATTGTAAGATGTGTTACTTATTTATTTACTATGATACTTGGTGCTGTTATATTTTCTAAGTTTTGGGTTGCTACATCTGGAATGGATTCTAAGAGTGTGGCTGAGCAGTTTAAAACATCTTTCATAAGTATTCCTGGGTTTAGAAGAGACCCGCGAATTATTGAGAGAGTGTTAGATAAATATATTCCATCGTTAACCGTGTTAGGTGGTGCGTTTGTTGGATTGTTGGCTGGGTTTGCTGACTTAACAAATGCGGTAGGAAGTGGAACAGGAATTTTGTTGACAGTTATGATATTTTATCAAATGTATGAACAAATTTCTCAACAGCATTGGGATGATATGCCTGAGTGGTTGAAACAGATATCTTAGGAGGTAATAATATGAAAATAATACTTTTAGGTGCGCCAGGAAGCGGAAAAGGAACTTACTCACGTAGGTTAAGTCCTAAGTTGGGAATACCTGCGGTTTCAGTTGGAGAAGCATTGCGAAAAACTCGTGATGATCCTGAATTAGGTCCTATAATTAAAGATTGTCAGGATAGAGGAGTTCTTTGTCCAGATGAATTGACAGTTAATGTTTTGAAGAAGCGATTGGAAGATCCAGATTGTGAAAAAGGGTTTATGTTGGATGGATATCCACGAAATCTTCATCAAGCTGAAGCAATTGATGGGGAAATTCCGATTGATGTTGTTTTGAAATTAAATGTTCCTGAGGAAATTTTAATTCAGAAAATTTCGGCAAGGCGAAGCTGTAAAGAATGTGGAGATATTTACAATTTAGCAGATATTCGATTAGGGGATTTGCATTTGCCTCCAATGAATCCTAAGGTGGAAGGAAAATGTGATAAATGTGGTGGTGAATTAGTTCAAAGACCTGATGATGCAGAAGAAGTGGTTAGGGATAGGATGGTTGTTTACAAAAAGGAAACAGCACCGTTGATTGATTTTTATAATAAGAAAGGTCTTATTATGGATGTGGTAGTTTCAGCTGGACCAGATATAATGACAGAAAAAATAATGGGGCAGTTGAAAGAAAAGTTTGGTGATATGATTGCTTGATGGTATTATAGAAATGTATTATGGATTTTTATCAGTGGTGTTTTCGCCTGTTTTGGGTTTGCCTGTTATTTATGCAGTTATAATAATGGCTATGTGCCTTTCGTTTACAACAACTATGATTTATAAATTTGGTGCTAATCAAGAAGAAATAAAGAAAATTCGAGAAGAGCAGAAAGCATTGAATGCTAAAGTTCGTGAGGTTCAGAAGGAAGATCCTGAAAAAGCGAATAAGTTAATGGGTGAAGTTTTGAAGCTTACAAACAAACAAATGAAAATGAATATGAAACCAATGATGTTGTCGATGATTGTGGTTGTTGGAACATTTCCTTGGTTAGGAACTGTGTTTGTAGGTCCTGTATTGACATTACCATTTACTATTCCGTTCTTAGGAGCTGAATTTGGATGGTTTGCTGTTTACATTGTAGTAGCGATCTTGTTTGGAATGGGATTGCGAAAGAAACTTGGGATGGTGTAAGGGATACCAGCGTTTCCCTTACAAACCCTATGCAACCAATAATCCTCGGGAAAAAACGATAAGAATGGTATGAAATAAAGCTTTAAATTGTTTGCGTTTATAAGCCTATGTAAGAATATTATATGAGAGTTGAATATTATGAAACCTGCAAAAAGAACACGTGCACAGAAAAGAACTAGGATAGTTGTACCCGGTGGTAAAACTAAATTTCATTTTCGTAAAAAGAAAGTTGGTAAAGCAGTTTGTCCATGTGGGGAAAAATTGATTAGACCGAGTTTGCGAGCGATTGAAATGCAGAAGTTACCTAAAGTGCAACGAAGAAGCAATAGAGCTTTGCCTAATTTGTGTCCTAAATGTGCTAGAGAGACTTTGCGGAAGAAAGCGAGAGGCGAATAATTATGTTGTTTGAAAAAGGAAGAGTTTGTATGAAAATTGCCGGGCGCGAATCTGGTAAATACTGTGTTGTAGTTGAAGAAGGGGATGGAGAACTTGTTATGGTTACAGGTCCGAAGAAATTGACAGGGGTTAAACACAGAAAATGTAATGTTAATCATTTAGAGCCAACAACAGAAAAACTTGAAATAAGTGGAACTTCAGATGAGGAAATTACACAGGTGTGGGAAAATTCTGGACTTATTGAGAAGTTGGGTTTGAAGAAGTGAATTCTATGGGCATGAATAGTGTTCATAATTATCGTGCTGGTGACATTGTTAATATTGGTGGGATAGAAGCTAAGGTTTTGATTTCTGGTCCGACAAATCTTCGTGTTGAATATTCTAATGGGAAGGAATGTGTTATTCATTATTTGGATGTTGTTGGTCATAAGAGTTCTAGAATAAAATTAAAATTTGCTGATTAGTTGATGGGTATTTTTTTGTGTTATCTATAATAGCTTAGAGATTTCTATAATTGGAATGTCGGTTCGTGGATATGGAAAACTTTTAACAGATGATCCTATTGAGATTTATGCATTGGGGATTGGGATTTATTCTTCAACTGAGGAGATGCTTGAAGATTGTTTAAAATTTATTGATTGTTATGTTGGGTTTCGCGAAGCTGATAATGGTGAAGAAATTAAAGAAGATATAGAGGATGATGTTGTTGATGCTTGGATTAGCTATCTTGTCGGAAGGATATACGCTAAGATGGGTGTTTCTTGTTAATTTTTTTTGGTTATTTAAGTGTGTGTTTTCTACTATGAGGCAAGTTGATTATTATGAAAAAATGTGCGGAATCACTTCAAGCTGGGTATGTTAAGGGTATTATAAATGATACTTATGATCCTAGTATTGAGTTTGGTAAACGATTTGGTTATGATACGCTTGGTTTAGTTAAGGGATATAAGTTGTATCTTTCGGCGATCAGTGGGATTGTTGATGAAACACCAGATAAGAAAGTTATTCATGAAGAATTTCAAGAATTTTTGAAAGATGTTTTGGATGGGAAATATGAAGGAGATTTTTCTGATGTTTTTGTTTTCGATGATGCTATTGTTGACTTGGCAGAAAGGAAATATGGGGAAGAAGCTGATAGGGATTAATTTTCTTTGTGGGGGTTTTTAATATTGTTTGTTCTAACATATAGTTATGAAAAAACCTATAGCTACGAAAAATATTACAAGTATAGCTAAACAGAATATTAAGAAATGGATTACTATCTCTGAAGAAGCGAGTTTGACTACTTTTGGGGTTGCTCCTGGTAAACGGGAAATTCGCGAGTATATTCGGAACGGATTGATACTTTTAGATAAACCGTCTGGACCTACTAGTCATCAGGTTGATAGGTTGGTTAAGGATTTGTTTAGGGAATATGGAATTACGATTAAAAAGAATTCTCACGGTGGAACTTTGGATCCGCGTACAAGTGGTGTGTTGGTCATAGCGATAGAAAATTCTACGAAATTGATGCCGATACTTTTGAAATCTAATAAGGAATATGTTGCTTTGATGAATTTGCATAGCGATGTTCCTCGGCAAGAAATAATAAAAGCTTGTAATGATTTTGTGGGAAAGATTAAACAGTTACCACCAGTTAAGTCAGCTGTGCTTAGAGCTGTGCGCGAACGGGAAATTTATTCTTTAAAGATCTTGGAAATCCGTGGAAGGGATGTTTTAATGCGAGTTGGTTGTGAAGCAGGTACCTATATTAGGAGACTACATGACGATATTGGGAAGAGGTTAAACACTGGTGCGCACATGCAAGAGTTGAGGAGAAGTAAATCTGGGATTTTTACTGAAAAAAAATTAGTGACTTTACAAAATTTAGCAGATGCGCTTGCTGAGTTGAAAAAAGGAAATGAAAAACCAATACGAGGTATAGTTTTACCGATGGAAATTATTGGGGATAATATTCGGAGTGTTGTGATTAAGGATAGTGCTGTTGGGGCGATTTGTAATGGAGCTCCACTAGCGGTGCAGGGTTGTGTTAAGGTTGAAGAGGGGATTGTTAAAGGGGAATGGGTTGGTGCTTTTACGCTCAAAGGAGAGCTTGTTTCTATAGGGAAGGCTGTTAAAGATTATTCTAAGGGTTTCAAGCGAGGAATGTTTGTTAAGACTGATAGGGTTCTCATGAAAAAGGGAACTTATCCGAATAAATGGGGTAAGAAGTGAATTATTTTTTTGATATCATACGTTCTGCTAATTTCTGAAATGAACCAGGTGGAAGTCCTTGCCAACCACTTTCATCTGCTTGTTTGTATAAATCTTTAAATTTTTCAGTCGTTTTTTCTTCTTTTTTTCTAACTAATTCTAATGGCATTTCTATTGATGAAAATGTGTAAAATGCTTTTTCATCTCCTTCTACACGTGATCCATATGGATATAGTTCACCATCTAATATTGCTCCGATAAATGAAACTTTTTTATCTCCATATCGTTTCATAATATCTTTATGAGGAGATACAACATCATCTGTTTCTTTGTCCATTAAGAAGCAATCATTTCCTGTGAACGGGATGTCTCCTTTTTTTGTTCTAAGGAAATATTGACCATGTACATGTACTACAGTTCCTTCATAATTTCTAACATTTTGACATGGAAGGGCAGTTGTTGTCTGTAATATAATCATAGTCTTATCATATGTTTCTTGGTCTACTGTTCTCATAATTTTCATTCGGTGCAAATATATTTAAGCAGGTTGTGATAGCTGTTAATTATACGATTCTGTTGGAGGTGAATATAATGCCTTGTGGATGTTGTAAACCGAAAAAGACTAAGAAGAAAGTTGTTAAGAAAAAAATAGTCAAGAAGAAAGCTGTGAAAAAGACTAAAAAGAAGATAACAAAGAAAAAGAAAAAATAGATTTTTTATAGGTTTTTCATTGCGGGAATCTTTATTAACATGTTGTGTTTAAAGGATAACTATAGCCTGTGTATCTGAGAATTCAATTTTGCGGGCGAATCTTTTAAGAGGTGTGATTATGCCAAGAAAGCACTCGGTGACAAAAGCAGTTAAGAAAAAAATAGCAAAGAAAAAAGCTGCAAAAAAGAGACCTGTAAAGAAAAAAGTTAAAAAGAAAAAATAATTTTTGATTGAAATTTCGTGTTGTTTTTGTTTGAGCGGCTTTGTTTTTACGTCGCTTGCTATTTTATTTATATTGTTGGTTTAAAAACGGTAGCGAAAAAATATAGTTGACACTAATATTGAAAAAATAACAGAAACTAAAAAATCTTGTTTGTCTAATAATTGTTTTCTATAGCTGGTTTGTTGGTTTGTGGCTATATTACTAACTACGCTTAGAACTTTCTTCTTTTCTGGAAGCATTCTCTACAATAGACCGGTTTGCCTTCTGTTGGTTTGAAAGGAACTTCACATTCCTTTTTACATTCTGAACAGACTGCTTTGTGCATTTCTCGTGGTCCTCTATTGAAGCCGCCTCGATTAAATTCACTCATTTTTATTCAATCTCCTGTGGGAAGATGTTTTTGGAGGCTTATAAATGCGAGAATAAGTGGGTGTATATAGTAAGAAAATTGGGTAAGTATAATACTAGTCCTTGCGCTTGGATCGTTTAATAACACGCTTTTTTGGGTGTTTGTTTACTTTTTTTCCAGCGTATCGGCTTTTTGGCTTTTCGGTTCTAGGGTTGCTATCTGATTCAGATTTTCTTGGTGTTTTGTGTGAAATACTTCCAGCGTCTTTTCCGAATCGCTTTGTACGTGGAGGGCCTCTTGGTCCTGATCCTCGTGATGGGCTTCTTGGTCCTGAAGATCCTCTTGAAGGTCGTCTTTCCCATTTGTCTCCTGAAGTTCCAAATCCTCTTCCACCAGATCTAGATCCACCGAATGATCTTCCACCAGATCTACTGTTGTTGTTGTTCCATCTTCCTTGTAAAGGAGAACGCCTTGAAGAGCGGTTGTTTCTTGGTTCTGATTTTACGACAATGACTTTTGTTATTTTCGGGGTGTCTAGTTTTTCGATTCTAACTGCTCGGTAATTTTTTAGAACTTGTGAAAAGTTCGGATGATCGTGATTTGCGATAAGATTGATTACTTTTCCTTCTTTACCTGCTCGTGCTGTTCTACCTATTCTGTGGATATAGTTTGTTGGATCGTCAGGTAGGTCGTAATTGTAAACATGGGAAACATTTCCAATGTCTAAACCTCGTGCTGCGACATCAGTACAAACTAATGCAGCCATTTTGTTTTCGTTAAATGACTTTAATGTTGATGATCGTTTGTATTGTGAAAGTCCGCCGTGGATTGCAGTTGCTTCTATGCCGTTTTTTCTTAAATGTTTTGTTACGAAGTCGGTATTTCTTCGGGTGTTACAGAAAATTAATACTAATTTTGATTTTTCTTCTTCTAAAAGTTGTGCTAGTAAAGAAAGTTTCATGTGTTTTGGGACGTTGTAATAAACTTGTTTTAATTTCTTTGGATCGACTTGGTTTGCAGCTGCGATCTTTACAGGATCTTTTACATATCTGTCAGCAAGTCTTTCTATTTCAGGTGAAATTGTTGCTGAGAAAAATAATGTTTGACGGTTTTTTGGGCATTCTCTTACTATACTCTCCACGTCTCGGATAAAACCCATATCAAGCATTCTGTCTGCTTCGTCTAGAATTAATAATTTTACTTTTGATAGATTGATTGTTCTTCTTTCCATGTGGTCAAGTAATCTTCCAGGTGTTGCAACTACTACGTCAGCGTGAGGTAGGTTTCTGATTTGTGGGTTTATTGCAACTCCGCCGTAAATAGTAATTATTGTTAGGTTTTTTCCTTTTGTTAGATTTTTTATTGAGTCTTTTACTTGTTCGGCTAGTTCGCGGGTAGGTGTTAAGATTAGGGATTGTAATCCGCTTTTATGTCGGGTTTTTTCAAACACTCCACATCCGAAAGCTAGTGTTTTTCCAGAACCTGTTGCAGATTCTCCGATTACGCCTTTTCCTTCTATGATGTTTGGGATTGATTTTTCTTGAATTTCTGTTGCTTCTTCAAACCCTAGTCTATCAATAGCACTAAGTAAGTCTTTGCTCAGTTTCATGTCTTTGAATTTTGTCATAATTATCAACTATGTTGTACCTGCTACGCAGTAAATATGTGTAGTATAACACAAGAAGATTTAGGATGCTTATAAATGCGAGAAATGCCCTTTTTATTTTTGAAATTTGTGTAAAAACGGCAGCGAAAAAAATAAAGAATGAGAATGGCGCCGTCTGCAGGATTTTCTAAGCTTTTTTGTTGGGTTTTTTATTACGTTTTTTGGTGAAGCTTTTTTCACCAATTTCTCCCATAAAAAACTTCTTTGAACCTGCGTGTCTTTGCAGACACCAGATATCTTTATGTATAGGATTCAGAAGAATCCCATATCATCAGCTTCTCTTCATACCCGCCACCACCCATCTCAAGGTAAGTTGGGTGTTTGGTCAGAGTCAAGCCAATTAAGTCATTTAACCTAAGTTCTCAAGTTTCGCTCATGATCATTTACAAATGCATATAGGCTGTTGCCTATATCACGTATCATCATATCTGGCGCGGTAAACCTAGCTTCGCTAAGACGGCACTCTATATCTGTTGGTTTATTTTGTGTACAGATATATTAAGAATATAATCGCTAATTATTTAAATAGATAATTAGAATGCTGGTATTTCTTCTGGGTGTTTGAAATATTGTGTGGCTTGCTCTGGTGGTACATTACAATCTAAAAGAAATAGATCCACTTTTTGTCCTGGGAATATTTCTTGGCTATTAGAATCTCTTGGTCTTGATCTCATTATTTCATCTAATTTTTTTCTCTCAACTTGTTTTTCAAGGGTGTGTTGTGATTCTGAGGTAAAATCTATTTTTTTCCCACATTTCATTTTGATTGTTTCCCATAATGATGGGGTTCTTGCTCGTTCTCTGTAAAAATCCACTGGGAATTCCAAAGCTGCTAATCTACTAGTAGGGTTGTGATCTTTCATTGCTTCCAAAACTCTTAATGTTCTATACCCATCAATTATTATTTGTGAGTCAACACTGACTATTGCTACTTCCCCTTCTCTGAAGTGTGTGATTTTTCCTTGTTTTATTAATCCCCCACCTTGATATCCTAAGATACTATTTCTGAATAAATACCCATTTCCGATTGTGAATGGTAGCCAGTCAGTATCAGGTTTTTTGTTGAATATCCACTCTTTTCCTTTTTCTCCAGTGTACATTGCTCCAGCATTTATTGTGAGAAGTGGTGTCATTGGTTCTTGTCTTTCACTATACGGTCCTTCAGTTATTTCGTTACCTGAATAAATAACAAATGTACCATAGTGATGCTTTCCATCTTTTGGTACATGATTTTTGGAGTGTGTTGTAAGAATTCTTTTTCTTTTTTCAGTTGGGTTTTTTTCTCCGGGAACCATATTGATAGTGGTGTGCAAAAACATTTAAATGAGCATTTACAAAAAATTATATGACTGCTATTCTTTGTCCGCAGTTTTCAACCCATGTGTTATTTAGGAATCGTGGGCGGATTCTTTGTTCCATGTTTTGTTTTAGTATGCCTTCTCCATTTTGGTCTTTTTTGGTCATTAAATGGACGATGCTGTATGGATTGGATGTTGTGTAGTTGTCAAAGTCAAGTGATGAATATTCCCAGAAATTTCCTTTACCAGTGAATATTCCTAATGCACGGGATTGGTTTATTTGGGTGTAGATTGTTACTTTTCCGTTTTTATCTACAGACTTTCTTGGTTTTTTTCCTTTATACTCGCGCTGGAAAGATTCTACGATACTGTATGGGAAAATAAACATTGATTTTTTTGTTTTTGATAATGCATGTCTTAAACTTCTTACAGTTGGATATGTGTTTCCCATATGTTTTTGAATAGCATGATAACATAATGTGTAAAATCTTGGTATGGTCCCTAATTTATCAAATCTTTCTTTTTGTTCTTCTTTAAGAACTACTCCATGTATGTAGGCACCTGCTTTAACTTCTACATAGTATTGTTCTTTTTCTGATAATCTTGTTATTAAATCTGGTATTCCTTCTGATTTGTTGGGTTTTCTTCGTTGTACTCTTATCATGTGTAGGGTATCCATCATCCTGTCTTCAAAGTAATCTCCTACACCTACAGGTACATTATAATTATTCATCTCTCAGAAGAAGGGTTCTGAAAAATTTAAAGGCTTTCTGTAAGCTTTATAAAGCTTGCTGGGCGATAATAGAAGATAATATTGCCTATAATTGGTAACCCTGTTACCGGTGATAACTAATCTTAGGCCGCAATAAACGCGGTGGTGATATTCGAATAAAGCTAATTGGTGAAATTGGCGTTTAGGTGATTGATATCGGAGCAAAAATTAAAAAGAAATTTGGTGCTAAAGCTGAAGTTAAAAGAGAAGTAAGAACTAAAATAATTCCTGAGGGAGTTAGAGGTATTATTAGATTAGTTGAAACAGATTTAGATGGAACTAAAAAGATTATTATTTCTTTGACTAAGATTAAGGGTGTGGGTATTAATTTCGCTTCTCGAATTCCAGGTTTGATTGGTGTTCCTAAAAATACAGTTATGGGAACTCTTAATGATGAGCAAATAAAAAAGATTGATCATGTTTTAAGAAATCCAAAAGAATATGGATATCCAGATTTTATGCTTAACAGACGACTTGATGTTGAAACTGGGGAAACTCGGCATGTGTTAGCTTCTGAGTTGGTTATTACTTTGAAAGATGATATTGATCGAATGAAAAAGATCCACGTTTACCGTGGTGTAAGACACGAGTTAGGATTGCCTGTTCGTGGACAAAGGACTCGTGGAAGTTTTAGAAAAGGTAAGTCAACCGGTGTTGTGAAAAAGAAACAACAGCCATCTAAAAAGAAATCATCTGCTAAGGGTGGAAAAGGCGGAAAGGGTGGCAAGGGCGGAAAAGGCGGAAAGAAAAAATAGTTGCCCGAAAATAAAATTATGATTAGCGGAGTTAATTAAAATGAAAAGACAAAGAAAACAATATTCAAGGCCGAAAAAGCCATGGTCAAGAGAAAGACTAGATGTAGAGGGAGATATAATTAGAGAATATGGTCTTAGACGGAAAAAAGAAATTTGGGTAACTGAAGCTAAGTTGCGAGATTATAGACGAAAGGCTCGAGAGATTGTATCTACTAATGACAAAATTGCTGAGAAAATTTTGATCGATAAATTAGCTAGCTTTGGTTTGATTTCTACTAATGCTCACTTGGATGAAATACTTGCACTTAAGATTGAGGGATTGTTAGATCGAAGGTTGCAAACAATTATTTTTAAGAAAGGAATTGCTTCAACACAGAAACAGTCAAGGCAATTTATTACACACGGTCACATTGCTGTTGATGGAAGACGAGTGACTTGGCCATCTGCTTTAATTAATTTGGAAGAAGAAGCAAAGATTGGTTTGTATACTAATAGTGCACTTAATGAGTCTTTGGTTAAAATTAAAAAAGCTGCTAACGCACACAAAAAAGTTGAAGAGAAAAAAGAAGGCGAGGCTAAATCAGTGGAAGAAAAAACTGAAGCAGGTAAGGGTACCAGTGTTCCCTTACAAACCCATGCAACCGAAAAAGTCGAGGAAGTAAAAGAAACTGTTGAAGAAAAAGTTGCCGAGGAAATTCCTAAGGTAGTAGAAGCAGTTGAAAACGTTGTGGAAAAAGTTGTTGAAGTGGT
>Ga0233431_1004772_pt1 | contig 14054 bp, 19 predicted proteins | sample SI_118_April2016_FD_179867 | JGI IMG/M metagenome (GOLD analysis project Ga0233431, IMG submission 179867) | Seawater microbial communities from Saanich Inlet, British Columbia, Canada - SI_118_April2016_200_MG | ecosystem: Environmental > Aquatic > Marine > Inlet | place: Canada: British...
TGCCTCTCCGACAACCAGTGCTTTGGCCCGGCCATGGCCGGAGAGGGAATCTACTGTGTTACGGAGAAGAAACAGAAAAAGAGCGAAAAATAAAAATGGGGACGTTGCCAAGGCAAGAGGGGTCAAGTTTGGTCGGCCATTTGGACCGGGGAAAAGCAAGCTTGACCAGTGCCAGGAAGAAATTGTGGCCTTTTTGAAAACAGGCGGTCGGCAGAACTATATTGCGAAGAAATATGGAACGACGCCTGCGAATTTGAGCATCTAGCTCAAAAAGAAGGGCCTTACATATCGGCATTTGTCTGAGAGGATATAAATCAGTTCGGTTTGAAGCTTTTGGGTAATGGGCGCTACTTCAAGGTGCAAGATGCATCCTTTCCCACTTGCCGTTATTCAAAACATAGCGCTCCCTATGGTGAATCCAGTCGAACCTTCCCTGTCAGAATTCTATTTTTTCAGGGACAAGGCAATACCCCCCCCCGTGAGTCCGGACAGGGGATGGATTTTCCCTTGTACCGACGTTTAATCTGGTGCACCTTTTTCACCAGTTCTTCCCTTCCCTGGATTATACTGCTTTGATGGGCTGCGGCTGAGGCAGCCTGGTTTTCACGCCTGCGAGTTTTCCAGTCAGCTTCTGTCTCTTCACGGGAGAGTTTCAGGACTTTACCGTCAATGCGGATTTGACGCGGGGGTAAATGCCAGTAGAAAACTAACACCGCCGATGGGTCAGCGGCCAACTCTTTTCCCTTTTCGCTTTCATAATCTGTATAAAACGAAAACCCACCGTGAACAAGCCCCTTAAATAAAACAGATCTGGCGGCAGGCCTGTTTTCGGGTGTTACTGTTGCAAGGGTGGCAATGTCGGGCCGGAGGAGGTTTGACCAGGGAAGGACAGTTGAAGAGAACCGCCTGATTAACCGGAGCCCGCCTGAGATCACCGGATTTTTCAGAAACAGCCCTCCTTTACCATTTTGGGCCTCCTCATACCATTTGAGGAATATTGTTATAGGGTCCGGTGTTGCGGATTTATTTCTTTCCACACTGACCTCAGTGAAAACTGATGGTGAACAAATATAGCTTATTTTCCTTTAAAGATTGTCCAAACAATGGGGTCCACTTCACTCAAGCACGAAATGCAACAATAAGCCACTTGCTCCGATTTAACGACAATCCCCTCCTTGCAGCCCCTGCGGTCAGGACGTAACGAAGTACCAGGCGCGTTCGATCTCTTTTAACTCGAAGTGTTTCATCCCGAGCAACGGCCCCAACGCATTCGTGGCCAACTTGAGAAAAAAACTGTCGCTCACAACAGCCTTCTTTTTGAAATGTTTCGCATTCCTGATATTGAACTCCAAGTCGTGCACTAAGGCCGTTGGGGTGAAACAAACAAGACCTTTAAAGACAGCGACCCAGTTTAGGATACCACGAGCCTCAATGGCTGCTTCGAAATACTCTGTGACCTTCTTCAGTTCCGTCAGAGTGACCATTCCCGACATTTCGAACCCGATGGCTTGATGGGTGCTTCGTTCCATGATCCGGATCATTCGCATCTCCCTGGTCAGTGCTGAAATGAATTTCTATGATCAAGCGGAGAAATTTTTGTGTTGTCATCCTGGCCTTGCTGGGCCTGCGCCATAAAGCTCTTCAGCATCAAGCCCTGGATGATGTCGAGGTCAAAAACGTCTTCGTGGGCGTGTTCTTCCCACCTTCCGTTTATTTTAACCATCGTGCTCGTGTTCGTACATTCAAAAGAGTCGCACCAGGCGAGTTCCATGCCTTCCAGGAACACGATTTTCGCATATTCCCGACATTGAGTGCAGAGAAACCTTTCGGCTTTTACGTCAGTTAAATAATTCATAGTTCACCCTACGGATCAGATCATTTGGAGGAATTTCTCTTCGTATTTTTCCTGAACATCTTCAAAGGACATTGTGCCGTACAAATCCATGGTTGTGACGTAGCTGCGATGCCGCAATAGCTTTTGGACGCTCTCCACGGTCAAACCAGCATCTTTCGCCATTCGAGCAAAGGAGTGCCGGAGCAAATGTGGTGTTACATGCTTCGTTTTGCTTTTGGGGTTCGGATTCTCGATTTTGGCCCTTTTCCCGACTTCAGAAACAATCCGGTTGACCTGGACCAGACAGATCGGGTTTTTCTTTCCGTTCTTTCGTGAAGGGAAAACCGGGCCTTCTACTCGACCGGTCAGATAGAACTGAATGTCCTGCATCAGATCTGGAGAAACCGGAACGGTTCCATGCAAGCGGTTTTTTCCGATAAAACTGATCCGGTTCCTCTCCCAATCGATTTTCTCAATTTTCAGGTTGGCGACCTCCTCACGCCTTAAACCGGAATAGGCCATGAGTTTGATGATGATTCGTTCCCGAAGTGTGTTGCAGGCAAAAATCAGCTTTTTGATTTCCGCTGGTTTCAGGGCAAAAGGGGCGTTGGAATTGTTCATTTTTGGCCTCATGTAACAGTTTGTTTTTTTCGTAACATTAAAGGGTTTTTAAGGGGTCCAAAGGGCCATAAATCCAGGATACAGGGGAAAACATGTAACAGAATCATCAAAGTGTTACATAGGGTCGAAATCGTAAAGCATTGGGGTCGTGGCTGTTGATAAAATCCATATTCGGCACATTGCCTCTTTTTGATGAAACCTCGATTCTCGTCCTTCTGAAGGTTTTTGATTGGAAAAGATGGATTGCCATTGCCTTGCTAAGACAATTATATAATAGCGTGACTTATTCTGTAATATCATGGCAAAATATATCTGGTTTGTCAAGAACATAAATGATGGGTATTATTGTTATTTATTGCGTTGCTGGAAAAGCTGAAAGGGAACTTCGGGAAATAGGCTGAACGGTGGGGCAGGTGGGATGGTTTGCTTCAATGATTGTCTTTATTAATGCGCGGTTTTGGGGTTCTGAAAGTCGTAGGCTTTTTCTTGCTCGAACCAGATTGTCATATCTCTATAATCCGGTATCATGTGTCTGAAGATATCAACCATCCAGTCCACCACTTTGTATTGGGCTTCATTCTTCATCCTGAATATCACTGTGGCCTTTTTCGGGAAATCGTCTGATTTTTGAATTTCAATCCTAAAAGGATCTTTTGTGAGCTTTTCTGCCGCTAACCTCATCAAATGGATTTCATTTTCGGTGGCTACGTCTGAAAATTCTATTTCAACTCCTACTACCATGATTTATCCTTTTTCCTGGGCGACCAGGCTATGCATCGGGTTCAGTATTGCATTTTTATTTGCCCCGTTTGATTTTGGATAATATGCTTTTTCCTTTCTCCGGTAAATGACCACCAGGGAAGAGGTTCTCCCCCTTCCATAAAATAGATAACCGACATAAATACATCAATAACACAGGGATCATGCCTTTTCGCTGATTTTATGCAAAGCCTGTCGTATAATTCAAAGGGCTCTTTTCCAAGCAGTTTCCTTGGATTATCAATGCCAAGCATTTGAAGCTTATTCGCTATCGTTTTGCCAATATTGGGAAGAACTTCAAGTCGTGATACTGTTTCTCTGTCTGGATTCTTCATTTGTTCTTTTCGGGGGTTTCTTATTCAAAAAATGATAGCCACATTTTTTTCTCATAGTATTTTGATATGAGGAAAATCATTGTGTTCGGGCTTCTACTGCATTGAGGGGGCGTTTTGGTCGCTTATAAAGCCTGGCATGAAAGCAGATAACAATTTACTACAAAATATTGAAAAGCGGTTTGCTCTCAATCTATAAAAACCAACCAATAACAATCGGTTACGATCATAAGACACTTTTTTTCTCCAACAGTAAAAATATTCCTAAAGTTTACTAAGCTTTTTGCCGATAATAAGGATACAGGAAAAAGGCAAACCTCTTGAAAGAGTGGGACGCAAAACCTCCGGTCCGGAAATGATGGATAGCGGGGTTGCCCGACGATAGTCAGGTCCTTTTGTGTGAAAGCCCATTCTTTCGTGAGAAGATGGGCTTTTTTTGTTTCCAGATTGTCGGACCGTTTTTCTTTAATTATTGCTGTATTAGTCGTTGTATAGGTCGGGCAACAGAAAATCGCCTCATAGGGAATCAACTTAAACATAAGGGGGGGGCCATGACACAGACAAGCGGCATATTACAGACGGGAATGCAACCTCAGTTGATTAACCAGAGGATTGATGAGGTTAAGCAACAAGGCCAATTCAAACCGGAAGTTGAAAAAGAAGATTCTAGCAAAAATACTGATACAGTAACAATATCAGTCAACATTACTAACAAGCCAACGATAGAATTTGATCCCATTAATGAAGCGGAGGCTATTAATTTAGCACAGTCGGTATCAAATGATATAATAGACCAGGCTTTTGGGATGTCTACCCAGGGAACTACAGATGCGTTGAGGAATATTATTTAAGAATAGTTTTTATAACATATGAATGGGACTTATAATCTTCGTCCTTCTCGGGTATGTCTGTATTTTTCCAAATATAATATTGGCATTTTCAGGAGGGCATTACAGTATTCATCATGTTGGCTAGTCAACAATCAACCCAACCATTTTTCATACTCTTTATAATAAGCAGAGTTTTTAACCCAAAGGCCCTGCCTTTTCTATTCAATTATTGGGCTTCAAAAAGAGATTTTCAGATACGAACAAACACTTCTCAAATTGAGCCTGAAACTGAAATTATTTAAAGCGGAGTATGGATATAATTTGCTGGGAGTGTGTGAAAACAAAGAGACTAACTACCTAATGCAATGTTTTTGATTACTTCACACTCATATGTGTGAAGCCGGTGGGTTTTCCAATGTCTCGAAGCATGCCATGATCATTCGCTTGCAGGACCTTGGGTTGCTGGTTAACAAGACAAAGAAAAAGATGGATTGGGAAGCCCTTTGTGGGGATGAGTGATTATGGAAAGAAAGAAGACCAAATTTCGAAGTCAAAAAGATCACTTCAGAGATTCAGCTTGAAAATGTTGAAAAATCGGAATCCAAGGATAAAAAAACTGAAAGCTGAACGAACTGATGTTTCATTTCTTGACGGAAGATGATTTTTTGACGCATTCCCATGAAATAAATCTCCCAGCTTTGCCCCCATAACATACCGTAATCTTTTCTGATCACAAATATTTTCTTTCCAGTAATCATTTAGGCACGTTTTTCGCACTTATCATCTTCAGAGCCAAAAGGAGGTGAGCCAATGGCAACAAGCGGCATATCTCAAACAGGAATAGAGTCAAACCTGATCAACCAGAACTCGAACCAGAGCAGAAAAAGGTAATTCTATCGGATTAACAGGTCCCGTGAATATCTCAGCCAAGGTTACAGAAAAATCGGTAATAGAATTTGAACCCTATTGATGAAAAGCAAGCCAACATACTTGCACAAGTGGTCGCCAATGATTTGAGTAAGCAATCTTATGGAATGTCAACCAAAACAGGAATAGATGCTTTAAGGTCTTTTATTTGAGAGCATTTTTTTGAAAAACATGATTTCGTTTTTTATTAGGTGCCGTTAGACAACTTTAACACCTACAAAAAACCACGTGGGGACAAAACCTCACAAAGGTTAATATTAAAAATGAAAGTTAGGATGGCACTTAATTTAACGGTTTCTCGGGTGTGCGTGAATCTTATCCTCGTGACCTTGAATAGAAAAATGAGGTTGCAGCAAGGTTAATAACGGCGCTTCTGGAAACCATCTATTGATCGCCCTATTGGATTGTTAACCTTGAGATAAACTCCGTTTCATTTTTCATCTTCCTTGAGAAAGGCAGGATCTCTTTGTTGAGATTCTGCCTTTTTCTTTTTTGGCAATTGACGTTCAGGTCCCAGTTCAATTATGTTCAGGAGTGCTTCCATCTGCCCAGACACTCTCACTAATCAGACGGATGGTATTATCACGGAGTTTTTTGGTATCGCTGTAAGGAATTGGAGGCGCTAACAAATCTGCCTGTGCATGGCATGAAAGTTCCATATAAATAACATCAACCTCTCAGGAAAGTACGAATATGTCCAAAAAAAAGAAGCGGAAGAAGAGCCAGAAACTGACCACTAAAAAGGAACCAAAACCAACCCAACCAGGCGAAATAAAGATTTCTGAAGCCATTTTAAGAATGAATGAACCGCTACGAAATCGATATCAAGAACCCCATAGAATTCAAACGATTATATATTTATCAGTCATGGCATGGAACCTCTCTCTTTTTAAGGGGGAAGAACGAACCGAATTGCAAGAGAAGATCATAGAAAAGCTTCCACCAGATTTTGGTGGGGAGGATGTGGCTATGTTGTTTGATAATGTTGAAATGTTGATTGAGCGTAAGGAGAAAGAGTTTCCAGATATTCGGGAATATATTATCGACCATCAGGTTTCATTTTCAGGAACTTCTTTTAGTTTGACTGTGAGCGCAGTACCATTGGAGGAAAGAAGCCAGAAGCCTTCATCATAATCCTGATTCGGACTGATGGGACAATCTGCGATGGCCATTGGGAAACCAATAAGGCCCATGGTTATGGTACTTTAACCCTCCAGAATGGCGGGATTTCCGTTTATCCCGGTAAATACCTGAATGAGCCTCAGCGCCCGGATTATTATCCCCAGCCCCGATTTATTCGATGGCATATAAGTGAGGTGTTCCAAGGGGAAGCCAGGTATGGAGGGTGATCCTTGCGTTTGATGACGGCTTTCGCAGTAATAACTATACGGAATGTCCCCGGTGCGTTCCCACGCAGAGCATGGGAACAAGGGGAAAAACGGATTACCGCTGATTCAAAGGTAGTGGGGACGCGATTAAAACGCATAAAATCATAGACGTCCCCCCTTTTCCATGAGGAGTATAATTCATGAAAGATCCAGGTCGAGAGTCTGAACATTTCTTGAAATTAATGTGGGCACTGCAGTTTTATGTTAATGCTAAGCTCAAACTACATGTGAATATCAACAATGTTCATGAATATGCAGTGACCGCGAACGAAAATATGGTACTGGTCCGGGACGCGCTTTTTGATGATATTGGGATCATAGATGATTTTGTTCAGGAAAATCCGGAGGGTTTTACGGAACCCGATTTAATGATTGTCCGAGAATGGAAGCATTTTGTCCGTGGGCATTTTTTCATTGAACGGGTTTTAAAAAAATATGCGGTCTTCATTCAGGACAGCACTGTATACGGGGTTAAAAGCGTTTCTGAGGATCTGGATGCACTGGCGGCGTTGAAAAGACTGCCGCTGTATATTCACGCGGTTTTGTTGCCGTTCAAGGGGAAGATCATTCATGATGGGTTCATTAAGTTTGGGAATATGTACTTTGGCAGCGGGATAAAAAGCAGTCTGCGGGAAAATTACATGGCCGCCAAACAAAATGGGCGGATTATTGAATCCCTGGAATCCACCGCCCCCGGAAAGCGGGAGAAGAAGAAACCGAGCGCTGTAAAGGACTGGAAGCCTGAGTTGGATAAACTGGCCGGCAGGGCCAGGAAGCTGAAAGGCTCCATGGATGGACCGGCAATTTACACTCCCGCGTTCAGTTTGGTGAAGGCCGGAATTGAATTTGCGCAAATCGCAGTTTCGGACCCAGAAGACCACGAAGGGCTCTACAAAGCATTGGCAAAGGTAAGACGGGCCCACAACAAGGCCTCCACCGTTCTTTCCCGGGAAGAATCCTGGTAGCAGGGCCTTGTGGGACGTCTATGCATCTAGGATCGGGATATGGGGTTCCGGCGGAAGACATTTATGATTTCATGAATCGCAACGACCAAATCTGCCCAAATCTGAGCGTCAATAATTTTACCGCTTCGGTGGAGTCGGCCACTTATAGTAATGCTTCAGCATGAACTGCTGGATTTCCTCCGAGTAGGCTTCCTCATATGCTTCAACCTGATCCTGGTATTCACGGTATTCCTGCTGATACCTGAGCTCATCAGCAATCTTCTCCAACTGATAGTTCCGGTCAAGGTCGTTGTAGTACCTGTCCGAGTCGTACCCATCCCTCCATCCCCAAGCTGCTGCGGGAAGGAGAACGATTGCCAGGATAACGATTAGCTTTTTCATGATATCTCCTTTCGATTGCCTAAAGTAGTTTCAAACAACCATGGAATGTACCCTTCGATGTGTTGTCCATTTCTTCATCGTCTTTTTGTCCTTTTGCGCAGAGGCTTACCGGAACCCTGGCTGCTTCCTTTCATAGCTCACCTCATTCCGGCGCTCACTTTTCAAATTCTTCACTTTGTTAATTCCCCGCTGATCGGGATACTTCAAACGTTGGAAAAACTCCTTTTGGCTGGCATGTTAGCAGATGGTTTTGACAGATACGGTCACAAGCATGCAGGAAAAAATAGAATTCTTGAAATTCACTGATTTTCCTGCTATTTCAGTGACCAGTTTCTACACTAAAATGAACATAGGAGATCTAATTTATGAACCTTACCAAAGCCAGTTTGATAGATTCCATTTGCAGTACGTCAAATCTTCCAAAACAGGTATCCAAGTCGGCGGTTGAAGCCGTATTCGAAGCAATAAAACGAATCTTGGAATCCGGGGAAGATGTCCTGATAAGCGGCTTCGGGAAATTCACAATAAAGGAAAAAAAGGAACGAAAGGGAAGGAACCCCGAGACTGGCGATGATATGAAATTGAGGGCAAGGCGGGTCGTAACCTTTAAATGCTCCAATCTCATGAGGGACAAAATGAATCCGGACAAGGACTAATGGATGAACTGAAAAGGAAAGCTGAAATCATTCTCAGAGACCATCTCCTCCGGTGTTTCAATGATGTTGTGATGGAATTCCCGGATTTGATCGATATGCCTAAGAAGGAGGCGGTTGATTATTTGTTGACCCTCCGCAGGGAAGGGAAAATCAGGATAAGCCTGAATACCACTGATAACTTGTTGAAAACCCAAATCGATTGGATTTCATGAAACCTCAAAATGTTGAGCAACTAACCCCAGGAAAATTGGAATGAAAAAGCTCACATCCTTTGTAATATCCCTGACCTTGGTTTTCTTATTCACCGGTGCAGGTTTTACCGCTGAAAGGGTAGGGCATTCACAGGTAGGAACTGCACTAGAAAAGTTGTCATTCCGTTTAGGTATATGGAATCGGACATGTACAATTTGGTCCCGGCAATAGGTGAAATAAACCGACTCCGTTACAACTACAGTTACGCCATGATCCCAGGTGAGAAAAGGGCTTTCGGAAAATGTGACATGGAGATTGAAGGCAGGAAGGGTGAGCCGCCTCCGGATAAGAGAGGGAACATTGCCAGGACCTATTTCTATATGGATTGGGCCTATCCCGGTCATGGGGTCATTTCGAAGAAAAACCGGAAATTATTTCAGGCGTGGGACAAAGAAGATCCCGTTGACGCATGGGAGTGCGAAAGGTGCAAAAGGATTGAGGGCATTCAAAAGAACGAAAATCCCTTTGTGAAGAAGGCGTGTGTTGAGAAGGGGATGTGGTGATGGGTATTGAATGGACTAAATGGCCACTGGCTTACCGGGAGGATATTGGTAGTGAACGAAAAAACCCTTGGATATGAACTTCTTTCCCAAACTGTTGGAATATCGATTGAAATCGTATCGAATGATTATGAGGAAATACCTGCCGTAGAAGATACGGTCAACACCTTTCAGGAAATTGTTTTCCAGATAAATGAAGAAGAGCCTGATGATTGGGCGATTGGGGTTTTGTTCACTTTGTCGCTGATGTCTTTTACATTCGCTGTGTCAAGAGGAGCGTCGGAGATGCTTTTCGTTCCCGATGAAGATTGGAACCTTGAATATTTCGTTGGGGGTCTTCAGTACAGATGGAAAAAGGTGCGTTTCACATCGGATTATATATCTGGAAGACTGATGAAAACGGATATCGATTTTGAATCCGGCGGTAAAGTGAAAATCTCGACTAGGAACAGGGGGAGGGGCGCAGAAAGATGGTTGACACATCTGCAAGGGAAGAAACACATCCAAGCGGTAAAATAAATACTGGAATAGAGGCATGACCCGGAAAAAAGAAATCAAAAAACGAAAACGAGCCAAACGTAAGAAGAACAAACAAAAAAAGGCATCCACACTTCAACGGTTTGTGAAAAAGGTAACAAGCACTGATGATCTGCCGTTCACGAAATTTATTGTAGAGCCCGAAGGTCATGAAAAAATGTCAGAGGTGATTCTGGATTTTGCAGAGCCGTTGCTGGATGAGTGCGAAAATGAAGCATCAGAAAAAATTGCAGTTGCCATGGCAATACTTATCTGGAATGTTTCCCTCCTTCCCGAAAAGGATCAAGACCGGGAAATCCTGAAAATGTGTTCTGAATTAGCTCGTTCGGATGATGCAAAACAGATTGCCGAATTGATGGACTATGCGAACCATCTCATCAAAAGAAAGAACAAAAATTATGCTGAAAATCGGAGGTATATTGTCAAATATGAGATATCAGGCTATGGAAAAGACCGCCGTTTGGATGTGGCATCAACCCTCTCGCTTTAGCGGTCGGGGGTTGTCATAAAATGGTTGGAAGGGCTATCTAACACAAAAGATGGGAACATCACTGGCTGAACAAAATCCCGATAATCAGCGCATTTCATCCCCTTGCATTGTTCACAGACAGAGATATGGACTTTGTGACGGGATTTCTTTTTTGTGCAGGTAATATAGGGCATATGCATTCTTAAGTGTTTATAGCTTATTCTTCCGTCTGCGCATTCTAAAAGAACCATTTGTGGGTTCCCGGAACAGCATTTGTTTTCCGATGAACATCACGGCAATTCCAGCAATGGTTCCAATAGGCCAGTGAAAAAACAGAATAAAGCCAACGATAGTTACCAAACACCCGCTTGCCGATGAGTAATAGCGTGCTTTATGGTTATCCTTTTTCTGCTGTACCATTGTCATGGATTCAAGTACGTCGCGGAGTTTCAATTTCGTTATGAATTGTAAATCGCACAATATTTCGCCAATAAATCGAGTCTTTCCTTCAACAGCTTCTTCAATTTGGAGTTCTAAGGCCTCCAGCAGCTGGGGCCAGGTGATGTACCCTTTCTTCTGTGCTATGTCCCCAAAACGCTCTTCTCGGTCTTCAACTTTTGATGGTTGGTCAAGTAGATTCTTCATGGGGCTCAGATGTATTTGTCTTTCACTGGTAATGACTTTCAGATGATGTTTAAAGTGGAAAATCCGGCATCGCACATTCTTCAAAATTGTACAAAGCCACCGGATCATTCACTTTTTGCTTGAGCAAATAATTAAAGTTTAGGGCCTTTCCTTTCCCGTGCAGACTTTGTTCTCTGAATAACCATCTCGTGAGCACGGTTGAATATGTCAGTTGCTTGCTCAAAGGTTATGCTCCCCTGTTCAATTTTTACGCACAGCCCTAATCTGAGCGCATGTAATGTCTGGAGGTCTTCGTCATTCGGGTATTTTTTTACAAGGGCATTCCATTCATTCCATGATTCCTTGTCCAAACAATAGTTTGTTGGTTCTTCTGTGAAGCCAGGAGAAGAAGAAAAGGCCAAAACGAATACCAGAATAATACCGGCGATCTTTTTAATCATAGTTTTCTCCCCCGGTGCCTGAAACCCATCATCGCTTTTCTTTGCCATCCTTTGACAAATCATCCTCCGGACAAAAAACCCCCATATCCTGATTCAAGATAAAGGGGTTATAGTGGTTGATATCCATTCTGTCCTCGGCCTGAGGTTATTTCATAGGGGTTCTATCAACGGTTTTCTTGGTGGTGATTACTTCAAGGTTATTTCAAAAAAAGAAAAAGGAACTTCAAGCGAATTTTACCGATGTCACTCTAATGAAATTTCAATCTTTTCGTTCTTTTTGTGTTCCTCAATCACGACAATGGTCCCTTTGACATCTGGGTTCATTGAGAGGTTGATCAGTTCATCAACGTCAATTCCCTTGTCTTGAAGAGTGGCAACTGCCTGCTTCGGGATTAGCTTGCGTGCGACTTTGAGGATGCCGCCGGGGATTGTGACGGTTGTTTCCGGTTCCGGTTCGGCATTTTTAAACACACGAATTTTCAGATCGGCCATAATGCTCTCCTTATCCTTAACTCTGTCATCGGATCGTTATTGTTATTGTGGATGATAATATGAGCCGGTGAATGGTTCAAGTTTTTTCGGCAGGGTGCAAATGGGGTATCGGATTGGCCCATCAGGAGATGGTGAAAGCCATTATACACGCGTTTTAAATTGAATACCTGCCGTGACCCTACCCAGGTCTATTCGCCGACGGACTTTTGACTTTAAAGTGGTCGTATATGAGCCGATTACGTCACTGACGGCGGTTCTGGGGGCTTTGCGCCAGCTAGTGGAGGCAGTTCGGCCCAGGGACAGGAGATACGCACCCGATGTGTTGTTAACGATTTGAGATGGGATGAACGTGACCGACGGGGTTAGGACTGGAAGATGTAGTCTTGAATTTCTTAGTAAGGTTTTGAAAGTTAAGATTAATATAGGAAAGTGTGACTTTTTATCGCAGGCATTTAAAGTCAAAATTGGACAATTATCTCTGAGCAGCACTACTCAGAAAAATAGATATCACAAGCTATTTTGAGAGGTTGAGTTTTCCGGTATGTTGGAGATATTACAGGACTTTTTGAAAATACAATCGCCCGGATATGTTGTGTGACCCCTTCAAAAGGAGGACTGAAAAAACGCTACCATTATTATTGTTACTTGCATTCGGAATTTTGAAATATTCAGGTCAGACCAGATTCAAGAGAAGAATAATTATCATTGAGTCGAAAAACTGAAATTTTATATACAGATATACCATAACTCCTGTACGGTAGCCGTTAAGCATCACGGTCGGAGCTGGTGGGTGCATGTGGCTTCGCCGTTTTCCCTGGCCCATCAATACCGAGAAGTGCTGGGTACCGGCTAAGAGTAGGGATGCTCAGTTGACCGAAAAAACAAAAATGGGCTACGATGCTCAAAAATTGGGCAATAGCGATTTCCGCCATGTTTTCAGCGGCAAATCGCTTTGGTACGTAGGTCCTGAAGCCTCTAAGTGCTGCCCAGTCGAGTGGCAGCGTGCACTGGAGGCTTAGCAGGGGACAAAATGAAGTGGAACGCGGTGACTGCCGTATAATTCAGGTTTAGGAGGGTTGAAATGACCAAACACAAAATAATTTGGACAATACTTTTCCTTTTGTTGGCGTCTGTCTCTGCGAATGCTCAAAATGGGTTGGGCGTTAAGACAGAGTTTCTGTGCGAGTTGAAGGCTAATTTAGTGCTTCCACCACAAATGGTGGGCCAGGGCCCTCACGGTACACGGTTGATCTTCAATGTTTCCGGAGGGACCGTTAAGGGTCCGAAACTCAATGGTAAGCTGCTCCCAGGAGCTGACTGGGTTCTGATCCGCCCCGATGGTGCAGCCCAACTGGATGTCAGGGGAACAATCCGGACTGATGATGGTCAACTTGTTAATATCTACTATCGGGGGATATCATTGATTCCGTCAGAGCTCAGTCGGAGAATCGCCAGTGGGAAAAAAGTCAATTCGTCCGATTACTACTACCGCATTACCCCGGTCTTCGAGACCGGAGCTCAGAAATACCGCTGGCTGAATAAGGTGATTTCAGTTGGGGTAGGGACACTCGGAAAGGATTTTGTGAGTTATAGAATTTATGTGATTAAATAACTGATTGCTCGTAAAATTGCGCCTTTCCGGGCGGGATAGTTTTTTTCATGGGTCTCTAATTTCATTTGCCCCAACTCTAGACTATTCCCGCCCCTTTTTCATGCCATCAGAAACCGCCTAATAGGCTGTAAACTCATTACTGACAGGTACAAAACCCTGCTAAACTTTGACACGTTCAAAACACTCAGCACCAGATCAAGTAACACTCAAGAAAACCACTTTTCTTATTCTGAATGAGTATCTGATGTAGGCACCAAGATGGCTTTCACCCCGGGAAAGGATTACAACTGAGATATATTGAGAATATTCAAATGTGAACGGGAGTTGTGAGATCACCGTACCTTCAGGTGAAACATAACGTGCATAACTCTTGCGTACCACATTCGACCGGATTTCGCAAAGCTGCATAGAATA
>Ga0233431_1004773_pt1 | contig 14050 bp, 12 predicted proteins | sample SI_118_April2016_FD_179867 | JGI IMG/M metagenome (GOLD analysis project Ga0233431, IMG submission 179867) | Seawater microbial communities from Saanich Inlet, British Columbia, Canada - SI_118_April2016_200_MG | ecosystem: Environmental > Aquatic > Marine > Inlet | place: Canada: British...
TTCCCAATAAACTCAATCGATAAGCAAAAAATCCGCGATCAATTAACCTTGAACGGGGAACCCTGAACCCAACAACCTGGACCTCGTATGTCCAATATTGAAGCAAGCAGATCAAAACCCAACTATAGTAACCATTTAACCTATAATATCCTCAAACACTTAACGAGGTCTGTCTTAATTGATTTTGAGACTCTTTACTCTGAAATAAGTGTTTTCGGAATCACTTGGAATCGTCCCGACATTTTCCAGAACCGCATTGTAATTGATATCAAATCCATTTCCAAACACCTGGGGGATATTTAATAATCCTGAAGATGTGTACCACGCAGTGCTCGCCCCATCAACAAAATCGGCTGCTTTCTTTGCGAGCAATTTATGGGCGAGCGTCATCGGGTGAACGCCATCCCAAAATAAGTATATTTCCCCATCATCATTTACGGTGTCATCATCGTTCACGTATGCGTCGGTAACATTTGTAAACCCATAAGATTGAGGATCGGCGATAACCCCCTCAAACAAGGTGTAAACATCAAAATAATAGACAGAGATTGATGTGTAGGTTTGTTTGAAACTGTCAACAGCCCCCTTCAAAGTCGCATTGAATGCCTGAGTTAGAAGTTTAGCACCTTCCGAAGGGGCAGGATAAGGGTTGAGGCTTGGCGTGGCGCCCAGATTTGGCATATTGGCAACAAGAAGATGTTTCACCCCAGCAGCAGCAAGCATATCCAATGCTATTCCGATATTGTCTACCGCACCAAGATAGTCAGTGCCGCCTGATAAGAAATCATTGGGACCTGCCCACACCACAAACAATGTTTCATCCGAAATCATTGTCGGATAATGAGATGCCAGGGCCAAAAAATCAGCAACCTGTTCTTGCAGGCCCACAGGAATCGATGTTTCATCTCCGGTTGTGGCACCGCCTTGTGCAATATCTGTCAATCCGGCGCTTAAATATTTCGCAAGATATTCTATCCACACAGGACCGTTTGACCAGCGTCCGTTATATGCGTGACTGCTGGCTGGGTAAGCGCCGCCGGACAAGGCAAAAACATTTCCATTATCGGAAAGACTGTCTCCAAATACAACAACATTGCTAAATGGTGTTGCGGCAAAAGAGACACCTGAAAGCATCACCACACATAAAACAACAATTCCCAGCAACCTGTAAAATTTTTTCATTGATTTATCCTCTTCCTCGAACTGATTAAAGTCCGACTTGCAAAGTTTGGAAAAAATATGACCAGGGTTTCTCTAAAATTCTTCAATAAATTCCTGGTCCATAACGATTAGAAATAACTTACCGCTTAGTGTTTCACCTCCTTTAAAATTGAATGGTAAAAAAATAATGCTTTAATCTTACGGATATCGCTCGAAAAAAGCATCAGGGGAAATGAGAAATGCACATGGGAGTGACCGTAGAAAAATTACTTATATGAGTCAAGTAAAAAATGACCACAACATATAAAGCATCTGCCTGATTCTAGTTAACCTTATTTTAGGAACAATGCTCTGAAATGGATCTCATTCACTGCCGTAGAAGGACGGAATTCCTTTTTTCAATGGGGATTGGTTAAAGGCGTTCTTGGTAGAGTACATTCGACGATTAAATTCTTACTATGGCTGAGAAAGCTGCCGCGTACCACTTCCACCTGTGCACGAACCATCCGTTCGTTGCTGGGAATAAACGGGTGGTTGTGGCTACCTCTGAAGTGTTCTTGCGGGTAAACGGTTTTGAACTTGGTGCCGGTAACGAGGAACTGGAAGAGATGACGATTGAGGTGGCCAGTGGCCGATTGCCAAAAGAGCAAGTGGTCGAATTTTTTGTGCAGCATGTTGTCGAGGTGTAGGGGAAGAGAGCACTTTCACCTGGCTCGACGAGCAAAATGAGGGAGGCCATGTTCGCGCTTTTTTGAGGCTATTCGCTCAATTCACGTTTATCTCTGTAACACCATTCTTTTAAATGGCTTAAACAACCTCTCTTGATCATCCCCAACCCTCTTTAGAATCCTCAAGACCGGTTCGGGGTACGGGTCAAAATGTCGAAAGTCAAGGCATTTCCAGCAAGAAAGTTGTTAAAAGTAAGGGGATTTCGTTCGGTGACCCTTTGGCAAACCTTTAACGTATCAATCCCTTTACCCTCAACAATGGTCTGGGATCGACCCGGTGGCGTTTGAACCAGCGGTTGTAGTCTTTCTCGCCCAGTGCCAGGGGCAATATTTCCGAAAAGAGGATGGGGCGTTTAAATCACCCTCCCTTGCCAAAGGAGCAGGAAGGGAAAGTGCATTCGGAACAATCCCGGCAGAGACCGCCATGCCCTAAAAAAGCGAGCTCCTTCTTCCCGATCCGCTCTCCCGCCAAAATTCGCGGCAGCAGGATGTCCAGAACCGTTATCCGGTGATAGAGGCCACAGGCGGGTACCCCCAAAAGCGGCACATCCCCCAGGTAGGCAACCAGAAACATGGCACCGGGTAGAGCTGCGGCCCCGTAATGGAACTCCGAGGCGCCGGCCAGACGGATCCCGTGACGGGTTACATCGTCCGGGTCCACGCTCATCCCCCCGCTCAGCAGGAGCAGGTCGCAACCCCGATCCAGGTGGGATCGTATCACCCGGGCGATGGCTTTGGCATCATCCGGAGCAAAATCCAGGGCCATAACTTCCGAGCCCAAGGCCTGCATTTTCCCTTTTAGAACCGGCGCAAAGCGGTCCTCAATGAGACCGTGATAGACCTCATTGCCGGTGATCACCAGGCCCGCCTTTGCGTTGCGCAAAGCCTTGATCTCAAGCACCGAGCCCCCCTGGCGAGCGATTGCGGCGGCCCGTTCAATGGGTGTCCGCTTCATCACCAGCGGAATGGCACGGGTGGCGGCAACCTGCTCACCGGTTTTCACCAGGGTGTGGTTGTGGAGGGTTGCGCACATAACCTCTTCCACCATGTTGAAAGCAGCAAGAGCCGCTGTATTTACCCCAAGCACACCGTCTATTCCCGCAAAAAACTTTATTTTCCCCTCCCGGGGCTCATCTTTCCATGTGATGCCTTTTCCAGCCAGGGCTTTGGCCAGAATTGCCACCGCCCCATTCTCATGAATTTCATCGTTTTCAAGATCGATGGCGTAGAGGTGGTTTTTCCCCAATCGCTGGAGATGGCAAAGGTCCTCATGGCAGACCGTGTGGCCCTTGCGAAAGGCAGGACCTTTGAACTCGCCGGGGCGAATCTCTGTGATATCATGACCCAGCTTGGTGCCCACGGCCTCCTGTAATCCCATTTTTTTCATCATTGGTCGACTCCTTTATCCAGGAACTACGCTTTCGGCGGTCCTAAAATTATCGGTCTCCCGGATTTTACGGACGGCAGGTGCCAATGCTTCAGCCCGTCCGGGCGTCCAGTTCATGTCCGGCCAGGTCATCTCCTGAGCGTGCTTGAAATAGGCGCCATCGGCGCATGGACGGCAAAGTACGGCCCCGTCTATCACCACCTCGCGATGATCCCGAACCACTTGGCCGCAGCGGGTACAGGAAACTTTACGACGGGTTGGGCCGGGCAGGTCAAACTCGCTCATTGGAACCTCAACGCGCTGTACCCTGAAAAGAACGCTGTCCGGCATCCGTTGGTAGGCTTCCAGCTGTTGCCGGGCATTTCCTTGTATTTCCGGGGCATAAAGGGATGCAAGATCCCTGGCCTCTTCCGTGGACACAACGCGGTAGGCATGACCGCTTTCCAGGTTTACAAAAGTGGCGGCCATAATGCCGTTGTCAACGAATTTAAGGGATCTCCGTCCCAGCCTGACACCGGTGACATAGCCAATGGCATCCGCCGCACAACGGTCGATCTCAACATACACCACAATCTTCTTGATCTGATCCGGAGCCCTCGGGTTATCCAGGCCGATCAATTCACACCCCAGCCTGGCCATACGCACACCAACCACCTGTCCCGGGCATAGATGACCGTGGGCCTCCGCCGATCCCTTCAAGAGTGTTTCAAAGTTTTCCATCATCACCTTTGTTGAATATGGGATTCCGGATACGCGTTGTCTGAATCAGCATCAGGGAGCAATTGCTCGAAAGTCGATCATATGTTACTTCGGGAGGGTAAAAAAGAAGGCGCTTCCCCCGCCTTTCGCGTTTTCGGCCCATATTTTGCCGCCATGTGCCTCGATGATCCCTTTACAGATGGCGAGGCCAAGTCCGGTACCTTCACGATTGCTTCCCTCTCCCGATGAGGGGAGGGTGTGAAACTTCTCAAAGATAACGTCAAGATTATTTTTAGAAATGCCTACCCCCCGGTCCCTGACAGCCACCATAACATTATCCTGATTCTCCTTTACCTCTATTTGGATTTTCGCCCCTGCATGTGAAAATTTTATCGCATTTTCCATCAGGTTGACCAGAACCTGCTCGATACGTTCCAAATCCATCCGAACATAGGTATCACCTGAACTTATACTACCCATTGATATGCGTTTGTCCATGGCCAATGGGCTCAATATATCGGAGACCTCCCGAACCAAGCCAGAAATGTTTTCCCTCTCAAAAGACCAGTCCGCACTTTTTGCCTCAATCCTAGTAATATCAAAGATATCGTACACGAGATGAATCAGACGGGCGAGGTTTTTATCAATTATGGCCAGATAGTTTCGAGTTTCCGTTCCTTTGACGGTGCGGTTGAGGTAGTCGACTCCTCCCCGGATAACCGTCAACGGGGAGCGAAGTTCATGGGACATGTTGGCTAAAAAGTCGGATTTCAGTTTATCGAGGGTTTGCAACTCCTTGTTGGCCCCGGAAAGCTCGTCTGTCGCCTGAGTAATTCTTTCTTCGAGGTGGTTGCGCCCCGTGGAAATCCTCTCCGCCATGGCGCTGAAGGCCAAAGCCAGGTTTTCAAATTCATCTCCGGTCGAAATATTCACGCGAGCATCCAGGTTTCCCCTGCCGATCTCTTTTGCCATCTCCTCAAATTTCCTCATGGGCCTGATCACTAACCTGCGGAGCAGAAAAAAAAGGGTGGAAATCATGAGTAAAATCAGGCCGATCCCCAGTATCGCCAACTTCAGGTTATCCTTTTTGACGGTGGACATCATCTTATCAACGGGTAAAATCACGCTCAGCCCGCCCTGGATGCCGTCCTTTGATATATCCTGGGCCGGGTGGCATTTCAAGCACCCCTTTTCCAAATAGAGGGGAACTACATATTGAAAATATTGATTTTTACCCCGCTGCTCGAACTTGAACGCCTCGACCACTCCTCCCTCCGTGAATTGGATCAAGGCTTCCCTTTCAAAATCAGTCGGTCTGTTGTCCGGATTCATGGGGTTCAAACTTGCAAGACGAAAACGGTAAAGGTTTTCACGCGTTGAATACTGGGACAATTTCTTCGTTACCATTGCAGGGGTAAATCGCTGAAAGCATCCCCTGGGTGTTTCCATCCTGTCATTCAGAAACCAGGCGCCGTTGGCCCCTTCGCTTTTTTCGTCCACCATTACGCCGCCGCAATCAGAGATCCACTGCCGGACTAAAACGACCATTCTGGACAGGATCATTGCCTGATTTGCGATTTGATCCATGGCCCGATTTTTTTGCTGTACGCCTTCCCACACAAAAATGGCCCCGAGGGTCGGAAACACTATCAATGTAATAATTAAGAGGAATTTCCACTGAAGCGAGAATTTGTATCTTTTCATCTTGGGGCCTCTTGGAAGGGATCTTCACCTGAAATATCAATGTTAACGACATTACTGCTCGTGATATCTTATTTTGTGAATCGAGTCAAATCAGGAGGGATTCCCCATTCTGAAAGTAAACCGAAAGGACACACTCAGGAGCAAAATACGGCGCCTAGAATCGCAATAGAGACCAGGGGAACGTGGCACTGCCGGCTTTGGGTCGGATTATTATCCTTGTCTACTGTATGGCTTGATTTTTCAAGCTCCGCCTTGTATCTTTCCAACTCGTGACAAGACATGCAGAACTCGGTTCTGGATGTCATGGACATGGATACGGAGGCGGCAGCCATAATAGCCGCAAGCTCCAGCACAATGATGATCAGAATTTTTACCGGAAACTTTTTCGGAGCTGAATCTACCATTGCAACAATCCTTGTTGAAATCTGGTTTCAAAATTTCCGCTGTTGCGCTGTGCAAAATTCAGCACCTCACAGTAGACGACTGATACAATAGAATGTAATTATGCTGTTAAAGGTGTAACAGCTTTGTAACGCGGTCAAAAAGGCCTTGCGCTACAGACCTGGGGATGTCAGGTTTATGCCCCAACCAAATATGGGGCGGAATTTACCATGGCTCATACACAAAATAAAACCAGGGCGACTATTCTTATCGTTGATGATGACAAGGATATTGTCCAAACCATCAGGGGAAATCTGGAATTGGATGGCTATGAGGTGTTGTCCGCCTTTGACGGCCGCAACGGGGTGAATATGGCAAAGAAACATCGCCCCGACCTGATCATACTTGATTTGAGCCTTCCCGATATCGACGGAATCAAGGCCTGCCAGATCATAAGGAGAGAACTCGATTTCCCCATCCTCATGCTGACGGCACGCGACGGAGTATCGGATACGGTCCTCGGCCTTGAGTGCGGAGCAGATGATTATATGGTCAAGCCCTTCAATTTTCTCGAACTTTCGGCCAGGATCAAGGCTATCCTTAAGCGGGTCGAAAGAGATCTGGTGAAGCATCATTGTGAAATCAAGGACCTTTTCATGGATTTCAAAACCAGAAAGGTCTCTGTCAGTGGAGAGGAGATCAAACTCACCAAGACGGAATTCGAATTATTGGAACTTTTTGTCTCTTATCCTGACGAGGCCCTCTCCAGGGAATTCATCACAAATCAGATCTGGCGTGATTCAAAACTCTATCAGCACAGCAGAGCATTGGACGTTCATGTGCAGCGCCTCAGAAAAAAGATAGAGCCCGATGTTGAAAGTCCTAAATATATTGTGACGGTGGCGGGCGTAGGGTACAAATTCCAGGCAATCTGAACGAAATCTCCCCGGATGGGGTTGTTACACCTTTTACATTCTTGTTACTTGACGTCACAGTGCAAATTTTCAATAAAGGGCGTATGTAGAAAATCTGTTGAGAGATGTCGACACAGCAGGGTTGATCCTGGCTTTAAGGGTAGCTGTCGTTAATTCATTGTCACTCATCCGGGCCCTTGCCAATATCCCGGGCATTACGGAGACCCAAAGTGAAATCAACTTATAATTCTCACATCAAGCGTATCGTTCTGGGCCTTGTGGTTTTTGCAGTCCTCGGATTTGTCGGTAAAATTGTTTTGACGCCCAAATCATTTGGTAAATACGGGCCTTATCGTGCCGATGCCATTGACGAAGAGGCCAACCGGGAAATCCGTCACATGACAAACGCCTCCTGCCTCACCTGTCACCCCCATGAAGCGAATATCCATCTAACCGGCCTTCACAAAACCATCTCATGCGAATTTTGCCACGGTCCCTACGCCGATCACATCAAAGACGGTAAGGTGTATGGGAAGCTTCCCGTCAAAAAGAAGGAAGAAATCAAGGTTATGTGCCTGCGGTGCCATAACAAAGCGATCCAGGCAAGACCGGGAGAGGTGATTAAGACGATTGTCATGCCGGCGCATCTGGAGGAGCAGAAGGTCAAGGTTTCCCATACCTGTGATCAGTGCCATCAAGTGCATGCCCCCCTCAAATATATTAACCGGGCCAAAAAAATCGTTGGCATAAAGGAGAAAAATTGATGGGCAAGCCGGATGCCGAACTGGATAAGGAGCGCCGGGCTTTTATTAAAAAGGTGCTTAACGGCGCTATTGCGGGGTCGCTTCTTTTAGTGATTCCCATGCCCATAGGGGCTGCGACCGAGGAAATCCCTGAGCAGATCCCCGGAATCCGAGGCAAAAAATGGGACATGTCCCATCAGCGATTTGCCTTCATAGTGGATATTACCCGATGCATAGGGTGCGGTTCCTGCTGTGTGGCCGACAGACGTGAATTCAATGTGCCGGATGGGTATTACAGAACCTGGGTTGAGCGGTATCTCAAAGATTTTGAGAGTGAGGTCTATGTGGATTCCCCCCACGGCGGATTTGATGGTTACCAGTCCCCACGAACGGATGTAGAGGTGGAGGTTCGAGACACCTTTTTTGTGCCAAAGCTATGTAATATGTGTAAAGAACCCCCATGCGTGCAGGTCTGCCCTGTGGGGGCCACTTTTAAAACGCCTGACGGTTTTATCCTGGTGGATCCTAAGCGTTGCGTGGGTTGCGCTTACTGCATCCAGGCCTGTCCCTATTCGGCCCGTTATCTCGATCCGGTCACGAGGACGGCGGAAAAATGCACATGGTGCTATCACCGGGTGCGTAAGGGGTTGTTGCCCGCCTGCGTCAATGTTTGCCCCACCGGAGCGCGTAAATTCGGCGATCTGAACGACAAAAATTCTGAAGTTTACAAACTCCTGCACGAGCACGAAGTCCTCACGGTCCTGAAGAAAGACATGGGAACCTATCCCGCGCTTTACTACAAGGGCCTCAGACGGGAGGTGGTCTAATGGATGCGCTCAACTTTGTTTTTCCCAACGACCTTCACGTCCACTGGAGTATGATGATTGTATTGTACCCCTATCTTACCGGATTGGTGGACGGATCTTTCATTGTCGCCGCCCTTTATTATGTATTCGGCGTCAAAAGCCTGAAGCCTATTTCCCGATTTTCCCTTGTTTTTGCCCTCGCCTTTTTATCCTGCGCCATGTTTCCGTTGTTGATGCATCTTGGCCGGCCTGAGCGAAATCATAATATGATGATCACGCCGAGCCCCACCTCGGCCATGTCGGGGGCGGGATTTATATTCACAGTTGCGATTGTTTTGATAGGGCTCATCGTCCTTCTTGTTTACAGACCGACTCTCGTAAAACTCAGGTTAAAAACAAAAGGGATCATGAACATCCTTTACCGCGTACTCACCATGGACAGCACAAATCTTTCGCCCGAGTCCCTTGAACTGGATCGAAAGATTATCAAATTTCTTGTGGCCATCGGTATCCCTGTCGCCACAGTGCTTCACGGATATGTGGGATTTCTCTTTGGCGGTGTAAAGGCGAATCCAAGCTGGTCAACGCCTCTTATGCCGGTTATTTTTCTGTTCTCCGCGTGTGTATCAGGGATCTCTGCGCTTGTTCTGGCCTATATCGTGATTAAGAAATTGAGCAATCAGCCCGTAGATTTAGGCTGTGTGAGGACCTGCATTAATATCCTTGCCGGATTCTTCATCCTTGCCTTCTCCTTTGAGATGTTAGAGGTGTTTTCCCACTCCTATCTGAGGACATGGTACCATCATGCCGTGGAGGGATTGCTGAACGGGCCGCTTTTTTACTCATTCTGGGTATGGCAGGTAGGCATCTGTTCCTTGTTGCCGCTACTGCTGTTGGGCTGGCTTTGCTTGTTCAAGCTGAAGGCATCGATGTTTAAATTTTTTGCGGCCGCTGTTTCCATTATGCTCCTTTTGCAGGTCTTGCTAATGAGGTGGAACGTGGTTATCGGGGGGCAGTTGATGAGCAAGAGCACCCGCGGCTACACCCAGTTTCACCCGGAATGGTTCGACAAAGAGGGTATTATAACAGTCATCGTCCTGATGAGTTTGCCTTTTATTGTCCTTTTTATCATGAGTAAGATATTCCCCCTCTGGTTAGAGGAGGAAAAAGCGCCTTCTTAGCGAAATGGTTCAATGGTTTAGCCCCGCCTCGTGTGGGGTTAAACTGGAAAAATGGTCTTTTTATAAATTTATTATGAAGGGGGGTGGCAAAAAAAGATGGTCTGACCGGATGCGTATGTGGGGCCTTGTTCATGGGAGATGGGCGCAAGGCCTGAACGATTTCACCGCGTCGTAATGTAAACAAGAGGAGGTAAAGGGATGAGTAAAATTAAATGGGCACTTATGGTGCTTGTCATTGGGATTTTCACAACGGGGACCGCATTCGGGCTGACACAAGAGTCCTTTGATGTGAAGAATCCAAAGATGCAGGAAATCAATAAGAAATGTGTGACCTGCCATCTTAAAGAGAACAAGTCTTTGGTATTATCGTGGGAGACTTCGCCCCATGCAGCCGCTAAAGAAGGTCAGGTGGGTTGTTTCACCTGCCATGCGGCAGACAAGGGCGACGAGATGGGTTACATGCATGAGGGGGCTTTCATTAAAGCCATCTTAACGCCCAACGACTGCGCTAAATGCCACGAACCCCAGGCCAAACAGATGGCGCCGTCTCATCATGCCACGGCCGGTGAGATTATGGCATCCTTGGACAACATGCTCGCCGAGATCGTAGGGGGTATGCCGGGCAACAAGGCCAATATGGCCAGCGGGTGCTGGCAGTGTCACGGTTCTGTCGTCGCACTCAAACGCGATAAGGACGGCAAACCGCTCCGTTCCAAAACGGACGCCCCGCAAATGGACCACAACACCTGGCCCAACACGGGCATCGGCCGGATCAATGTCGATGGCACCAGAGGAACCTGTACTGCGTGTCATTCCAAACACGCTTTCAAGGCCAGTCTGGCCAGACAGCCTGAAAACTGCGGCAAGTGTCATTTAGGACCTGATCATCCGCAAAAGGAAATCTATGAGGAAAGCAAACATGGCATCGCCTTCTATTCAGCCATGAAAATGGGTGGTCCGGCCAGCATGAACATTATGAAGGACGGAAAATGGGTACTGGGGGACGACTACTTTACCGCCCCCACATGTTCCACCTGCCACATGGGCGCTTTTGTGAAACTGAACGGTTCGGTCGCGCCAAATACACATAATGTGGGGGATCGGCTGTCCTGGAATCTGAGGGCGCCAATCTCGTCCAAATTGAACCGGGTAACATTTACAGACGGTACCATCGCCGATATCACGGGTGATATCGCTCCCCGGCCCGGGCAGAAAGAAAAGGCCAAGACCTACGTCAGGGAGGGAGACAAACTGAAAAAGGTCATTGCCGAAAAAACCATAAAGTCAGTGGTTTCCTGGCAGGAGAGGCGTGCTGTAATGCAGGGGATGTGCAAGTCCTGCCACGGTGTTAACCAGATTACCGGCTTTTATGACCAGTTGGACGACCTGGTAAACCTTTATAACGATAAGTTTGCCATACCGGGCAAGAAGATAGTCGGAATGTTGAAGAAAGACGGCATTTGGAAGGGGAGCGGTTTCCAGACCAAGTTGGGCTATACATGGTTTGAAATCTGGCATCACGAAGGACGCAGGGCAAGAATGGCTGCGGCCATGCAGGCCCCGGATTATGTCCACTGGCACGGCATGTATGAGATTTCCAGGAATTTCTACCATGAGTTCCTGCCTGAAGTTCAGGAACTGGCGGAACATGCCGGTCAGGGAGAGAAATACCGAAAGGTCATTTCGGAGCTCCTTGCCAGACCCGAACACGTCTGGACCAAAACAGGCGGCAGCGCCGAAACCATCAAGCTGATTGAAGAAGAACAGAAGCTGCGTTACAAACAATAGCCTGTGACGTATTCTTTTTAACCCGCCGCCCCAATCAACCCGGCAAAAACCCGGGATGATTGGGGCGGCTTTTTGGAACCCTCAGGTTATGGCAAACTTCACGTCTTTAAAAACTGTACTTTTGATATTGCTCCTCTTGCTATTTTCCTCCGCATGTTCCTCCGATAAGCTTTCAAGTCTTCTGGGACAGGTAGAGAGCCTGAACATATCTCGTGGGGGCTATACCCTTGGAAAGGTGCTGACAGACAGTCAAAAGGCAACTGCCCTGAAACATCCCGAGGAAGCGGCTAACCCCTTGACCTTCAAATTTAGAGACGGTGACCTCCACGTGGTTGCGGACAAGACTACGGATAGGGTTGTTATCCTTTACGAGCGATATGAGGCGGCCACCATAAAGAAGGTTCAAGCCTTGGTGGGCGACTTATACCTTGATTTTGGCGATCCCACGGTCATGGCCCATGACAAGATCATCTACTGGGCTTTTGGACCTGAAGGAAAACTGTCGGAAAAACAATACCGAAATGACAAAGACGTCAAAAAGAAACTGAATATTCTCGCAACCGTAAAGCTCAACAGCGACATAAAAGTTTTAGAGAAAAAGGACAGTGCGCAAATCGGCGACATCTATTTTATCATTTCATCCGAACCTGTACTGAAATTGATGTCTCCCTAGACCGGTTCCCCCGGCCCTCCTGATCACAAAACATTCGTGAACCTGCCGGGTCATTTCCGTCAGGGATTACTCATTATGCTTCGTTCCCACGCTCCCGTGTGGGAACGAGCAGAAAAACCAACTTTTTCTATCTGAAATATTGGCACTATTCCGAAAACTGTTGACTGCGGACAAGAATATAGGTATATGGTTGTGAAATTTGGCACATGGAGATATGCTCTTGATCCCCGTTGTCCGGTTCTTGGCCTTTTCTCAACCTGAAGCGGCTGAAAATGCAGGTGAAACAGATGTTTATTCAGGCATATTAGATCTATTGCCGCATTAACACTCATGGAGGAAAAATGTTCTTAAAATCGAAGGGATTTCAGCTCTGCTTGGCATTTTCGCTCGGTGTTATTGTCCTGTTATTACCCAGACCGGAAGGAACCAGATTCAAGATAACCGGTGATATAAATCAGGAATTCCTTCAGCAAATCAGCCGGCACTTCACCCTGGTCTCTGAAGAAACGGATGGAGAAAAGGGATATGTTGTTGAAGCAAAAAATCCGGGCGCCGAAGAGTCTACGGCGGCCTTTTTGGAAGAAACGGCCAAGGCGCTTAACATGCCCGGGATTGAGGTTGACTATGTCAACGGACTTTCACCCAAGGCCATGAGGTTCTTAGCTGTATTGGCGGTGCTTGTCTTTCTTTTTATCGTTGAACCCATCCCCCTTGAGATTACGGCCATCTGCATCGGCGTCTTCTTGGTCCTCATGGGTGTAGCGGATGTGAAAGAGGCCTGGGCGCCCTATATGCATCCGGTGGTGATTTTTATCATGTGCTGTCTTATCTTTGCCATCTCTCTGGATAAGGCAGGGCTGACCAAGAGACTGGGGTATTTTATTGTCAAGAAGGCCGGCAACAGCGTGGTCAAGTTCACCTTTATTATTTCCATGGGGCTCGGCATCTCATCCTCCTTTATGCATGATGCAGCCGCGTGCGCCATCGGTATCATCACCATGCTCCCGCTAATGAGGGCCGTGGGTATAGAGCCGCATACCAATACGGCAAAATTCATGATGCTGTCCCTCCCCTTTGCCTGCTCCTGCGGGGGCATGGGGACTCTCATAGGCGGTGGTCGGTGTATGGTCTCGGCCGCCTTCCTTCACGAATTTACGGGCATAGAAATCACTTTTTTTGAGTGGATAAAGTACGCCATGCCAGCCGCTATTCTCACGGTGCCCGTTGCGGTGCTGATTGTCTATTTTGTGTTCAGACCCGATCCCAAGTTCAAGCTCCCTGATTTTGACGAAGACCTTGGCCCCTGGACTTCCTTGGAAAAAAAGACCCTCATTATTATAGGCCTGGCATTTCTTTCCTGGTTGACAAAGGGATTGCACGGCATGGATTATTCTGTGACGGGAATGTTGGCGGTAGCGGCCCTGGTTCTGTTCGGAATCCTGAAATGGGACGATATCCACGAAAATCTTGAATGGGGCACGGCCCTGTTCATATTTGGTGGGGGCATCTCGTTGGGCCTTGCCATGGGCTACTCGGGTGCTGCCACCTATTTCGCAAATATCTTTTTTCCTTTGGTTCAGGGAGGCGGCTGGTTGCTCCTTTTTGTGGGTGTAGGGGTTTTCGGGGCTCTTGTGACAAATGCCATGGCCAATGTGGCTGCAGCGGCGCTTATATTGCCCATCGTGATCCCCATGGCCCAGTTGGAAGGGGTTGATCCCAGGGTACTCGCCCTTTGTCTCGGAACCGCCACCTCTTTTGCCATGCTTTTGGTCATCGGCTGCCCGCCCAATGCCATTGCTTACAGCTACCGGTATTTCAAGCCGGCCGATCTCACGAAAGTCGGCCTCGTAGCCACACCGATCCTTTTAACGATTCTAATCGTGGT
>Ga0233431_1004775_pt1 | contig 14049 bp, 13 predicted proteins | sample SI_118_April2016_FD_179867 | JGI IMG/M metagenome (GOLD analysis project Ga0233431, IMG submission 179867) | Seawater microbial communities from Saanich Inlet, British Columbia, Canada - SI_118_April2016_200_MG | ecosystem: Environmental > Aquatic > Marine > Inlet | place: Canada: British...
CCTGAAATGCCATGATAAGCTCCCTATTTATCCAGTCGTAGTCTTATCGACTCACAATAGGGATGTTATCATTTCTCGCTCAGGTTGTCAATCTTTTTCGTATCAAGTCATGTGAGGACATCTATAGGTGAGCACGGTGTCAATCTCTCAGAGGGGCAGAAACAATTGTTATCCTTTGCTCTGACAATTATGTTGCGAAATGTGCATTTCCGTGTTATAATACCGAGTTATGGTAGTTGTGTTGAACAGTTACTCAAAATGAAGGGAAGGCTAACATAATGAAAAGTCGTAAATTTGAGTATGTACGTCCCCGAATACGCCCTTTGAGCGCTGCTGGCAATGCGGGCGCTCAGTGCCAGGATGGGTCTGGCGCTTCTGGATCGGATTCTGGTTGGAGTGGCGTAGGCTCCAAAACCTATTGTGGTACCGGGACCGCGGCAAGTGAGACCAATTTTTGCGCAAGCGGCACCACTCCTGGCGATAGCTGTTATCTAGGCAATAGTCCGAATGTTGGTGCTGGCTGCGCGGCGGGTAGTGGAGACGCTGCAGACAAGACGGCGCAAGGCTATGGCACAAACATATGCGTGGCTGGGGATTATCCGAGTACCACCAACGGGTCCGGTGAGTCGTGCTGGACCGGCGCAGGGGCAGTGTGATACGAGCGCCCCGGAGGGATTCGCGCGGCGGGGAAAAGCCCGACCCCGTGGGCCAGTTCGCAGTACCGGTGGGGGGCGAAACGGTCTTTGGACCGGTAATAGTTCATGTCCGCGCATGACCCCAGGTACATTTTCTTCATCAAGCAATCGCCGCAGATCCCCTTTAGGTCGCCGGGCAACCCTTTCCGAATATCATTGAGCGTTCCCCCCCATGGTTCCCAGGGAGTTGTTTAAGCGGAAGTTGCTCTCAGATATTGGCGGATATACCCGGTATAGGTCCGGAAATCCCCCAAACGCTTTTTGAAGATTCCAAAAGTAATGGTGTCTTCCACACCGTCATAGCCATGAATGATCAAGTTGCGATAACGGGCCATGGTCTTGAACGTTTCTACCGATGTTTCAGGGATAATATGAGCGTTGCCCAGGATTTCAAAACAGGCGTTGTCATCCCGCAAAAGATATTGTTTTAAGTCGTTAAGTGTCGAATCCATCTGAAATGCGAGCCTTCTCGATTTTGAAATCGGCTTTATGCGGGCTCAGCTTGCTCATTCCGCACTGTTTAACAAATTCTGAATTCTTGTGAAAGACAAAAAGGGCAGAAAAGCGAAAGCCTGGGGTTATGTTTCATGAAGAAAACCAACATCTTTAAAATAATCAATCTCAATGGGCGGGCTTTATCTCGTACTGTTTGGATTGTTTCCTCTTAGTTCAGTCGTCTACTTCGTGTAGGCTGGTCTGAGGCCTTTGAACATAGGGTAGTGTTTGGTGTTGAGAGTTTTCAGTTGCGCATTCTCGGATTCGGCGGTAGCAGCCAAAATGGCGTCTGCAAAGCCGACACCGTGTGACCTGGCATAATCACGTTTGTAGAGCCCGCCAGTCTTCGCGATCTCAGTATCTACAGGAATAACACGAAAGAGCGAGATGAAATCCTCCAGAACAACTTGTTCCGCATCACCCCTCACTCCGGCAAATAATTCCGCAACGACGATGGATGACAGGATAATCCGGTCAGATTGAGCGTTGACGAAAGCCAACGCTTTGCTGTGGCCGCGGAGGAAGTCAACAAGAACATCTGTGTCGAGAAGGATTGAGTTTGTCACGATCAGTCCCTGTCCCATTCGGATCGCATTGTCTTAAAGTCAGGAAGATCCTTACGATTTTTCCAGATACCGGCAGCCTCGCGCAATACCACCTCCCGCCGACTCCGGCGCGATTGCTCGATGAACCGATCGACGGCCTGTCGAATAAGCTCGCTCTGTTTCTTCCCCGAGGAGCTGGCCATAGCAGCCAGTTCGTCACGTTGGGGCTCTGTCAGGTATATCTGTGTTCTTATCATGCCACACCTCCTGTGCTGTATACACCGGTATTATACATCATATCCATGAACTGTCAAGGGATTAGAGATAGAGATTGGGGTCAGCCCTGTATAAACGACCGTAATTTCCCTCATGTGCTTTTCCCCTTGACCCCCAAAGGACTTTAATGTACCTTTTTTTGTCAGTTGAGTAAGCTCTAATATGGGAATCCCGATTCCGTATTGTGTCGCATTGTAAATAGAACAGTCCACATAAATTCAGGAGTCTATCATGAAGAAGATTGCCTATTCTCGGCCACAACTTTTCAAATTGAGTGATCCCTCGCAAGGCGCCTGTGTCGACGGGTCTTCAGCCACAGCCGGGGGTACTCACTCTTTAGGGGGTCCTGGCGGTATCGCATGCTACACGGGGACAGCACCTAACGCCAACGGAACCCCCGCAGGTTGCATCAGCGGATCAGGGGACAGCACCGCCGATGATGCGGTTTTTTTTAATGCAGGTGGAGGATTTACAGATTGCGCAGCCGGGCCTACTGTTAACGTGGTTCCGACTGGCTGCAACATTGGAAGTGGCAACAGTTGTCAAACAGGAAGCGGGGTTGTCTAGTCGGAGTTCCGAAACTCCGAAAAAAAAGACTGGCCCGAAATGTCCATGGAAAAACAGGGCAACTCAATAATCTAGTATCGTGTCCCCGGAATTCATTATCTTCTCCGGCTATAAGAAATCTCCACCGGTGTCACAGTTGTTGCGGCTTGTGCCGCCAGAAGCGGCCGAACTGCCGTTGGTGCATGTATAGATAGCACCACTAGGATAAGTAGCTGCCGACCCATCCGAACAAGCAGTACCATCCCAACCGGTATATGGACTTGTCCCGGTTACGCACACGCCAGGCCCTTCGACGGGGTCGACGGTATTACCCCCGGATTGACAGAACTTTTCATCAGTTCTTCCTCCAGTATCAGTCGCACTGGAGCCCGTGCTACAGTACGCCGTACGCGTACGAGCGAAGTTTCTTACCGTTGGTCGTGTATATTTCATTTGACATCCCCCAAATTGTCCAAAAAAATCTGAATATCAGTCACTTACATGCATATACCCCACCTAAATCGCCATTTACCCCCGTTAAGCATGTGCCGAAGGCAAACTAAGGCGAAATATAATCAAAATTTGGAATGTTGTCAAAAAAAACCGTTTCCCTGCTCATCCCCCGTATTCCAATACGCTCCCCGGCCGGATCCGCTCGGCCGGAAAAAGCCCCGCATTATGGGCCAGTTCACAGTACCAATGGGGGGCCAAAAGGTCTTTGGACCGGTAATAGTTCATGGCCACGCATGACCCGAGGCACATGTTCTTCATCAGGCAGTCGGAGCAGATCCCCTTCAGGTCTCCGGGGAGCCCTTTACGGATGTCGTTCAGCACCGGATTGTTGTTCCATACATCCACGAGCCTGTCCGTTTCGGCATGTCCGAAGACCAGGTCGGGAACGGTCTCTCCGATGCCGCACAGGGCGTATTTTCCGTTCCCCAAGACCCCGATAATGCCGAAAATACCGCAGCGGCCCCCGGATTTGGAGAAAAGCTTGCTCAGGGGCCTGAAGGCCGTGGGGTGGGAATAAACGATCCTGATATCCGATGAGGGCTCAAGGGTGTTTTCAACCCAATGGCCGAGATCGACGAGCTCTTTCATGGAAAGGGTTTCACCGGATTTCTGCATCTGTTCCCCCCGGGCCGTAGGAGTCACCAGGTTGAACTTGACCGATTCCACGTTCTCTCTCTCAGCCAGCCTCACCACCGCTTCCATTTGATCCACATTCCGCCGCATGACCGACATGATGATCTGCGGCCGCAGTCCGGCTTTAACCAGATTGCGCACCCCCTGTATGGCCCCATCAAAGCATCCGGGAACCCCCCTGACCCATTCATGGGTGGCCGCGTCGGCCCCATCCAGGCTCACGGACACAAAGGGCTTTTTGTTCTTAACGATCTTCCGGGCAATTCCGGGGGTGCATTTGACGCCGTTGGTTTCAATGGTGAGCGCAAGATCCGTTTCGTTGATATGATCCAGTATCCGTTCAATATCCGGGTGAATAAGCGGCTCCCCGCCCGTCAGCTTGACACCCGAAAGCCCGAGATCCATGCCCTGGCTGATAATGTCTTTGAACAGCTCGAAGTCCACTGACGGCCAGATGGTTTCTTCCGTCTGATATTTGGGAGCGATCCAGCAGTGACGGCACCGGAGATTGCACCCCTGGGTCAGGTAAAAATAGATCTGGTTCAGGATATAGCCACACTCGGGCGTTTTGATCTCTTTTTTGTTTTCAGTCATGGGTATCTTTTTAATCCTGGAGCGGCCGACCCGGCAACCGCCCGCCTCCCTCTAAAAATCTTCTGAGGCATGCATCCGGGCTGGGCTGATAGGGATCGTTTAAAAGTGTGAATGCAAGGGCCGGACAGTTACCGGTGCAGTAGTTCATGTAGTCGCAGTCGCGGCAGTACTCAAAATCGGAAAGCGGAATGCTTCGGCGATTCCGGAACCGGTTGAGTTCGGGATGGTTCCGCCACACCTTTCCCAGGTCGTCCCGGTTGATACGGCCCAGTTCCATTCCCGGGATCAGGTTACATGGCAGCATCACACCATCGGCACGGACGGCCATTTTGGTCATGAAACCACCGCAACCGGTCAAATATCCGCGATCGGGGAGACGTTCGATCCCGCTTTCACGGGTTTCTACCATTTTAAGCCACCCCCGGGCTTCGGCCAGGGGGCCCGCCTGTGCATCGATGCGGCCGTTGTATTTATCATTCAGCCGAAGCAGGGTATCCATGGCCAGAGTCCGTTCTTCAGACGTCAGCTGCACCTGCTCAGCGTTCTGCCGACAGAGACCCAGATGGGAAGCGGAATTGGTGGAAAAGCTCGGCAAGCCGATTTCTTCCAGGAGGAGTTCGGCGACATCCTCCAGGTCCCGAACATTTTTCCGATGAATGGTAACCCGGACCGTGGCCGGAAGGTTGTGTTTCATCAGGCTCTTGAGGCCGGAAACCGCCCGGTAGAAATTGCCCTTTCCCCGAAAGGCGTCGTGGGTGGTGTCAACAGACCCGTCGATGGACACCTGGATCGAATTGCATCTTCCGGTTGAAGCCAGAAATTCCGCCATTTCATCGGTGATGAGCGTGCCGTTGCTCAGGATGGAAAACCGCATGCGGTTTTTGACAACGCCCTCCACAAGTTCCTTGAAATCATCGCGGACAAGGGGTTCGCCGCCCTGAAGGCACACGTCCATCACGGCACAGCGGTTCAGCTCCTCAAAAAATTGAAGCCACTCGTCCGTTGTAAGGTCCTGGTCTACATCACCTTTGCTGGTAAAGTGGCTGCAATAGCTGCACCGGAGATTGCACCGGTTGGTGACCTCGATATCCACAGATTTAGGGGTTTTCATGACATTCATAACAATTTTGACCCACCTTCTTTTTCCAGATTCTTGATCGGAGATTTCCTGGGGATACTGCGCAAATTCGCTTGAAAAGTCAAGCTAAAGATCCGACTCTAGGCTTTTGATTTGAATGCGTTTCATATGGATACACTTGACCGATTTCGCCAAACCTTGTCAACAGGTACTGCCTGTGCTACGGTGGCCGAACCGCTCCTATAAAACGCTATGGGAAGGGATGTATTCAATGCAAAAGACATCATATTCTACCTGTATGAGCAAATGACCGACCGCTCCATAGAAGTTCTGGGGGTCAGCGTAACCCCTTACACGATTGGCCAGCTCAACGGCTTAATCAGGGAATCCATTCATGCGGATGAGCACCGCATTATCGCCCATCAAAATCTCCACGGTGTTTATTATCATTACAGGGATGAAGAAGTTCGCTCCTTTTATCTTCGCGCCCATCATGTTCACGTGGACAGTATGCCCATGATTCTTCTGGCCAGGTTTATGGGCTACCCGGTTCAACGGACGCAGCGGGTCACTTTTGTGGATTGGACCAAGCCCCTGTTTCGGGAAGCCTCCGTTCACGGGTGGCGCGTATTCTACCTGGGATCAAGACCCGGTGTGGCATTACAGGGAAAACGTGTCCTTGAGAAGCGATTCAGCAACCTCAAACTTGTTGTACAGCACGGGTATTTCAACGATGCCCCCGGACACAGGGAAAACGAACAGGTCATTCAGGAGATAAACCGTTTCAGGCCCCATATCCTGATGGTCGGGATGGGCATGCCCAAACAGGAAAAATGGATACTGCAAAATGTTTCAAGACTCCAGGCCAATGCGGTCATGAACTGTGGGGCGTGCATGGACTATATTGCCGGCGTCACCCCCACCCCCCCCCCGCTGGTTCGGACGGATTGGTCTCGAATGGCTCTGTCGCTTTGTCTACGAGCCCCGACGTCTATGGAAAAGGAACTTTTATGAACCAGCCTTTCTCTTGAGACCGCTTATAAAAGATGTGTGCGTGGGATTGAGCCGGAGAAAACCGTGGAAACAGGATCCGTGATTTGGTAAAAGTGAAAAGGAAATTCCCCTGTCACAGAAAATGAGTAAATCAGGCGAAGACATCTGGCGTTACGGCCTTTTCGGCATTTCGGCTTTCTATTCCCTCTATATCCTGATTTTTTACCTTCGGCTCTCTCCACAGTACTATCTCTATTTTATTCCGGTTCTGCTCTTGGCCGCCCTTTCAACCTGGTACGCCAGCAGGATTACGTTGTTTGTTTTTGCGGGAGCCATTCCCCTTGTCAGCGGGCTCTGTTTAACGGTATGGTCCCTTTCTCCCTTCGTCCTCAATGCCATCTTCGCTGCCATGTACCTATCCTGGTTTATTCGTTATGTCCTTGTGGCAAAAATCGATATCAGACCGAAGACGCAGGTGGGGTTTTTCATCGATGTCCTTGGTTCCGTGATTCTGCTGTCTCTTTTTTCTGTTCTTATCCTGTACCCCTTCGATTATTGGCCGGTTCGAATCTGGTCTTCCGAAAGCCTGTCTCAGATCAATGAACTTTTTGGTATCCATGCGTCTTATATTTTCCTTCAGGGTCTTTTTTTATTTCGACTCGTTGAGATCAGCAGTCAAGGAGAAGGGGACGTTCGTTTTTTTCGTGCCGTCTTCATCCTGCAGGCCTGCACGATCGTTTCGTTTTCAGGGTACCAGGCCATTTTCGGAAATGCGGGTTGGCTTGATGCCAGTTCTTTCAAGAATCGCGGGATCCATCTACCCTTGGATGACATTCATTCCTACGGAAGCTATCTCATTTTACTGTTTTCCGTTTTCCTTTTCTCCATCAGGGGTGCCCCGGGGAATCGAAAATGGGTAAACGGGGGTCTGACACTGCTCCTGGGTGTGTGTATTGTCCTTTCTTTTTCAAGGATTGCCTGTCTTGTGCTCCTGGGTGTTCTTGTTATCTATCTGGGCAGTTTCCTGAACAGAAAGAAAATGGCAGCCATTGCCGTTATGGTTTGTGTTGTGTGTGTATGGTTGTTCATCCTTGTGCCTGATAATGTTCGCATTCCGGGGACTTCCTATTCATTGAGACATTTCAAAGCGACCTACACACTCATGTATCGGGTCTTTCGGTGGCGGGTGACTCTGGATATGATTGGCGTTTCGCCCCTCACCGGGCTGGGAATGGGAGTTCACTACCGTTTGTACCCCTATTACAGTAAAGATGCAGATCTGCCGGACGAATGGAGAACACCTGCCCGGGAGGGCCCCGAAAATGCGCATAACTATTTTATTCAGTTTGCCTCGGACCTGGGGATTCCGGCCCTCCTTCTCCTCTTTTGGCTTCTTTTCCTGGCTTTTCGCCGAGCCTCCAAGGTACGTCCTGTGACCTTGGAAGGAAATTCCCTGAGGAAAGGACTCATGGTCGGGGCAGGCGGATATCTTGTCACATGCATTCCGGGGCATCCCCTTCTCCTGTCAAATCAACAGTTCCTGTTCTGGTTTGCCGTGGCCGGTATGAGCTTCATCTCCGAGACAAAATGGCTTTCGGGTGGGGGATTCCCGGATTCACGGAGGGTCAGGATGATGGTCGCTGCGGTTCTGGGTGCGGTTCTTCTGGCAGGATACGCATACAAATGGAGCACTTTTCGGGAATGGCGCGGTTATGAATTTGGCCATTACCCCTATGAGCAACGGGATGCCGGGGAGATGAGGTTCGGTTCATTGAATAGAATTTCAGAGAAACTTCGTTAGAACCCCGCTGACGGATCTTTTTCACATAAAGTTTCGACGTTTGACTGTCCTGGTGGATTTCTGGATCCACCATTGCCAGTAAGAGAGATATGCGCTCGGGAAAAACCAGCTTTTTCGGGGGGGGTGAAGCCTGCACACATATCTCTTGCTGGGGAACACCAGGTTTTTCAAAAGCCGCAGTTTTCCCGAGAGGCTGGGAGCGTTTTTCAAGAGAAGGCGCAGCATGAGATCCGGTCTGTCCTCTTTCGCCTCTGCGCTTTGAATGGCCTGCCTTTCAGCCTGATTCGGTTCGGGCCAGAGAGAAAAATCAGCGTATCCTTCAGGTAAACGCATGCCTGTCCAGGCGACGGCGAGCTTTAGTGCGTATTGTACTGCAAGCAAACCATTCCAGTCGCCGCTCCGTTTTTGAAGGGTTTCCCAATCCTTTGTGTCTTGAAGGGTATTTCCAAGAAAACCGATGTCGCAAATCCACGAGAGCTTCATTTCCCGGTAATGGTTCTGCATCAAATGAATGGCGCTGTGGGCCAGAGCATCGACAGGGTGCATGGTTTGGAAAGCGAGATCCGGTCTTTTCACCCATATGGACCGCGCAAAGATGCCGCGAGTGGTTTCGCTATTACGCATTCCGCAGTCAACGTTCAGTTCCCAGTGAAGATCCACAGGGCGCAGGTTGTGTGAACCTTTTGGAGGTTCAAACGTCTCTTCGCATTGGAGGTCTCTTAAAATCTCAAATCGGTAGGCATCGGAATGGTACCCCCGGGAAAGGAGGATTTCGCGGGCCCGCAGAAATTCTTCAGGTCTAATGAGAAGATCGATATCATTCCCGGGGCGCCGAAGGGAAGGGTGGGGGTAAGCTGTGTGGGCCAGTGCGAGCCCTTTCATCACGAGGGGTTCGATGCCAGCCTGTTTTAGGGCTTGAAGTAACTGGGCCAACTGCTTCTGCGCGTGGAAGATTTGAGCACGGTTCGCGAGGAGTTTGCCCCTCAGGCGACTGACAATGGTTTCGCACGGCAGGAAACGCTCCCCCAGGTTATTCATTCTGTAATACAGGATTGCCGGAATGCCCTGGAGTTGCGGACTGGAAAAAAGAATCTCCCAATCTTCTTCGGAAATATCCTGGACGGCAACCGGTTGCTCATGAAGCAATGAGAGCAAAGTAACAACAAGTGACCCTGGAATTCCGGCTAAAAGAGATTCTCCACCATGAAGCGTCAAATCCATTTCGCGTTCAAGCCTTCGCAATGCTGAAACGAGTGTGTCCCCGCTATTTTCAGGGTTTGAAGACAAAATAGATTCTTTTAACATAGTTCATATCTATGGAGCGGGTGTCACAGCTTGGATAGTGCCTTATTTTTTTGAACCCTGTCAGAAAAACACGCCTTAAATAACTTTTTGGTAGTGGATGAAAAAGTCAGGATCCCGGCAGGTTTCCTGCAACAAAAAAATATTCTGTTATTGCTGCCCGCTCAGATGAAAAGCGCCCTTTATCCCCACCACCAGAAATTCGATGGAAAGGGCCAGGAGGATGAGACCCATGACCCGGGTGAGGACCTGCTGACCTGTGTGGCCGAGGAATCGCCCGATTTGCTCCGCCAGGGCCATGGCAACCCACAGGACGAGGCTGAGGCTTGCGATGATGGCCACAAGAATCAATTTCGATGAAAAGGTACTGCACAACTCCGCATCAATGATGGAGACGCTGATGGCCGCGGGTCCTGCCATGAGGGGGATTGCCAGGGGGACTACGGCGATATTGCTGTCCTTGGTTTTGGCCACCTCATGTTCCTTATCGCTGTAACGCATTCCGTTTTCATGTTCTTTGGCGCGGGACATGGATATGGCCATGAGAAAAATCAAAAGACCTCCCGCGATACGGAAATCATTGATGGTGATGCCGAAAAAGGAAAGCACATGGTGACCGCCGAATACGGAAATCATCATGATGACAAAAACAGCAATGCTGCAGGTAAATGCCACCTTCATTTTTTGCGATTTGCCCAAGCCCCCGGTGAGCCCCAGGAACACGGGGATGAGGACGAAAGGGTTGAGCATGATGAACAGACCGGTGGTTATTTTAATATAATTTGGATCGTGCATGGACGGTTAATCTCCTATTGTCGGGAAGAACCCATGAACTCGGTGTTTTCCATCAATAATAATACCAGATGGTCCGATACAATGATGTGTTTTCTCCCATGGCTTTCAGCCTTTTGAGGTATTTGTAAATGGAGACATCCGTGTAAACGTAGGTGTCCGCCAGATGCAGTTGTTTTTCCCAGGGGTGAAACTCGTAAACCCTTCGACCATCGGGCAACAGGGATATGACGTCCCGGTGCTGAACGGCCCGGAGATAGTTTTTCCCGAGCCCCGGCACATTGAAAACGATTTCATCGGTGCGGGCACTGCCTGGCAGAAGCCGCGCTTCCTCCTGCTGTTCCTGCAGGAGTCGGGGAATGGGCACCCGGTAGTCATCGGTCTCTTCCTTGCCTTTGGTATTGAACGTGTAATAGGGCGTGACACCGATAAGGCATAACTTAAGCCTTAAGGCCGCCGCTTCAAACTTCCGGGAATTGTAACGGGTGTAAACCAGTTGATTATACACTTTGATGCCGTTTCGGAGGAATTTCTGAACGGCGTTCATGCTCTGAGGCGTGATTTCGTAGGTGTGTTCAAAATGGGTGACAATGAGAATTTCCCTTTTTCCGGGGGCGTGAAACCGACTGATAACGCGGACCAGTGAATCGGTCACCCGCTGGGGCAGGGTCACGAGCGTACGGGTACCGATCCGGATACGTTCCACGTGGTCAATGCGCGACAGCTTCCTGAGCAGGTACTCAATTTTTGAATTACTCAAAAGGAGGGGGTCCCCGCCGGTAACCAGTACCTCCTTGATTTCGGGTGTATCGGCGATCCACCCAATGGCCGCGTCCAATTTGTCACGGGAGAGTGTCGCGCTCGGGGAGTAAACGTCCTCGATCTCCCAGTTTCTTTGACAATAAACGCATATCTGGGGACAGGTGAGGATCGGTTTAAGGATAACGATCATGGGATATCGTCGGGTAATCCCTTCGATGGGAGAGGTGTTTCTCTCCAGCATGAAATCCATGGAGGGCTCGTTTTTTCCCCTCAATGCCATTAATTTTTTAACGTAGTTCAAGGGGGGGATGACCTGGGCGCGAACGGCATAATCCCTCTCATGATTGGCCTGGTAGTCCATGAGTGAAAGGTAGTAGGGGGTAATGCCGAATGGAATTCGATTTTCCCTGGCAAGGAGAATGGCATCATATTCCTCATCTGTTAGTTTCACCAGGGATTTTAATGTTTCCGCTTTCCGTATGATATGCCGGGTTTGCCATTTCCAGTCGTTCCACTCCTGTTCCGTTGCATCAAAATATTTCAGGATTCTGGATTTATTGGTGCTCCGCCTGCGGATCGCATTGTTGTCCAGGCCGCAGGGATAACGGTCCAGGAGTCGCTCTGCCCCCCGGGCCATCCTGGAAAGATCGTTGGATCTCAGTTTGGCCGCCTTTTTCCCTTCATGTCTGGTAAAAACCGGGGCTTTATCGGGATAAATACCCGATTTTCCCATGAGCCCTTTAAGCAGATGATCCAGTTCCGCAAAAAAGTCGGGGGAAGGTTTCTGAATTTTCTTAAGGTCTTCCTCGTAAAGGAGATCACGCATGTATTGGAGGAAGCTGTACCCCACAAGCTTTTCACTTCTCGATGACAGAATGGTCCGAAACACACGAATGGCATCACGAACCAATATCCATTCCAGGGGCGGGGTTTCGTTCTCATAGGTGGTCACAATCAGGCTGGAAAGGAATTCCCTGATTTTCTCCCTTTGGATATTGACCGAAGAGGATGAGAGGAAAGCTTCCTTCAATTCCGGGGCCACATCCAATATCCGTAAAAGCTTATTTCGAATCCTTGCTTTTTCCATATCATCGTACCTCTTTATATATCAATGCCTTATACCTTGCAGGAATCCGGCCGCGCGTTTTCAGGCTGTGGATTAAAAAACAGCAAAGCGGATTTATCGAAAACCGCGAAGTTGTAATATCTCTTTAAAAAATGGTTCTTTTGCCGAATTCACACGGTTGCTGCATCCGGAACTGCTGAATGGAAACGGGACGGAGTCTCAATTCATAATCCTTCCAATTTCAATATATTAGGCGAAATCCTGGTAAAAGGCAAGGGCCATCTTGAAATTCCCACTGAAGATGGCTGTCTATTTTTGCTTTATCAAATGGTTGCAATGGTTTGCGGTCTTTATTGATATCATGGCATCCCAAAAAAATGGTTGAAAAGGCATAGGCCTTCCTGATAGAAGGGATCATGATTTTCGTGTTTCACAGCAGGTGGGAAAATCCACATTTTCCCGAATTCTTTTCGTGAACAATACAGCGCGTTCAACAAAAAACCAGAAAGACAGGGAAAAGGAATAAAAAATTATGCTCACCCAAAGAATTAAGAGACTCTCGCCTTACATTCCCGGGGAACAGCCCCAGGACAGAACCTATATTAAGCTCAACACCAATGAAAATCCCTATCCGCCCACGCCTGAAATCGGACCTTTCATGAAATCTTTTGACATTGAAAGGTTGCGGCTTTATCCGGACCCTCTGTTCGGACCGCTCAGGGAAGCCATTTCGAAGCGCTTCAACATTAACCCGTCACAGGTTTTTGTGGGGAATGGCTCCGATGAAGTGCTGGCCTTTGCGTTCTATGCGTTTTTTGACAGCGCCAGAGGGAAGCTGCTTTTCCCTGAGTTCAGTTACAGTTTCTACCCGGTCTATTGCGATTTTTACGGTATCGAATACCGGAAAATTCCGCTCGATGAGAACTTTTCCATTGAGATCAACGACTATCTGGAGAAAGAGCGTTCCTGTGGAGTTGTTTTTCCCAATCCGAATGCCCCAACCGGAATTGTGCTTCCCCTTAATAAGATAACGGAACTTCTGGAACAATACCCCGAAGATCGGGTTGTGGTGATTGATGAAGCGTACATTGATTTTGGTGGAGAGAGTGCGGTTTCCCTCATAGACCGGTTTAAAAATCTTCTGGTTATCAGGACCTTTTCTAAAAGCATGTCCCTTGCGGCCCTGAGGCTCGGGTTTGCCATGGGGGACAAAGATTTGGTGAACGCACTTTTTGCGGTAAAGGATTCGTTCAATTCTTACCCTGCCGATCTGATTGCTCAGAAAATCGGAGAAATTGCCATCCATGACACAAAATACTATCAGTCCATTACGGAAAAAATTATCCAGAGCAGGGAATCTCTTTCAAAACAGCTTGAAGACCTTGGGTGGAATGTGCTGCCCTCGGGCGCCAATTTCATATTTGTGGAGAAAAAGGGGTTGAGCGGCGAAACCGTATACAAAACCCTGAAGGAGGAAGGGATTCTCGTTCGGTATTTCGACCTGGAGGGCATCAGGAATTTCGTTCGCATTACAATCGGAACCGATGAGGACATGGAAGCCCTGATGAATTCGATCCGGACACTTTTCTGAGAACCAAGCGCGAGGAGCCATTGGCATATGAAAACCAGAAACAGGCATCTTGATACAAGGTTGATCCATGCGGGTGAGCCGAGACCACGCATTGAGGGCGCTGTCAGCATGCCCATTTTCCAGTCCTCCACATTCGCGGCGGAAGGTGAACCCGGATATTATAATCTTAAATATATCCGCCTGAACAATACGCCCAATCACATTGCCCTCCACCGAAAACTGGCGGCATCGGAAAATGCCGAAACGGCACTGGTGACCGCAAGCGGCATGGCGGCCATTTCAACGACCCTGCTGGCGATCCTGTCCGCGGGAGACCACTTCCTGGCACAGGACTGCCTCTATGGCGGCACCCACGATTTCATCACCG
>Ga0233431_1004776_pt1 | contig 14046 bp, 9 predicted proteins | sample SI_118_April2016_FD_179867 | JGI IMG/M metagenome (GOLD analysis project Ga0233431, IMG submission 179867) | Seawater microbial communities from Saanich Inlet, British Columbia, Canada - SI_118_April2016_200_MG | ecosystem: Environmental > Aquatic > Marine > Inlet | place: Canada: British...
GAGAGGTGGTATATGATTCCATATTGAGTAAAAGGAAGAAATATCTTCATAGCCAGATAGGTGGGGCCATTGAAAATCTGTCTGGAGAAAATATCGAAGAACAATACGGTATTTTGGCTGAGCATTTCTTAGAAGGCGAGAATTATGAAAAAGGGGCTGAGTATTCGAAGTTAGCCGCTAAGAAAGCTATCAAAACAGCCTCTCCAAATGAAGCGATCGCTCATGCAAAAAAATGCATTTTATGTCTTGAGAAATTGCCCCTTAACGATGCCATCAAAAGAAAAATTATTGATGCCAGGGTTGTCCTTGCTGGATATTATTTGAATTTGGGCCAGCATGTTAAGGCGAATGATGCTGTTGTTCCTGTAGCCGAATTAGCTGAAGAGATCGATTATCAGAAGAGACTCGCCGGAATTTATGTCATCATTGGTGTGTATAACATTTGGATTGAAGAAAACTTTGCGAAAGGATTTCGATATCTGAACGAGGCGATAAAGATTTCGGAAAAGGAGTCCGATTTCATCTCTCTTTGGTTTTCAATCTTTAATTTAGCTTGTGCTCTTTCTTCCAATTGTGAGTTTGAAAAAGGTGTTGCACTCTTCAGTAAATGCCTTGATTTAAGCACCTTCGCAAACAACCTTACAGGTATAGCATTTACGAAAGCTTATATGAGCTTCTTCAACTATGGTTTCCACGGAAAAATAGCCCTTGCTTATAATACAACCAGAGAAGCATTAAGGATGGCGGAGAAAAGTGGAGATATTTTCAGCAAGGGGACAGCTTACGCAAGCCACGGCGTCTCCTGCTATCATAAGGGGTTTTTTGAAGAGAGCGAGAGAAGTCTTTTGACGGCCTTGGGGTTTTTTGACAGGGCCAGGAATCTTACCTGGGAGATACAGGCATTTCTTTTTTTAGGTAATACGTATTTTGAAATGGGAGAATATGAAGGGGCAGAGGAGAATTATGAAAGAACCGTTTTGCTTTTGGAAGACTCCCAATTTTCACATTCCTTGCTCTGCGCTTCTAAAATATATTTGGCAATTTCAAAGGCATTAAGCGGGAATCGGAAATTCAATCTAAATGATCTCACTGACAATTTTCAGAAAATTAAGCATCGCGTTATGGAAGGCTCTGTGGTGAGATATATTGGAAAGGCCCTATTGCATATTGATGACCAGCATGTGGATGAGGCAGAAGATTGGATTAAAAAAGCCATCAAAGTGAATAGTACAAATGGCATGATGTGGCAACTGGGCATGGATTATGCTGTTCAGTCTGAACTGTACAGACGAAAAGGCGATCCATCAGGCGCCAAGGAGAACCTGATCAAAGCGATAGATATCCTGAAAGAATGCGGTGCCGATGGATGGGTGGAGAAATACGAAAAGGAATTAGCACTGTTGCCATAAGCGAATCCATTTCAAATCATAGATATTGGAGGCAAATAGAAAAACCCCGACCTGCACTATCTGCTATATGAACGAAACCGCTACGCGGTAGCTTTGGAACCGCTCCGCCCAACGGCCTTGCCAATTAGATCTTGTTTTTTCCTTTGATGTTTTTTCAAATTTGTGGGATACCTATCGCTATACTTGAAATGAAGGATTTGGATACTTTAACCCAATTGCATCTTTCATGCCAAACTCGCGGCTTCGTTCATATTGTTTTATAAATAATCCCGCTCCTGTATGACAGCATCCCATTTTTTAAGAAGATCAATGCTTGATTCTAGAGACCCAGCTATTTTTTCGGCGGGACTATGGATAAAACGCTAATACAGTATTGCAGCCCTCGAAACGATAACAATCAGTGTAATATCAATCGGATCTGTCAGAGATTTTACGGACTAAAATGCTTTGAATCTGTCAAGGATTCTGGAATCAGGGCTGGCAAATATCAGAAAACTCAGATCACTGTCCTTGATTTTTCAAATACGAAACCGTTATTCAGAAAAACGCTTCCGTACGCACTTTACTTCCCAATGACTTACACTCATTTTACTTCAGCCCCGCTTTTCGCAGAGCGTCAATTACAAACATAACATCAGCTTTGTTTTTATATGGCCATGTCTTAGCAATATGTTTTAGGGAAAATTTAGGATTCACCCTTAGAACCTCTTCAGCTTCTGCATGTGCCTCCACCTCTCGACCTAATAGACTATAAGAGGCTGTCAAGAAAATATGGGCAGGCATGCTATTGGGGTTATTCACGAGCGACTTCTTGAATTCTTCAAGCGCCTCCTGCTGTCTGCCCAGATGCAGATAGCAACTGCCCATCATTATCAGATAGAAACTTCGAGGGATAGGACTGAGACGTATCGCCTTTTTGAGTTGTGCAAGGCCTTCCTTGTACTTCCCTGCATACATTAGAGTCCGACCTAACGCAGCATGCCCATCCGCCCAGTTAGGGCTTAGGGCGATAGCCTTTTCACCCATGGCAATAGCCTTTTCATGCTGCCTTTTTGCTGTAAGGATGCCACTTAGTAACGTGTAAGCACTTGGCAAGGACTTATCTAGGGCAAGAGCTTTTTTCGCCAATTGAGCCGCTCGCATGAAAGACTTTTTGGGAGACTTACTCGTGCCGTACTGTACGTCCATCAGGTGGGTCCAAGCTAGGGCAACGTATGGTCCCGGATAATTCGGGTCCAAAGCAATAGATTCCGTAAACATTCGCCGGGCTAGAATATTACTATCTATATTCATACGCTCCCAATATGAAATCCCCTGCATATTCTTTAAATAGGCGTCAAGATTATCTGTGCGTTTTGATGACATGCTGGCCCTTTCACCTGCTGTTAGCTTGACTTGCAAGGCCACAATGACTTTTTTTGCGATTTCATCCTGTACGGCAAAGATGTCTTTCAATGACCGGTCGTATCGTTCGGCCCAAAGGTGTTTGCCGGTAATGGCATCGATGAGCTGCGCTGTAATCCGTACCTGATCTTGAGATTTACGAACGCTCCCTTCTAAAACATACCGCACACCGAGGTCTTCTGCCACCTGCTGAATTTTCACAGGTTTGCCTTTGTAGGAGAAGGTGGAATTCCGTGCGATCACGAACAGCCCAGGGATTTTGGCAAGGGCTGTAATGATATCCTCTGTGATCCCGTCACTGAAATAGTCTTGCCCCATATCCTCGCTCATGTTATCGAAGGGCAAAACGGCGATGGAAGGTTTGTCAGGCAAGGGATAGGCCATTTTCTCAATCGAGGCTGGCGCTACATCCGGTCGCACATAGAACTCCCAAAGTCCCAAGACCCCAACCACCAAAACCAACACTGCCAATCCAAAAATCGCTGTCCAATGCCAAACTTTTAGCCTGGCTTTTTCTCCAACTACTTTTCCTATTGCTTCAGGCTCGACCAGCACCTTGTAAGCCCGGACCGGCTTTTCGATATTCTTGACCGTCTGTTCGCCCAGATACTCATAACCAAGAGGGACTTTCTTACCGATTTGGTCAAAGGCGGTTCCAGAAATACAGATCCCGCCGCCCTCGGCCAGGCTCTCTAACCTGGCCGCGATATTGACACCATCCCCATAGATGGTCTCATCTTTCTCAATAACATCGCCAAGGTTCACTCCAATTCTGAATTCCATCCTGCGTTGTTCAGGTAAATCGGCGTTTTTCAGCTTCAATGCCTTCTGGATTTCAACGGCGCACCGGATTGCATCTACCACACTGGGAAATTCTGCCAGAACGTTATCCCCTTTGGCATCAACGACGCTGCCATGGTGCCCCCGGATAAGGTCGGTCATGACTTTCCGATAGGCGGTGATGGTCTCTACAGTAGCTCGTTCATCATCGCCCATGAGTCTGCTATATCCTTGAACATCGGCGCTGAGTATGGCGGTGAGCTTTCTTTTCACATCTTCTGCAGTCATGGTTTCACCCTCTTGGAGCAAAAAAAAGCCCCCGAGCAGACGCTGACATCCACCGGGGGCTCAATGATTTCAGACTTTTGAAAACATATGCCATTCTTTCCTCACACAAGATTGAGGTTTTTCTATTTAGTTCACCAAAAATGCATTATAATAGTGATTAATTTCAGATTAGAATTCAAAAAGGACGGTCTGTCAAGCGGAATCTAAATAAAAAAATGTTTGCTGACGAAAGTGAGCGTAGGATTGTGCCATCTACCAGAATAGAAGTATTTCAGTTGCGAATGCGCCTTTCTCATCCCGCCATACGCCTTATCGAATTGTGGTATATCTGCTATATCTCTCAGGTGCGTAACCACTAAAAATAACTGCAATATCAATATGATATTCAACCATAACTTCATTTTAATAGATCTGCTCTCTTGACAAGATTAATCAGGTTTTGACAAAAAGTACTTTCATGGTCTATTCTCAATTAATCACATTTTAACGGCTGAAAAGCGATACACAATATATGGGATGGGTCGCGCAGTTTCTCTATTTTGTCTGCACCGGAAACAGGCTCGCAATCTCCCAGATGAATGCCGCTGCTCAAAAAACTATCACGGCCTATCGGTTTCGCAAGTTGATTTCCTTGGCAATGGCTGAAATCCGGACGGTAGCCAGGGCAATTTGATCGAGACATTGGGCGATCACCGCGGGTCTGGCGGTATCAGTAGAAGGCTCTGTAAGCGGCCCCAACGCGTCATTCGCGGTGATCCATCGGCTTAACACTTCCGGGCGCCAGGCGACCGCATCAATCCGATCGGCGCGACGATGGTCTTTCTGAAATTGCCCGGCCACCCGCAACAGATTTTCCCGGGCCTGCCGGGCGTAATCGCCAGCTGCCTGGAAAAGAGGTGCCAGCAAGACATGGTCCGGCTCCAGACTGATGAGAAAGCTCATATACTCCAGGCTGGCATCGATCTCCTGAATACAGATGAGAATATCATGATAAGCAGGGTCGGCGTGATCGGTTCCGGGAAGGTAACGGGCATCATCCAAAAGATCCCGCGAATGGCTGACGATCTCACCCAGGCTTGAGGGGGGGCCGAGCCAGGTCTCCCGTGGATCGCTAAAAAGCTGACCCAGGCTGACCGCCGTCTCTTTGATGGAAGCGGCGATTAAACCCCGCAGTTTCTGCATGGGCAACACCGGCCAGAGATGGGCATGGACCACCACCGCAGTCAATCCGGCCAATATCAGGCCCATGAGGCGTGTTCTGATTAACTCAAAGGAACCCAATTCCGGTCCCTGGGTCGCCAAATAGGCGAACGGCAGCGCCAGGCCGGCCTGGATACCCGCATAGCCATAGCGCTGGGAGACCTGGGAAAAGTAATTAAACAGAAACTGCCCCAGAAATACCACGGCGAGCATGAGGGGGAATTCCAGCGGATGGCTGATAACCAAACCTGCCACAAGCCCAAATAAGAACCCTGCCAGGAGTCCCGCCACGCCAATAAAATCATTCTTGTTTTGCTTGCCCAGGTTCCCGGTGCTGCAAAAGAAAACCGCGAAGAAAGCCACCATTGTACCCCCCAGAAATCCGAAAAATATTTCCTCCAGTAACAGCAAAACCAGTATGATGACCAGCTTCGTGCTGACCCGCAGGGAGTTCCCGTCCATGAGCGGGGTGCCGGGAGTCGGCAGGAATGAGGACGCCAATTCTCCGTTCAGGCCCCTGGCAAGCGTTGTGATCAGAAGATTATGACACGCCGTCAACTCTTGAAGGCCTTGAATGATGCGGCTGAACAAGGTTTGCAGGATGCCGTGGGCGAGAGGCACTTGATTGTCCGCATCAGGGGTGTACAGGACATCTAAATGGGCCGCCTGAACCGCACTGACAAGATCCGGATCCAGCGGCGGCACCTGCTGACGGTCCAAAAGCCCTTGAAGCAGGCGGGCCACATGTGCGGCGCAGCGGTCCAGGGAATCTGCCAGCTGCAAGTGCATGCCTGCCGGCAAAGTCGCCGGCAAAGCCGCCGGCAAAGCCGGAGCAATCACCCGCTCGAAAAACCAGAGGCGCACATTCACGGATCGGCAGGCCAGAATTATTTTGCCGAAGGGGTTCGCCGTTTTCCTGGCGGTTCGCAACTCGGGCGCCAGGAACCGCCGCAGGGGACGGAACGGGGCCCAATCGTACGCGGAATCGTCATGAACCGCCGGCTCTCCGGTGCGAAGGCAGTGCGCCCCATGCCGAAGCATTTGTTCCAGGTGGGTGTAACTCTTGCCCAGGAGCCGCAAAAAACTGCTTGTGGTGTTCAACGGCCATAAAAGGGTTTCGATGACCACCACCGAGAAACCGGCAACCAGCCAGTTGAGGACAAAAGCAACATAGAAATTCAGCGTATCTTCCACCGTCCCCATGAAAGCGGTAAAGATGCCGATCGCGGAAATCATGGCGACAAAGATCGGCGGAAAACGAAACCAATTCGTAAACAGCAGGCAGAAAAAAATCCATAGCAGGGTTAACATCAGGAAAAGACTCGGGTTGGTTTGGGAGATCACCAGAATAAGCCCCGACACGATGGCGCTGATGATCACGCCCACCTGGGTCAAAAACCAGTTGATACGTGGGGCCGGCATGCCCACGGTCATGAGCACAAAGGCGAGTGTTGGCCCCAGCTCAGGGCCTGGCAGATGGAACACATAAGAGATGAAAATGCATAAACAGCAGGCCAGGCCGGTTTTAATGGCATGCTTGACCCGAGTCTGGCGGAGCGATTCCCGGTAAAGGTGCTCACCGGCTGGGGCGGGGTCAAGTGTGGCAGTTTGATTCGAAGTAACAGGCATGGCGTACTTAGCGAAGGTAATCCAAAAGGGCAATGATCTTGTGCACAAATCTGGTAACGCCATTGAGCCAGTAATTCTTACTGACATAAACGGCCGTGGTCGACGTCGCCCCGACCCGGAGCGGATATTCCGGCGGCAGGTTTGGGGTCACCCAGACCTGGAAGCGCTGGGCCGGGTTGATCCAGTTGGAACGCTGGTTAACCGCGGGCAGATTGCCAGAAGGGCTTGACTGCCCCCGATGCACCCCCAGCCCGATGGTCTGCACCACCCCCTCAAAGATGCGACCGGGATAGTTGTTAAAGCTGAGTCTCACCAGCTGCCCCGGCCGCATGTTTTCCAGACAGTTTTCGGGATAGTTGGCGACCACCCACCACTGGTCAGTGTCGATGCAGGTTATGACCGGCACGCCGGTATGCACATAGGATCCCACCCGGAGTTGCACGTTATAGGCATACCCGTTGGCCGGCGCACAGGTGCGCGTCCATTTCAGCTTGAGCCTGGCATCCAGGAGTTCCGCCCGGGTTGCCTCCACAAGGGCTTTTTGAGTGGCGATGGCCTCCCTGGTTTTTCGGGTCATGGCCTGGCTCCGTCTTTGGTCGGCCTGAGCCACCTGGTGTTTGGAGACGGCTTTCAGGTAGCGCCTCTCCGTCGTGGCTAACTGCTTGCGGATTGCCGTCTCCTGTTCCCGGACCACCCGGGCGTAGTCTTCCTCAGCCGCGGTCCGGGCCATATCGGCTTTGAATGCCAAAAGTTGATTTTTCATTTCGGCCACTTGCTTGTTGGCCTGCTCGAGCCTGGCTTCCAGGACAGCCACCCGGTAGGCAAAGGGTCTCGGGTCAACTTCGAAGAGGAGATCGCCACACTTAATCGGCTGGTTGTCCCGAACGTTGACCCGCACCACCTGGCCTTCCACCTGGGAGGTCACCTGAATGACAAAAGCCTGTACATAACCGTTGGTGGTAAGCGGGGTGTAGCGGTTGGCAAGCACAAAATAGGCGATGAAAATCACAATTATCAGGATAACGCACAGGACCCAGAATCTGGCTGAAAACACCAGCCGGCGCCATGCCGCGGCGGACCGCTCCAACTGGTCCCGAAACGTGAACCGGCGTGGTCGGGTTCTTTGACTGGCCTTCATATCAGTCTCCTTGCGTCTTCTTCCGCAAAAGGGGCTTCTGAATCTCTTCAGACGCATCTCCCCGCTAAAGGATGGCAACCTGCTCCCGGCCCATGGCGTAGTCCAGGCGCGCCAGGGAAAACAGGTAGTTGTAATAGGCGGTATAATAGCGTTGCTGCGCCAGGGTCAGGGCATTTTCAGCGTCTACGATGTCCGTGGGATAGGCATCGCCGTTGCGATACCGCACCCGGACCTCCCGCAGGTTTTCCCGGGCCTGGGCCACCGCCGGCCGGGCCAGTTCCAGACGGCGTGACGCCGATTCCACCCCGTAAACTGCCTGGCTCACCTCCATACTGACCTTGTTCAGAATGACTTGGGCATCGGCCATGGCGGCGCTGACCTCGGCCCGGGCGGCCCGCAGCTCACCGCTTCGCATGCCGCCGGTATAGACCGGGAAAACCAGGTGCAAGCCCGCACCTGCCTGCCAGCCGGTGAGGACATTGACGCCATCCAATCGGCCACCTAAGGCCCTGACGGAAATGGTCGGCCCAAAAGCCCCTTTTGCCGAGGCGAGCCCCCCTTGGGCCGCTGCCACGGCTTCGCGGGCAAAGGCAATCTCAGGACGCTTTGCCCCGGCGATTTCTAAACACTTTTTCAGCATGGGGACATCTTTACCGGGAGGTAGTTTCAGGTCGTGGATCTGGAGCGGCAGGGCACCATTTCGGCCCATGACATTGTTCAATTGGGCCGCGGCATTAAGCTCAGCCTCCTGGGCTCTGACATAAACGTCCCGGCTTTCCGCCAGGTGAACTTCGGCCCGGGCCACGTAATCGGGGGTTGCCACCCCTTCCTTGACGAACACCCGGGAATCCCGCAAAGTGTATTTAGCCTGCCGAATCGCATCCTCCTGGGTCAGAATGGCGGCTCGCGCCATCAGAATGTTGAGATAGGCGGCAGCCACGTCCAATTCTACGGTCTGGTTGGCCCGGGTAAGAAGAATCCGGGTCATCCGCTCTTGTGCGATTGCCTGTTGGTATCGTCCGGCCCTTCGGCCGAAATCATAAAGTATCCATGTCAGTCCCAGGGATTCCTGAATGTAACTGTGGTTTGCCTCGCTTCTCCCCGAGAGTATTTCTCCCGTGGGCCAGAAGCCTCCGGGTGCCTGATTGGACGAGGTGAAGCCATTTTGAGCCCCGAAAATAATTTGCGGCAATAACGGGGCAAACGCGGTCTCGGTCTTGCCCATGGCCCGGTCGATGGAGGCGTGAGCCGACTTCAAGCGGGGGTTTTTCCGCCGGGCCACGGCGATGGCGTTCCTCAGGGAAAATACTGCGGTCCCGGGCTCGATCTTCCGCTCCAGGGACAGTCCCGCAGAGGACCGGCGCCCCTCTCCACTGCTCACAATGCCCTGGGCCGAACTCAGGTTTTGTTCCGCTCGAACCCTTAGCGCTTTCTGAACGCCTGCCTCGGTAAGTTCTGGCTGCACGGGCGCAGGCTCCCACAAGGCACATTGGGGAAGGAGAAGAAATAAGAGGATTCCCGGGGGACACCAGCGTTGCCAGACGTAACGGTCGCTGTCAAGAGGGTCAGGCCTTCGAGAGTGCAGATTGATCAAGGCCACTCCCAAATAACAACCAGACCCTAGCAGAACCAGAATCGTGGGCAAGCAATACCATGGACTGCTGATCATCGGCTGGTAGAACGTGGAAAGCAGGCGTTCCACTGCCATGGATTCCTCCTTCCAGTAGAGCCAGTGCTTATGGTAACCACCCCTTGATGATCCGATTTTATATGGGGGATCTTCTGTTCGAAAATATTTCGCCGAATTCTTTCAGCCACTAATTTACCTTGATTAAACCACCAGCTCTGCTGGTGTGACACTAGAGGTTATACCTTTACGGCATGGGCATAATTTTTCATAGGTTCTTCCTCACAGGAAAGTCCCAATTGGGAAGGAGGAAGAACTTATGAAAGACTGGCAAAGCTTATCACATGTTAAGTGGAACTGCAAATTCCACGTGGTTTTTGTTTCGAAGTATCGTAAGCGTGTAATCTTCGAGCAATTAAGAAAGAAACTTGGCATTATAATAAGCCAGTTGTGTGATCAGAAAGGTATGGATTTACATGCGGGGCACGCAACGGCCGGCCACATACATTTGCTACTGAGTATCCCACCGAAATATAGTATTGCAAACACAATTGGGTTTATCAAAGGGAAAAGCGCAATCATACCACCAGCTCTGCTGATGGTTGGTGATTCTTGAGTCTGGAATGATCTAAATATTTCAAGAATACCAAAGACAAGCACAAGTAGGCTACTCCCGCATAGCGGGAGGCCTCAGGAAGCCCCGTTACCTTTTTATATCCTTCTTTGCGATAGATTCTTACTGCACTTTTTCCTTTCATGAATCCCAAAGCAAATGCAACACTATGTTTGGGTGGGATTTTTAAACACATATGGACATGGTCTGGCATCAGATGCCCTTCGAGAACATCTATCATTTTCTGTGGAGCCAGATCCCTCAAAATCTCACCGACATCCCGTTTCACTTTTCCATACAACACTCTCTTTCGGTATTTCGGATGACTACGTGGTATTTGCAATCCCATCGTACATGCGATAAACTTTCCCACTCATGCATAGGCTTTTCCTCCATTACTCCCAAAATGAGGGCTTTTCTGGAGGAAAAGCCTATATTATTTTCGCCGGATCGGTAGAACCTTTCCGGGTCCACCACCAGAGGTGGTGGGTTTCAGGAAAACTAACGTCGATGTTTTTACGGCTCTTCATTTTGATGGAGCCTACAACATGTAGTGGTGATGGTATTCAGAGAAATTTTCCAGATTACTCCAACATACATCAGTCCGCTAAAAGGTTGTCGTAATAGCTCGATTTCAGCTTCTGCCTGAATGGCCAAAGAAATAGCAAACGCCCCACTGCCATTCACAACCCGAACATCTCCCCGTTCACCCCACCCCTTACTATGGTATCCGATTATTTTAAACCCCCCGTTTAAACCCCAACCGGGGCCAACGGGAGGCGTATATCTTCTTTGATATCTTCATAGCTCATATAGCAATGGTCATGAGGCGCGGGATGTTAGAGCCATCACATTTGGTTTAAGCAGGGGGTGAGGGTTCCCCAAGCGTGATTGGCATCAACGACCAGACCTTTATTGATTTGAAACTATGTAATGTTATTAGCCAGGGCGGTGTCAAGCTTGGGCATGTTTGGATATGCGTCCACCCAAGAATGTCGATCCTGTGGTGCCTGACGGCTTTGTATAGGGGTTTTCTGGATAAACTTTTAGCATAACTTACAGTATCGCCAAAATCGCACAAACCAGAATCGTGAAAACAATTCATCCCCTGCTCAATAAGAAAATGCTTGCGCAGCCAGATGACGAAGTAATATCATCCACCAAACATTCAAAGTGAAGGATTGATTTGGCAGTCTCGCATGGAATTGGCTTGTGTGGCGGGGTGAAGGGATCATACACAAATTGTGGAATCGGAGTTGTTGAGAAATATCAAAATCTTGACTTTCCCCAAAGCCGAATTTTTTTGACACAAGGCATTTTTTGTCATTACTTAAGTCGTAGTAGCTATTCTCACCAAACATTCAACCTATATCCAGAAGGTTCCCTTATGAAAAAGTACCTCAAACTGTATATGCCCTGCTCCTGACAGGCGATCCTTGTCTCTTGGGAGCAAAAGCCCCTTCGATACAAACCCAAACTCATCGTAATATGAGGACGGAAAGCCACGGATGTGAATCAGGATAAAGAGATACCAATCGATACACCGGAAATAAAGTCAGATTTCACGCTGAACCAAATTTGGTGTTATATGATATCTTATGATAAAATAAGGCAGAAGTCTGGTCATGTCCCATACTCTTTTTGGGCGATTCCCTTTTGTGTGATGTCGGTATTTCTCTTGTTTGGTGCTCTTTTAGCCTTTTGCGAAGCAAGTGGCGAGAAACCTAACCGGCTTGAACATCTTGCTTCGGATGCTGACGGGGGAAAGACAATGAGGGTTCTGTGGACCATTTCGGCTTATCATATAGGAAGAAATGCCACATGGGGTAAGACAAAAGCAGAAAACATGCTCTTTAAGCCGCTGGATATCAATAGGTCGAGCATCACCTTTAACGGTGAAACCTGCCACGATGTAATATTCAAGCGCGAAATCGTGAATGCCCAGCAATATTTGGGGGAAAGATACCAAGCAACCTCACAAATCCTAAATTACAATGAAAACACACTTGAAGTTATCAAAACCAACTGTCGACTTCCGGGATTTTCAGAATATATGCGGCTGAGGGATAGAAGATTGATTGTTCAGATAAACGGTGTTTTATTTATCTTTGACCCGATGGTAAATTATTAGATCTGGATTTTGGAAATAACAGCAAACTAAACAAATGGGGGTAAAAAAATGCGAAGGACTACAGCCATTTTTTTCTTTATTTTGTTTGTTTTTTCAATGGGTATCATTCAAATTTCAGCGGCAGCCGATGAGGCGCCCTTGCCAAAACCATTGACACCCCGGCTGTCTGCTGATGGAAATACCTTATACAATGGTGGATCCGTTTTAGCCGTCGTAGTGGATCCCAACCCTTCGACCCTGAGACGGATCCCTGCTCCGGCGGGTGTCTCAGATCAACCTGAGGAAGCAACTGCCAGCTTTTCGATAACATATGTTCCCAACGGTGGCACCGAACTTTGGGGTGAAGCGTGCTACACATTTCCAGAAGAAGCCAAGACTGCCTTTAATGCGGCAGCCAACATCTGGGCAAATATCCTCAATTCTGACGTCCCCATAACAATTAATGCCTGCTGGGCTAATCTGGGGTCCTCATCGACTTTAGGATATTCCGGTGGCGGGACTTCAAGCAGAGACTTTACAGGTGCCACGCGATCAAACACCTGGTACTCAGCTTCACTGGCCAACGCCTTATACGGATCGGACTTGGTTCGTAAGCGCCTATTTAACCGCACTTCGCCACCCGTTCAAAATCCAGCAGTTTCGCATCAACATTCCAAGGGAGCAGTGCCTCATAGTCCTGAAGCGTTTCAGCCATTGGCAGTTTCTCGAAGATGAACCGCAGGTACGAATACGGCTCCAGTTTATTTGCCTTGGCCGTCTCGATCAGGCTGTAGAGAAGAGCACTGGACTCGGCACCCTCGGGTGTTCCTGAAAAGAGCCAGTTCTTACGTCCTACCACAAAAGGCCTTACGGCGTTCTCGGCCATGTTGTTGTCAATGGACAACCGACCATCTTCAACATAACCTACAAGCCGTTTCCACTGATTCAGGGTATAGGCTACGGCTTTGCCAAGCAGCCCCTTGGGTGGTGTGCGAAACGATGTTTTCACCAGCCACTGTTTGAAGTCATCCAGAATCGGTTTGGAATCCCTTTGGCGAATCCGGGAAAGCTCATCAGGAGAAAGATCATTTTCACGAGCCTCTTTTTCTATCCGGTACAACTTCCGGATGTAGCTCAACGCTTTGTCCGCACTACCGCTTTTGCGTTTCTTGCCCTGGGCCTTGATCACATCCATGAAATTGCGCCGGGCATGGGCCCAGCAGCCAATGTGGCGGATCTTGTCGTCATAATCGAGAAAGTTATAGCCCGAATAACCGTCCGTTTGCACACAACCTTCAAAGTCGCCCAGGAATGCCTTTGCCACATCACCGCCGCGAGTGGGATGGTACTGATAGATCAAAACTGGTCTGTCCGGATCCCCACGCCGGAATATCCACATGTATGATTTGGTTGTCGGGTCCCAGCCCGGTTCCATCAATACCTGAAGGGTGGTTTCATCGGCCTGGATGAAAAATCCTGATAAAACCTCATCTATCAGCAGGTTAAGAAGCGGTTGGGCGACCGAAGCCGTCTGCATAGACCAACCGCACATGGAGGTCCTTGAAATTTCCACACCAAGACGCTGCAACTGTTTTTCCTGTCGGTAAAACGGTGTGTGATCCACAAATTTCGCGGTAAGGATATGGGCCAGGAGGCCGGGAGTGGCAATGGATCGAGGAATGATCCGAGGAGGAACCGGAGCGATTTTGACTGTTGGGCCATCATCTTCAACCCCTTCGCAGTTCCGGCAGGCATACTTGGGTCGGATATGCCGGATCACCTGTATCTTTGCAGGAATAATATCCAGCTGTTCCGAGGTCTCTTCTCCAATCCGGGTCAATTCACAGC
>Ga0233431_1004779_pt1 | contig 14037 bp, 12 predicted proteins | sample SI_118_April2016_FD_179867 | JGI IMG/M metagenome (GOLD analysis project Ga0233431, IMG submission 179867) | Seawater microbial communities from Saanich Inlet, British Columbia, Canada - SI_118_April2016_200_MG | ecosystem: Environmental > Aquatic > Marine > Inlet | place: Canada: British...
GTTTTCTTCTTCTGCTATTTTTTGCGCAGGCAAACTGGCCTTTATGCCAAATCCTAGTACTAACGCTTGCGAGGCTTTGGCTAACATAATATCATTTTCATTAATTCCGCCTGTCGCCGCATGTAAAATATTGATATTTACTTCTTCAGCAGGTATTTGTTTAATAGAAGCAATAATTGCATCCAAAGAACCATTAACATCTGCTTTAATAATTAAATTTAGATTTTTAATATCGCCTTCTTCTATCTGTTTTGATAGGGTTTCCAATGAAACTGAAGACAATTTTTTGCTAGCTTTAGCCACACTTAATTTTTTTTCAGCCGCCTCACGTGCCGCTTTTTCAGAGATATAAACTTTCAGCATTTCTCCGGGTTCGGGAACTCCATCAATACCCAGTATTTCTACAGGCATACCAGGTTCTGCAGATTTGATAGGCTTACCCAAATCATTGAATAAGGCTCGGACTTTACCTATTTTGGTGCCGATGATAAAACAATCTCCTGTTTTCAAGGTTCCTGTTTTAACAAGGAGTGTTGCTACAGGACCTTTTTGTTTTGAAAGACGAGATTCAATAATTATGCCTTGTGCCGGACATTTTTTATTTGCTTTTAATTCTAGCATGTCAGCTACAATTAAAATCATTTCTAATAAGTCATCAATCCCGACTTTGGTTTTAGCGGAGACCGGAACCATTACGGTTTTACCTCCCCAGTCTTCTGCGAGTAAATCATATTGTGCCAGTTGTTGTTTACACTGATCAATATTGGCTTCTGGACGATCTATCTTGTTAATAGCTACAATAATAGGGATCTTAGCTGCTTTAGCATGGTTTAGAGCTTCTACGGTTTGCGGTTTGATACCTTCATCAGCAGCCACTACCAAAATGGCAATATCCGTAACTTGGGCCCCTCGCAGTCTTAACGCCGTAAAAGCTTCATGACCAGGTGTGTCCAAAAAAGTTATTTTGCGTTTTTTGATTTTTACTTGATACGCCCCAATATGCTGAGTTATGCCGCCAGCTTCTTTAGCTACAACATTAGTTTGACGAATTGCGTCTAAAAGCAAAGTTTTTCCGTGATCCACATGTCCCATAATAGTTACTAATGGAGGGCGGGCTTCTAATTCGTCAAGGTTGTCTTCTAACTCCGCCTCTTCGATTTTAGTTAAGTGATTTTTTATTTTTTGATCATTTTTTTCTTTTTTTTCGAATTTTAAGTTTATGTCAGCTTCTTTAGCTATTAAAATAGCTGTTTCAGAATCAATCTCCGAATTAAGATTTACTAACAAACCTTTTTGTAGAAAGATTTTCATTACTTGAGCTAGTTTTAGGTCTAGAAGTTGAGCTAATTTAGCTACGGTAATCGTGGGTTCATTAAGCTGGACTTCTTTCTGTTCATTGTTTTGGTCTTTTTCCGCTTTTTCTGCCGCTGCTTTTTCTGCTTTTTCTGCTCTATTGTCAGCCCATAGCTCTTTGACGGTTGAGACTGTTTTGTCATCTAGCTTACTGGTTGGGGATTTTACTTTTACATCAACATCTTTTAAGAATAATATTAATTCTTGTACCGGGATTCTTAATTTTTTAGCTAATTCTAATACTTTCAATCTTAAACTCTCCTTTTAGTATACTAATCAGACTGAGCTTCTTCTGCAACCGCTTCTTCTGCGGCAGCTTCTTCTGCCTCCGCTTCTTTTTCTTCTTCTTTTGATTTTTTTATTTTATCCGCAAACGAAATAGGTGTTTTTGAAGATATCTCCGTTTTTTTATCCGCAAATTCTTCCGCATCAATAATTTCCAATTTCCAGCCACTTAATTTTACCGCTAATCTTATATTAATGCCATGCTTTCCAATGGCTAAAGATAATTGATCTTTTTTTACTACTACAATAGCCTCTTTTTCGTCCTCATTAGTGACGACGACTTGTTGAATAATCGCTGGTTTAAGAGAACTGGCAATAAAAGTAGCTGGATTATCATCCCATTCAATCACATCTATTTTCTCATTATGAAGTTCTCTAATTACAGATTGGATGCGTCCTCCCATAGGGCCTACGCAAGTACCAACCGCGCTTATTGAAGCATGATTACTTTTAACCGCGATTTTAGCTCTTTTTCCTGGCTCACGCGCTATTTTGATGATTTCAATTAGTCCTTCTGTGATTTCAGGAACTTCTAATTCCATTAATTTTTTAAGAAAATTTGGATGAGTTCTAGAAATTTGGACCATCGGGCCGCGTGGCGTTTTTATAATATCAGAAATAAATACTCTTATTTTATCTTTAGCACGATAAGTTTCTTCCGGTATTTGATCTTTATATCTTAACAAGGCTTCAATTCGACCTAAATTAATAAGATAATTATTGTTTTCAATTCTTTGCACAGACCCTACAATAATTTGACCGATCTTTTTTTGAAATTCTTCAAAAATATTATTTTTTTCTGCTTCTCTTATTCTTTGAATAATAACTTGTTTCGCCGTTTGCGCGGCAATACGTCCAAAATTTGAAGGGGTTACTTCTATTTTTATTTCGGTGCCTAGTTTAGCTGCAGGGTCAAGTTTTTTGGCCTCTTTGGTTAATAGTTCGATAGCTTCATCTTCTACTTTTTTTACAGCAGTCTTTTTTTGATAGATTTTTACTTCGCCGCTGTTGTTGTCTAGCTCAGCAACTAAGATGGCCGATTCTGGAAATTTTTTACGACAGGCCGAAACCAAGGCTAACTCAATAGCTTCTTGTATTTCCTCTTTAGAAATGCCGCGCTCAGTTTCGATTTGAGCGGCAACTTGAGCAAAATTATCTATTAATATCATCTTATTCCCTCTGTTTATATGTTTTTTTTTCTTCGCCTGAAAAGAAAAAAGTGGGAAAATCCCACTTTCTGTTTCAACCGATTACTCTGTTTGAAGTAAATAATAAATTAACATAGAAGTGATTAGAATTCAAGCCCTGGCTTTTGGCGGTGAAGAGTAATTACCACGGCGGTTTTGAGGGCGTTATGCCCCGGACGGCACTATCACCGCTATCTGTCTAAACGACACCGCGTCGGTGGGCTTTCCAACCTGTGGCGCAGGGGGTTTTGTGGCTGCGACAGTTTCTATCTTAAGGCTAGCTCTTTGTGCCGCCTCATATTTTTGTTTACGGGCTTTATCATGTTCTTCTTTACGTGCTCTTACCTCGGCCCATTCTTCGTCAGTCCATCTGGGAAAATCTTTTCGTTTTTGTCTAAATCCTGGGCCATGAAAAAGATCTTGTTGAGCGGATAACTCTGCTAAGGCATTGTCTAAGGCCTTGTCCAGATCCTCCCTAAGACCCCCTAAAAGAGCAGATAGTTGAAGGGATTTATGGGACAATGTCAATTGGTCTCGTTGAGTACGATTTAAACTGAATTGGCGCAGATGTTCTGACGGGTTTAGGGAAGTAATAAACTTTGAAGCTAGATCTGAAGTTCGTTGCCTTATAGCGCTACTTATGGCCCTGTCTAAACCAGGGAACGTTTTGGGGGGTGATTTTTGTCTTTTTTTTTGTCTTTTTTTTAGTTTTATTCTTTCTTGTAAGCTTGCCGTTAATATTTTTTCCGCTTCTCTTTTTAGGGAGACTCCAATATTTTCGTCATACGGCTCTAGACAATACGCGAAAGTTTTTTTTACCTTATCTTGTCGATCTTTTATAAATAGGGCCCTGCCCGAATGCCCACTATATTTAACCCTGAGTGTTGCGCGGAGCTTATCTCTATTGGGATTCAGGGTGTCTTTTTGTAGCTCTTTAATGCAGGCTCTAACATTTTTTGATGCCTCTTTAAATTCTTTTTCATATTTTTCATATTCTTGGTTATACCAGTCTTTTAAATCAAGATCTATTGTCGCTAGAGTTATATTACGAGCATTAAAAAAACCACGTTCAATTTTTAGACGTTGATCAGAGGCTAGGCTCAGCTCTAAATGTTTAATTTGGCCCTTCATACTGTTGAGTTGATCTTGAAAAGAGGTTCTTTTGCGTAAACAGCGTTTTTTGGCTTCTTCTGGATTTTTTAATACCCACCCAATTTCTATTTTGCAATCCTTTAATGTTTTAAATAATGTCTCAAATTCTTTTTGGGCGGTTTTGCCTACGTCTTTTAGTTGATCGATTAATGCATTTGTTTTCGGGAATTCCGGTTCATCTACTGCCGTAGTAAGAGTTCTGGTCCTTATTGTATCAGTGGGGCTAGGAGCCCGCCTTAGTTGACCTTGTGAATAATGTGTTATCTTTCCGTGTTGTACACGTGCCAATATGCCCCACCCCTTTTTTTTTAATAAAATTACTAGATCTAATTAATTATCGGCTTTGTTTTAAAAAAAATTTCACTTTATTTTTTTTGGAGCACATTATTTTTTTGGATTTTAGCCAATAGGCTCTCGTATCAATGCTCTTTGTAAGTGCACATAGCTAATGAACTTGGTTTCCCTAAAAAAAGTTTTCAGGTGTTTAATGGGAAAATCGTTTGATAAGAGCCGCATGTTGCGGAAATAATTTGAGTAATTTAGATTGAGACGGCATTTCAAAATCCGCAAAATCAAAACCCGGTGCTACGGTACAACCCATTAAGGAATAAGAAGCTGGATTATGTACCGCGGCAGCAAAATAACTGCCGGCAGGAATCACGACTTGAAATGACGAGCCCTTTTCAAAATACCTGCCAAGTTGAGCGATAGAATATCTGCCTTGCTGATCTATGATATGAATAGTTAAAGAAGACCCGGCATAAAAATGCCATATTTCATCTTGCTTGATACGATGAAAGGCGGAGACCTCTTTTTTATTTAATAAAAAGTAAATACTGGTGGAAAAAGCGCGCTTTCCTGAAAAGCGTGTGGGCAAGGCGTCTTTAGCGATAAATTCTTTGGATTTATATATTTCTTTGTAATACCCGCCTTCCGGATGTTTTTGCAGACCTAATTTTTCAATCCAATAGGTGGCGTTTTTCATGATTTAACGCACAATCCTTCTAGGATTTGATTAAAAATTTCAGAAGAGGTCTGGACATTTTCAGTCCAGCTGATACACGAATCATGGTTGGCATTATCCGCGATATAGCGTAACGCTAGAACTTTTTTACCTTCTTTTTTACAAATTTTGGCAATGGCTGCGGACTCCATATCAACCAATTGTGCTTCGAAAGCCGTTCTTTTTTGCGTGGAAAGAACAGGATTGGCCAAAAATTGATCACCACTAATCGTCCGACCAAAATTCAGCGCCAAGTTTAATTTCTGACAAATATTTTTTATTTGCGTTACGGTTTGGCGGGAATAATTACTTATGACTACATCTTTTATGTCATCAAAAGGAGTTACCCCTTTAGGGAAACCCAGGCCAGAAGCGTCCATATCATGCTCTACAAATTCTAGGGATAAATAAAGGGCGCCGATCTTTTCAGCATTCAAACCGCCAGAAGTACCCAATATAAATATTCTAGGGACTTTATCAATTATTTTGGAAAGGCCATAAACCGCATTTGCTTTACCAACACCTGTGATGACTAGATAAAGTTTATATTGCAGTGAATGAAAAACATTGGGTTTAATCTCCTGCCAATTAAAAAATGGGTTTTCCAAAATATTTTTCACTTCATCTTTTAGGGCAGCTATAATACCTAAATTTTGCATATGATTAAAATAATTACTCTTTCGTGTATTTTTTAGTTGAAATCTTATTTAGGATTAATAAACTGATAATAATAATAGGGATTAAAATATCGGCATATAAAACTATACCCGCATTCCCGGGCGCATAATTTCCGCGGGCAAAAATATCATAAAGGTGCGTATGTGCAGCCCCAAACAAAAAAACAGTATAAGCAAGACTAGTGGCCAGCATAAACCGATCCCTAAACCAAAAACACAAGACTCCTAGCAACCCCAAAGCAAAATTGGCATAAGCTATTTCCCACTGAAACAAGTTGCCCGCTGGCCACCCAATATAATGCGCTACATAATCACTACGAAACAAATGCCCCAAACCAGCATAAAAACTGCTAAAGCCAGCCATAAAAACTAATAAATACATTAAAATAATCAAAGGCATTTGAGGTTTAGGTGTTTTTTTGAGTAAAATATGACCAAGCGAGAAAAGGATGGTTAAGGCTGTAAAGATAAGTATATACATAGTGACGCTCCTTTTTAGAAATTTATATTTTTTATTATAACAGAATTCTTTAACAAAACAGCCGCTCTCTGCGGTATCGATTTTTTAGGCCTCACCCCCTAACCCCCTCTCCACAAGTGTAGAGGGGGAATTAAGGCATTATTCCCTTAAATTTGTAGATAGCCTTTAGATTGGGGTTTAAAGATACGCCCTAAACCTGAATGCTCTGACCAGTAGACAAAAACAAAGGTCCATGTTAAAAAAAACTCAGGCTAAAGAATATTATCCTGGAGAAAAAAAATGAAAATCTTGGTTTTTGGGGCAGGGGCCATCGGCTCTTTATTTGCCGGGTTATTGGCAAAGGCTGGTTTCAATACGGTTTTGGTCGGTCGTTCTGAACATGTAGCGGCGATAAATGCATATGGGTTGCGTATGGAAGGGGTAATCCAAGACACTCTCAAAATACCCGCATATACGAACCTTGAGCAAGTCAAAGATATAGACCTTATTATCCTGGCCACAAAAGCTTATGATACTCAAAAAGCTATGGAACAAATAGCGCCTATACTAAAGCCAGAGACCCGTATTCTGAGTATCCAAAATGGTTTGGGTAATGAGGAAATTATAGCTCAATATAGCAAGCATGTAGTGGGTGGTATTACTAGTAATGGCGTGGCATATACGAAACCGGGACACATTATTTATCATGCGCCTGGTTTAACGACTATAGGGAATTATGCGGCGGTTAATGACGATTTCGTTTTTAAAATACAAAAAGTATTGGAAAAAGCAGGTTTGAAAACCAAGGTTTCTGATCAGATTAAAGGGGATATTTTTCAAAAACTTATTATCAATGTCGGAATTAATGCTTTAGCTACTATTGCTGGAGTTGAAAATGGGGAAGTAATTAAACAAACAAAATTAAAAACTATGTTTATAAAATTAATAGACGAGGCTATCAACGTAGGGAAAGCTAAAGGTCTTAAAGTGCCGGATGATATGCTAGAACAAGCTATCGCGGTAGTGGAAAATACCGCAAAAAACACAAATTCTATGTTGCAGGATATGCGAAAAGGCAAGCAAACAGAAATTGATTTTCTGAATGGTAAGATTGTAGAGCTAGGTAAAGAGGTTGGCGTGGTCACCCCTCTGAATTTGAGGATGACCCAAATGATAAAAGATTGCTCTCGCTAGGATTAATCGCTTTTTTTATTTCTAGGTAATGGAGTTATACCGCCAGCTAGATCCCTTTAATATTCCTTGCGAAAAGAGGCGGATTGGCCAAAGGATTCCTCTACTTCTATTTCAAGAACCGTGATTTGACCGTGCTTCGAAACTTGTAGTTCCTGATATAATTGGGTATTAATATATTGAGCCAAAAGTTCTACGGTAGTATTTTCTATCGGTAATAAAACCACATCAGAGCGAGGAAAAAAATATTCTTTAGACTTATAAAAAAGTTTGATTTGTCCTTTTTCTTCTTTGATTTTTAGAAATTTATTGTACTGGGCCAAAAGTACACAATGATCTAATTTATCTACAATTTTTTTAATGATTGGTTTTATAAATACAAAATCGTAAACATACCCATTTTCCGGGTCCAACTCCCCGGTCAGCATTACGCTGACTCGATAATTGTGACCATGCAGTTTTTCACAGGTTTTAGCTCCGTAGGTAATGAGATGAGCAGCGGCAAAATTAAAAGTTTCTTTTTTTAAATTAATTTTAAAATTCTGCATTAGCGTCAAATTTCCTTCCTGAACCATAAGCCGGCCGCACTATATTTTTTAGCGTCAATTCTCAAAGTTTCAAAATCCTGATTTTATGCTAATATTATGATCACATTACTTGTTTTTACACAAGTTTCAAGAAATCAGGAAAGGTGTCCGAGTGGTTTAAGGAGCACGCTTGGAAAGCGTGTGTACGGGAAACCGTACCGTGGGTTCGAATCCCACCCTTTCCGCCAAAAACCAAATAATCATTTGTTTGAACTGCATACAGGCATGTTTAATAGAATTAACCCCAGTGCAAACTATTTTATCAACTCATTCATAGTAACCAGCCGAGGGCTTTGGAAATAGGCTTGGTGAACAGGGTGGAGAAGTGATTAGTTAGAAAAGATAGTATTTTTTTATATATTTAACGTATAATATTATAAAATCTAAAAAATTAATATTAAGTTACAGGAGGATAATCATTTGCCTAACATTGAACCTTCAGAAAAGAATACACAAATAGCTTTATTTAAAGGAAATAAAATCAGAAAAACCATCTATCAAAATGAATGGTGGTTTTCAGTAGTGGATGTTATTGAAGCTTTAACGAATAGTCTTAACCCAAGAGATTATTGGTTTAAAATGAAAATTAGAGTTAAAAAAGATGATGAATTTGAACTGTCGACACTTTGTCGACAGTTCAAATTGCTTGCCCAAGATGAAAAAATGCGCTTAACTGACTGTGCTAACACAGAAGGGCTTTTTAGAATAATCCAATCTATTCCATCTCCAAAAGCAGAGCCATTTAAACGCTGGTTAGCAAAAGTTGGTTATGAAAGAATACAAGAAATAGAAAATCCGGAATTAGCCACCAAAAGAACCAGAATACTTTATAAACTTAAAGGGTATAGCGAAGCCTGGATTGAAAAACGCATGCGTGGCATTGCTATTCGTGAAGAGCTTACGGACGAATGGGGTAAACGTGGTCTTAAGGAAGCTAAAGAGTACGCCATATTAACTGCGGAAATATCTAAAGCCGCTTTTGGTATGACCCCGGCTGAATACAAGAAACACAAAAAATTAAAAAGAGAAAACCTCCGTGACCACATGACAGATTTGGAGCTTATTTTTTCTATGCTGGGCGAGGCCTCAACCACAGAGATAGCTAGGAATACAAACGCCCAGGGATTTACTGAAAATAAAGAAACAGCCAAAAAAGGCGGTGAGGTCGCGGGAAACGCCCGAAAAGATTTGGAAAGCAAAAGCGGTAAAAAAATTATTACTCCCAAAAATTATCTTGGCCAGATCAAAAAAACACCAAAACTGTCAGAGTGAGGTAGTTTTAGGTCTTATCGTGAAACTAGTCAGCAGTGTGGGGGAATTAGGATAGCTATCTGCAACAAAAGCTGGCACATTGAAAGCAAAATTCGACGAGCAAGAGAACGACACTTTAAATTTTCATGTCTGAGCGCAGCGAGTTTGAAAATTTAAAGCGAGCGAATGCAGCGAGGACTATTTGAGCTTTCAGTGCCCTTAAGCCAAGGAAGGTTTACAAAAGGAAACCTAGCGGCTTTAGCTTGATTTCCTTTTGATAAGATCGCAAAGGCTGCAGGCCTTTGCATTAAAGCCTCCTCGGGGGTAAGCGAAATAACAAATTAGATTTTTTAACCTAACAAACCGCAATATCCACACTAGGTCGATATTTAGAACATACTGCCAACGCTTCATGTGCTGGGTTATGAAGGAATTTTTTAATCAGATCCGTATTTTCCGCGACCTTTGCATCTAGTTTGGGATAAGCTAATTGACTCAAAATATAATCAAATCGCGGTGACCATTTTCGGGAACCTAGTCTTGCTGTAGTAGAACAATTATCCACCATATAAGCCACACCTTTAAAATGCATATAAGGGTTAAGCGAATCCACACTTTCAATTACCGACTCATTGATGATCTCAGAATATGGATGACCTTTTTCTTTTAAAAGATCAATTTGTGCCATCATGGTCGCGATATAAACTCCGGCCGTGATCGGATAAATAGGGGTTTCGTTTTCTACTCTTTTGGCTCTCATTTTTTCACCAACTTGCCACATCCTGGTACCATCAATTTTACCCATAGGATAACGTGAGAATCTATCGTTTGCCATAATCACGCTATTGATTTCGTTACCGCTCGCTACTTCATCATAGATTTCCATTAAAATTTCAAATGCCGGATGGTATGCCGCGCTATAAGCTTGGCAAAACAATTCTTGATCTTTTTGGTTTAATCCCTTATAAACTTCCAAAATACCTTTTTTAGAGATTGTTTTAGAAATTGGTCCAGTGATCGATTCCGCAGTATTAATAAAAGCTTGTTCTTCCGCCATTCCATTTTCTGTGTACCATTTGAATAAGCTTTCTGCTACCCCGTGTACTGCGCCTAAAAGAATGCTTCTTTCCCCAAAAATATCAGATTTATATTCAGATTCTAAGGTAGTTAAAAAACAATAGGGGGCACCAAGTCCTACCGCCCAAGCCAGAGCATAATCCGTAGCTTTCCCATTTATATCCTGCTGAATCGCAAAACTGGTATTAATACCCGCGCCATTCACAGTTTTACCTTGTTCATATAATCTTCTGACCGATGGCCCCATCCCTTTAGGACAAACACCAATTACATTAATGTTTTCTGGGAATTTCTCGCCTTTCATTTGTAAATAACCCAATAAAAATCCGTGCGATAAACCTAGGGTTGACCCTGGTTTTAAGGCTTTAAATATTTTTTCATAATTTTGTGCTTGTGCGGCGTCTGCGATCAGTAATAGAGTCAAATCAGATTCCGCAATCACTTCATACATTTCACCCAGCGTCCCATTAGCTTTGGTAAACCCTTTTGCTTCTGCCTTAGCCATAGAGCTAGAACCTGCTCTTAAACCTACTTTTACTTTCATGTTTGATCCAGCCAAAGAATCGCGTAAATTCTGAGCCTGTGCCGGTCCTTGCGATGACCAGCCAATCACGCCAATTTGTTTTATACCTTCAAGGGCTTTAGGTAAAATAGGAAAAAGGTCGCGTCCGCCTTTTACTACATACTCAGTTGTCCCTGCCAATTCAATTTTTTCTTTGGTAAAATATTTGGTTTCAAAATTATTGTTCATTAAAGTCCCTCCTAATGATAATTCAAATTAACTATTTGAGCTTAACTATATTACAATACTTTTATTGTTCCTAAAAGTATCTACTCAAACAACATTTAATTTAGTAAAATAATTTATAGCATCTTTTTACAAAAGGGGACTATTTTGCAGCTAGCTAAACGTTTGGATAATTTTGCTGAATACATTTTTTTCAGACTCAACCAAAAGGTACGCGAGGTTGAGGCCCGGACCAGTCGTAAAGTTTTGAATTTTGGACCTGGTTCCCCGGATTTTCCGCCTAGTAAACAATGTTTGGCTAAATTGCATCAGTTCATAGATGCCCCGCAAGCACATATGTATCCCGGCTACGGTCCTATACCGGAATTTACACAAGCCCTAATTTCCTGGTACCAGGCCCGCTTTAACGTGCAAATTCAATCAGACGAACTTTATCCATTGATCGGCGCTAAAGACGGGATTAGTCATTTAGTGCTAGCTCTTTTAGATCCTGGTGACGAGGTTTTGGTGCCTGACCCCGGCTATCCTGGTTATACCGGCTCTGCACTTTTAGTCGATGCCAAACCAGTATATTACAACCTTTTACCACAAAATAATTTCAAAATAGATTTTACAGAACTAGCTCAAAAAATAACCTCTAAAACCAAGTTTATGTGGGTCAATTTTCCTTCTAATCCTTTAGGCGCAGTTACAAATCTGACTGAGCTAACCAAAATTGTACAATTTGCCCGAAAACATTCTATTTGGCTGATTTATGACAACGCTTATTCCGAAATTACTTACGACAACTATATAGCTCCTAGTATTTTAGAGATTCCGGAAGCTAAAGAAGTTGCTATAGAAATCGGTTCTTGTTCCAAAATGTTTTCTTTTGCTGGTTATCGGATTGGCTGGGCCTCAGGTAATCGGCGTTTAATTGCAGCTCTGGCCAAAGTCAAGTCGCAGGTAGATTCAGGCTTGCCTAAACCGTTACAGCAAATGGCGGCTTATGCATTTACCCATCCAGATTATGCCTGGCAAAAAGCTATGCTCCAAAGCTATCAGCTTAGACGCGACCTTATTGCCACACGTCTCAAAAAATTAGGCCTTACTTTTGAGTTGCCGCTAGGCAGCCTTTATATCTGGGCTAAAATTCCAGATGCGTATTCTAATTCCGAAGAGTTTGTCCTGGACACTTTAAGTAAAAAACATATTTTGTTTACACCCGGTACTGCTTATGGCCAAAACGGGGAACGCTATGTCCGGGTCAGCGTGTGTGTTAATATTGACCACATTGATGAATATTTTTAATTTAAAATAATAATTAATTTTTTTTAAAAAAGAGGGGGATTTCTTATGTCTAGTTTATCCAAAAAAATAGTGGCTTCATGCTATGCCGGTTGTACCATAAATGGTGAACTATTAATATATGATAAAAATGGAACTGTTCGCTTAGCCGCAGATCTTTATGCCGAAAATCAACGTGAAGGACAATACATGCCAGGTTAAATAACAGCCCAAGCGACTAGAAGTTTGGATACTTCCGCTCTCGTTACTTATTCTAGGTGATTTGCTATAATGAAAACTATGAAAAAAATAGCTATTCTTGGTTTTGGTCGTTTTGGTAAAACCCTATATCAGTTACTCAGTCCGGATTTTGAGATTATTTTGTATGATGCTCAAAAAAACAAATTTAAAAATATTAAATTAACGTCTCATACCAAAATCGCTTCTAATGTAAGAGCAGTCTATGAAGCAGATACCATTTTTTATGCTGTCCCGATCCCTGCCTTTGAAACCGTGATTAAAAGTCATCAAAAATATTTTGCCAATCATCTTTTAATCGACGTACTTTCCGTAAAAACGTACGCAAAAAAAGTTTTTCAGAAATATCTGAAAAACACTTTAACGCAAGCCTTACTTGCGCATCCGATGTTTGGCCCGGACAGCAGTAAAGCCGGCTTTAAAGGATTACCTATTGTTTTGGATAAATTTAGGTGTGATGCTGAAAATTATCGTTTTTGGCAAAATTATTTTCAAAAAAAAGGCCTCAAAATCGTGGAGATTTCCGCGCAAGTACATGATAAATTAGCTGCTAATTCTCAAGGCATTACCCATTTTATGGGCCGGCTTTTAAATGAAGTTAAATTACAGCCCACGTCTATAGATACTTTGGGCGCGCAAAAACTGGCTGAGATCAAAGAGCAAACTTGTCACGATACATGGGATCTTTTCAAAGGTTTGCAAACTTACAATCCGTATACTAAAGAAATGCGCCTTAATTTAGGTAAGGCTTTTGATAAACTTTATAACAAACTTTTACCCAAAAAAGTTAGCGAAAGTACCACTATTTTTGGTATTCAGGGAGGTCTCGGTAGTTTTAATGAGGAAGCTTTATTGGTCTATACCAAAAAGCATCATATTACTAAATTTAAAACTAAATATCTTTATACCACCAAACGTGTTTTGGACCAGGTGCATCGCGGCAATATTGATTTTGGCTTATTTGCCATGCACAATTCCGTTGGCGGGGTAGTGGAAGAATCTATTCATGCCCTGGCACAGTACAAAGTACATATTGCAGAAGAATTTGCTATTTTGATTCGTCATTTTTTGATGAAAAGAAAAGATGTGAAATTTTCCGATATTAAAGTCATCATGGCCCATCCTCAAGTATTCAAACAATGCCAAGATACCCTTAAAACAAGCTATTCTCAATACCAATTAGTTAGCGGTAAAGGTGACCTGATTGATACGGCAAATCTGGCCAAAGCTTTAGTCGAGGGTAAAATTCCTCCCCATATTGCGGTTCTGGGCCCTCAGAATTTAAGTAATATCTACGATTTGGAGATTGTTGCCGCTGATCTACAAGACAATAAAAATAATCTCACCAGTTTTTTAATGGTCAATAGAGATAAGTAATCTTTTCTATTTCGTATATTTTTTCTTTTCCAGTATAATAAAAATCAAGATGAAAAGATATTTATGCTTAATTTTAGTTTTAGCTGCGGTTTTCCTTTTTTCTTGTTCTGCCAAACCGGATAAAGAAGGCGCTTATCAAAATTTTTTATGGTTAAATACCTATGC
>Ga0233431_1004780_pt1 | contig 14035 bp, 12 predicted proteins | sample SI_118_April2016_FD_179867 | JGI IMG/M metagenome (GOLD analysis project Ga0233431, IMG submission 179867) | Seawater microbial communities from Saanich Inlet, British Columbia, Canada - SI_118_April2016_200_MG | ecosystem: Environmental > Aquatic > Marine > Inlet | place: Canada: British...
CCGCTCATATCGATAGTGGAAAAACAACACTTACAGAAAGAATTCTTTACTATGCCGGTGTTATTCATAAAATTGAAGAGGTTCGCGGTGGTGGTGATGGTGCGACCATGGATCACATGGAACTGGAAAAAGAAAAAGGAATCACAATTACATCAGCTTCTACAACAGTGTATTGGGATAAAAATAAAATCAATATCATAGATACTCCCGGACACGTTGATTTTACAGTTGAAGTGGAAAGAGCGCTGAGGGTGCTGGATGGAGCTGTTATGATATTATGTTCTGTTGCAGGCGTTCAATCCCAGTCTATCACAGTTGACAGACAGATGAAGCGATATAAGGTTCCCAGACTTGTTTTTATTAATAAAATGGACCGTGTGGGTTCTGATCCTTTCAAAGCGATTAAGGATTTGAGAGAAAAATTGAATCACAATGCAGTGGCTGTCCAAATTCCAATTGGTGCTGAAGATTTATTTGAAGGTGTTGTCGATTTAGTGAAAATGAAATCCTTTTATAACGATGGCGAAAAGGGCCAGGATGTTATTGAAAAAGAAATACCAGAAGATTTGTTGGATTTTGCTAATGAAAAACGCGCTGAAATGTTAGAAGCCTTGTCAATGTTTGATGATCAAATGATGGAAGATCTTCTTGAAGAAAAAGAAATATCAGAAGAAACGATTCATAAAGCAATTTGGATAGGCGTAAACAATTTAGAGCTGACGCCTGTTTTTATGGGATCAGCCTTTAAAAATAAAGCCGTTCAACCGATGCTTAACGCTCTTTGCCGATACTTGCCTTCTCCGGTTGAAGCTAAACCAATGCTTGCAACGCAGGTTGATGATGAATCCAAACAAATAGAATTAGCACCTGACAAAAATAGGCCGTTGGTCTGCATGGCCTTTAAAATAACGGATGAGAAGTTCGGACAATTAACATATGTTCGAATCTATCAAGGGACATTAAAAAAGGGATCTAATATATTTAACACCAGAACCGGGAAAAAAATCAGAGTCGGTCGTTTGGTTCGCATGCATTCCAATGATCGTGAAAATATCGATTCAGCCTCAGCTGGTGACATTATTGCGATGATCGGTGTTGATTGCGCATCCGGCGATACATTTTGCGATGAAAAAATTAACGTGTCGCTCGAATCCATGTTTGTGGCGACACCTGTTATTTCATTGGCTATTACCTGCAAAGACAAAGATGCATCCAGTCGTATGTCAAAAGCATTGGGACGCTTTTTAAAAGAAGATCCTACTTTCAATGTCAAAACCGATTCCGAATCTGGTCAAACGATTATCTCAGGAATGGGTGAATTACATCTTGAAATATACATTGAAAGAATGCAGCGTGAATATAATGTTGATATTGAAGTTGGTGCACCACAGGTGAATTACCGAGAGGCAATCACTAGTAAAGCGGGTTATAATTATACCCATAAAAAGCAAACTGGTGGTTCCGGTCAATATGCCTGTGTGATCGGTTCAATAGAACCTCTTAAAGTGGTTGCGGCTGAAGGAGATGAAGACGTTAAAGAATTCGAATTTAAAAACAACGTCAAAGGTGGTAATATCCCCTCTGAATATATCAATGCCTGTGAAGCAGGTTTTAAAGATATCATGGCTGAAGGACCACTGGCTGCATTTCCAATGGTAGGTATTAAAGTCAATCTGGATGATGGAAAATATCATGACGTTGATTCATCTGATATGGCTTTTAAAATTTGTGCGCGTCAGGCTTTGAAGAAAGCTGTCCATCAGGCTAAAGCTGTAATTCTGGAACCAATCATGAAAGTTGAGGTTGAAACTCCAACTGAATTCCAGGGATCCGTTATTGGCGATTTGAGTTCCAGAAGAGGTGTGATTGGTGGAACTGACCTGCGCGATGATTTAACCGTTGTAACTGTAACAGTACCTTTATCAGATATGTTTGGTTATTCGACAGTTTTGAGATCGTTGACACAGGGTAAAGCTACTTTTTCAATGGAATTTGACAGTTATGCGCAATGTCCGAAGCATATCCAGGAAGAGATTATTGAATCCAGAAGAGAAAAACTGAAGGAAGATGAATAAATAAAAAATGGGGTTAACTGCTGATGAGATAAGTAATTAACCCTCATTGAATATTTTTCAACTAAGAAACTGCAGTAAACCATGCCATAGATCTTCATCAACAGGATTCTCAAACATACATCCTATTTTCATACCGTTATCTGACTTAAAAACCCCCCTGACTTCCATTTCTAATTCCATTAAAACCATATCAGTATTTGAAGGATCAGTAATCCCCGCACTGATGTGTATTCCAACTTCGAAATTTTTATCTGCGACAAAACACAAACCTCCCTGTGAATAATCGAAAAGTGGATAGGTATTGGTACTGTTTGCGTCAATAATAGTGATATTACCGGTGGCGGGTACTCTTTCAAATTCTCTCATTGATTCGTAGAAATCTTCTGAATTCCCTGTATCTTCTCCTCCGGATAATGATATTTCCTCGGTGAGCAAATCAGAATTACTGTCATCAATATCAACCATTGCAAAATCGTTTGATTCTGCCTCCTTTTCAATAAATGAATGTTGAACATCAGGCTGAGGTGAGCTTTCAGGTTCTTCCGGGTTCGTAAAAGTAATGATTAATTTTGAATTAGGAGGAATTATTTTTGTTGGATCTTTTTTAATGATGATTTTACCGTTTTCATAAACACCGCGAACGCTCAGCATTTCATCCTCTCGTTGGATAGTAGTTAGATCAAATAGTTTAATAGCTATTTCAAGTGAATTCTTTTTCCTGTTATTTAATCCGTTTAATTTAGCACAATATTAAATAATAGTAAATATCCATCGTATGCCCTAAAAATTTTTGAAAAAAGAAGATTAAAGAAAAATTAACGTTTATCAGCAACCAGTGACGCTATTTGAAAGGAGATGTCATTAATTATTTTTATTTTGTGTTCAGAATAATAGATGATGTGCAGATCATGAAAAGCTTCTAATAGCTCATTTGGTAACAAATAATGGCTTTTTGTGCTTTTAATTCTTTTAATGATAGAATCAGAAGGTTTTAATTTGGTTTGAAAGATCAGGAGCCCGTTATTTTTTAATGATTGCATCATTTGGGAGAACAGGTTTCTATCTAGAAAATTGATATTAACAACAACATCATAATAATTTTGTTTGATTTTGAAATGATCTAAATCCTGGTGAATAAAATTAATATTGGAAGTATCAATCGCAGACTTTTTAATTCCAACATTTGAAATATCGACAGCATCAACCTTAAATTTATTCTGTGCTAAAAATAAAGCATTACGGCCGTTCCCTGTTGCTATATCCAGGGCATTACCAGGAGGTGCCAGATGAATAAAATCAGTAAGAATCATCGAGGGGAGAGTGGGATACTGTGTATTTTGATATCGGACATCCCACTTACTTTGATCAACCTTCATTTTTTTAAAATATGAATTCGTCAACATTCATTTAATTTGTTTTCTGGGGCATCGGGGTATTCGCTCTGGTACGTTGTGCATAACTTCTAATCAGCTTAGTAGTTATGATATAACCACGCTTTTTTAAACGTAACAACTTGTCATTCACGGCTGCATTATGGTTTCCATTTAAACAATAGTGTCTAGCCCAGTTATTACATTGCTCAAAAGAATCTAATGATACACTGGATTCTTGGTTATCCTGAGCAAATGTTGCTCCCCAAAACATAAACATTGTTGCCAAAGTAAGGATGACTTTTTTCATTTTTAGATCTCCATAGCCAATAAGTTCGTAAAGTATTAAAGTGAAACTTTAAGGATGGAAAATGCAAACGGTCTGCCACGCCATCCCATGAAATGAAAAAATGTTTTAAAATAATTTATAAATTGGTGGTAACTGCTAAGGGAATGTCATTTCTATAGTTTTTTAATTGAATTAATTTATGAAGATGGATCAGGAATACTATTTAAACATCAAAAAAATCATCGAAGAAAATATCTTAAGGAAAACATTTCCTGGCTTAGAGGTTTATTTTAGTTATCAAAATAGAGTCATTATACACCAAACCTTTGGTTTAGAATCAAAGGAAAAAAATGCTTCTGTTTTGAAAAGAAATAGTATTTTTGACATTGCTTCACTAACTAAACCTTATGTGACTTCTCTGGCAGTGTTACAGCTGGCCGAACAAAAATTGATAGATCTTAAGCTTCCATTTTCTAAATACTTGAATCACTTCAAACACTCTGATAAAAGTACCATAACCATATTAGAACTATTGACACACACATCAGGACTACCGGCCTGGTATCCACTTTTTGAGGATGGTTTCGATTTAAAGATTGCCCAGGATAAACTCCTGTCCATGGATATTGAAAATACACCTGGAAGTAAAATGGTGTATAGTTGCCTAGGATACCTTATATTAGGGGAACTTGTCAGAAAGGTATCGTCATTATCTCTTTCTCAATACTGTCAAGAGCAGATTTTCAGCAAACTTAAGCAGGGCTTTGTATCCTTTAAACCCCACACCAAATCACCAAATCATTCATTAATTGCAACCGCTTATTGCAATTTTCGTAAAATGCAATTGAAAGGAGTTGTGCATGACGAAAATGCGTATCTATTTCAAGAAGAAGGTGGAAATGCCGGTGTCTTTGCCAATATTGACGGATTAACTGCCTTAAATGAAATGATTTTCAATAAAGGATATCACAATGGACATCAAATAATATCTGAACCCTATTTCAAGATATGGACCTCAAATCAAAATGCCTCAACAATAGACCCCAGAACCGTCGGTTGGGATATAAATAATTCAAATGCCACCTATAAAAGCTGTGGAGATTTTATGCCAGATGGTGCGATTGGACATTTGGGTTTTACCGGAACCTCATCCTGGTTATATCTACCTGAAAAACTAGCTATCATATTGTTATCTAATCGGATAAACATTGACAGGGATACAAATATTCAACAAATGCGTCTTTTCAGGCCTCAAATTCATAATTTATTATTGTCCTATTTTAAAAGATAGTTGTTGCAAAAGCTAAAACTACGGTGTGCTAATTGTTGACAAGAAGAATATCGAATACCAAAATGAATGTTTCTATTTCATTAAATAGTTTAACTTTATTAATTTAAACTCAAATATGCAAAAACTGGTAAACATTGTTGATCAGTTGCGTTCACCGGATGGTTGCCCCTGGGATCGTAAACAAACGCATCAAACCCTTATCCCATATCTACTGGAGGAGGCCTGGGAGGTAATAGATGAAATTAAAAGTAAAAATTTTGGTGAGACATTGAAAGATGAACTCGGAGATGTATTACTTCAGGTGCTATTACACGCTCAGATTGCCAAAGAAGAGGGACGGTTTACTATTGATGATGTGGTTGATGGGATTTGTAAAAAAATGATTGACCGGCATCCTCATGTATTCGAAGAGAAATCAGAAAAAATAAGTGCTGATGCCCAAAAAAAAGTATGGCATCAAAGGAAAGTCAAAGAAAAGAAAATGGATTCTGTGCTTGATGGTATTTCAACGGAAACACCAGCCTTAATTTCGGCGTTAAAAATTGGGCAACGCGTTTCAAGTGTTGGTTTTGATTGGGAAAATCCATGGCAGGTGTTTGAAAAAATTGAAGAGGAGATGAGTGAAGTTAAAAAGGAAATGGAAAAAAATGATAATGAAAAAATAGAAGAGGAGATTGGAGATCTATTGTTTACGATTAGTAATTTGGCGCGTTTTTATAAAATTAATCCTGAAGTTGCTTTAAAAAGGGGTAATGATAAGTTTAAAAAGCGATTTGTTACCGTTGAGAAACAAATTAATCAATCGATAAAGTCCGGCAAAAAATTATCAATGGCTGAAATGGAAGAAACCTGGGAAAAAAGCAAAGTCAATTCTATATGAAAAAAGTAAAAGATTTCTATTTTAATAAAGCCAAAGCAAAAGGATTTGTGGCGCGATCAGCTTTTAAACTGGAGGAAATTGATCAAAAAAATCAGATATTAAAACCTGGAATGTCCGTGGTGGATTTAGGGTGTTTTCCAGGGAGCTGGTTACAATACATTTCAAAAAGAATCGGTAATGAAGGAATCGTGGTTGGTGTTGATATGCAGGAATTAAAATTGCCGCTAAGTGCTAATATGAAGTTTTTTCATTCCGATATTAATGAATTGGATTTAGCTATTCTCAAACAAATAAAACCATATTTCGACTTAATCTGCAGTGATATGGCACCTAAAACGACAGGTATCAAAGGGACAGATGCTGATCGATCTTATCATTTATGTCAGATGGTTTTAGCCACCTGCCAAAAGCTTTTAAAATATGGAGGAAATACACTCATCAAAGTTTTTCAGGGAGCAGCGTTGGAAAAATTAGTGCAGCAAATGAAAATAGAATATCAAATCGTTAAACGGATTAAACCGAGAAGTTCCCGGAATGAAAGTGTTGAAATTTTTATTTTAGGAATCAATAAACAAAAAATATAAAAGGGTAAAATGACAACGATTTTATGTGTAAGAAAAGAAAACAAAGTAGTAATTGCAGGGGACGGTCAGGTGACCTTGGGTAATACAGTTATGAAATCAAATGCTCGCAAGATAAGAACGACATACAATAATAAAGTAATAGCTGGTTTTGCTGGGTCAACGGCGGATGCTTTTACATTATTTGAAAAATTTGATGCAAAGCTGGAAGAGTATAACGGTAATTTAATAAGATCCGCTGTTGAATTGGCCAAGGATTGGCGCACGAATAAGGTGCTCAGAAATCTTGAGGCGCTATTAGCTGTGGCTGATCAGTCAAATTCATTGATCATATCAGGCAATGGAGATGTCATTGAACCCGATGATGGAATTATTGCCATAGGGTCGGGTGGCCAGTTTGCTTTGGCGGCAGCTAAAGCATTAATCGGCAATTCAGATTTAAATGCCAAGCAAATTGTTGAAAAATCAATGGAAATTGCTGCTTCAATTTGCATATATACAAATCCAAATATCAATATGGAAGAAATTGATAGTCTTTAATTAAATAATTTAGGTTAAAATAGTGAAAAAAAAACAATCATTAATTCCCAGTGAAATAGTCAAATTCCTGGATAAATACATTGTCGGACAACATAACGCTAAACGTAGCGTTGCCATAGCTTTAAGAAACAGATGGAGACGGATGCAAGTTTCGGAAGACCTTAGGGAAGAGATAATGCCTAAAAACATAATTATGATCGGTCCCACCGGTGTTGGTAAAACCGAAATCGCACGAAGAATCTCAAAACTGGTTAGTGCTCCTTTTATAAAAGTGGAAGCCTCAAAATTTACTGAAGTTGGCTACGTTGGCAGGGATGTCGAAAGCATGATAAGGGATTTGACAGAGATCAGTATTAATATCATCCGGAAGGAAAAAATGGCGGATGTTAAGGAAAAAGCAGCTCAAAATGCTGAAAATCGAATTTTGGATGTACTGATTCCACCGACAAACCCTCAAAAAGGGCTAAATCCGGAAGAATATGTTCGGGATGATTCTCAAATCAGGGATAAATTTAAACAGAAACTTGAAAATGGGGAATTAAAAGATAAAATGATCGAAGTTGATGTTTCTAGAAAGTCAGGGGGACCCAATATCGAATTTTTTCCGATTTCCGGCAATGAAGGTATGGACATCAATATTAAAGATATTATGTCAAATTTTATGCCGAAACAGACAAAAAAAGGAAAAGTTACTGTTGAAGAGGCTTTAAAAATATTTCAGCAAGAAGAAGCAGAAAAACTGATTAATACAGATGATTTAAACAATGACGCAATCAAACGCGTTGAAGAGGCCGGTATTATCTTTTTAGATGAAATCGATAAAATCACCAGTAAAAATGCACATGCTGGCAGTGGTGAAGTATCCCGTGAAGGTGTCCAGCGGGATTTACTTCCAATTGTAGAAGGTAGCACCGTTAATACTAAATATGGGCCTGTGAAAACTGATCATATATTGTTTCTGGCTGCGGGTGCTTTTCATATCGCTAAACCTGCGGATTTAATACCTGAACTTCAGGGTCGTTTTCCAATCAGAGTAGAACTGGAATCATTAACTAAAGATGATTTCGTCCGTATTCTGACCGAACCTAAAAACTCTTTGGTTAGACAATACGTTGAATTGCTACACACAGAAGCTGTAACACTGGAATTTAAAGAGGATGCCATTGATGAAATTGCAAAAATTTCCAGTGATGTAAATGAAAAAACAGAAAATATTGGTGCGCGACGCTTGCATGCTGTTATGGAAAAATTATTGGATGAAGTCAGTTTTACTGCCCCCGAAATATCCGGGCAGGAAATTAAGTTAACCAGAGAGTATGTTCAGGAACGCCTGGGGGATATTGCTAAAGATCAAGATTTAAGCCGATACATTTTATAATAGATAAAGGAATCTGAATGATTAAAAGCGTACGGGACTATCTCAGTCTGATTAAATTTTCCCACTCTGTTTTTGCATTACCATTTGCTTTAGTGACAATGATAATCGCCTTACAGGGTTATAATTCGGGAAAAATGATTCTGGAAATTGTGATTTTGATTATCATTGCGATGGTTTCTGCCAGATCCGGAGCAATGGGCTTTAATCGTTTAGTGGATATTAAATGGGATTCCCAAAATCCCAGAACGGCCACCCGTCCCTCTGCTACGGGTGCTGTTGGTACTGGTCAAATGATTATCATGATCCTGATTTCTTTTGCAATATTGGTTTACGTAGCCTGGCGATTAAATCCGCTCGCTTTCAAGCTCAGTCCAGTAGCGATTTTTTTAGTTTGCTTTTACTCCTATACCAAGCGATTTACGACCTATGCTCATCTTTTTTTAGGATTAGCAATTGGTAGTGCTCCGGTTGCCTCCTGGATAGCAGTTACGGGAGAAATTTCACTGGTTTCGCTGTTTTTTGGTTTGTCTGTACTAACCTGGATCGCTGGTTTTGATATTATTTATTCGTTACAAGATGTGGATTTCGACAGTCGTGTAAAATTACATTCTATTCCTGTTAGATTTGGCATTGTCAGAAGTATTTATATTGCCAGATCACTCCACATTTTAACCATTGTTCTGTGGTTTACGGTTCCAGGCTTTGCTAAATTAAGTACGGTTTATTATTTGGGTGCATTGATTTGTAGCTGTTTATTGATCTATGAACATCGATTGGTATCACCCGGGGATTTAAGTAAACTGAATGTTGCTTTTTTTAATATGAATTCCATCATTAGTATTACGATGTTTATGGCGGTATTTGGAGATGTAATTCTGGTTCCATGGTTAATAAATTAGTATTAATCATTGTTATTATTAACGAATGATATTTAAAATGATGAATCATCCAAAGGAGAGTATTATGAAAAAGTTAATTCGTAGGAAGGTTGTTTTACTAGCTATTATTTTGATAGCTGTTTTCAACTTTAATCAGTTATTTGCACATTTGAATTCATTTTCATCTATTGTAAAATCTGAACGCAATAAAGTCGTTCATATCACTACCTCTTCAATTGTTGATAATAGGCATTTTTTCAATGATCCGTTTTTTGAAAAGTTCTTTAAGAATATTCCCAAAAATATGCCTAAAAAAAAGCGTGAATCAGCCCTTGGTTCAGGTTTTTTTATCAGCCATGATGGTTATATTTTAACTAACAACCATGTTGTTGCCAGAGCCGATAAAATAGAAGTCGTTTTGTTTAACGACAAAAAATACAATGCTAAAGTTGTTGGCAACGATAAAATGACCGATCTGGCACTGTTAAAAATAGATATAGAAAATCATGATTATGCAGAACTTGGAGATTCTGATGAACTTGAAGTTGGTGATTGGGTATTGGCAATTGGCAATCCACTTGGTTTAGATCATAGTGTTACCTCTGGAATCATAAGTGCTAAAGAAAGAGGAGTATTTGGTAATTCAGTGGCTTATGGTCAATTTCTTCAAACTGATGCAGCTATTAATCCGGGAAATTCGGGTGGCCCGCTGTACAATATGGATGGAAAAGTTGTTGGTATTAATTCTGCTATTGTGGCAAGTGGTCAGGGATTGGGTTTTGCTATTCCTAGTAATTTAGCTAAGAAAATCTTTAAACAGTTAATGAAAAATGGGAAAGTGGTTAGAGGATATTTTGGTGTTATTCCCCAGGAATTGGATGAGGAACTTGCAAAATCATTTGGTCTCCCTGAAGGTACAGGTGGGATTATTTTAACGCGTGTCGATGATGACACTCCTGCATATAAAGCAGGGTTAAAGCAAGGCGATATCATTGTTGAAATTGAAGGAAAGAAAATAATTAAAGAAGGTCAATTCAGGCAGTATATAGCAGAAACCATGCCCGGAGAAAGTCTGTCAGTCAAAGTTTTTCGTCAAGGGAAATTTTTCCAGAAATCGGTAAAAGTCAGTAAACGTCCTGATGATGAAGTAGCTTCTTTTACAGGTGTTAGTCAGGATTTTGGAATGCAACTTGTTAAATTAAATAATGATTTAAGAAGTCAACTGGACGTCAACTTCGAATACGGTTTATATGTTTATGATGTCGATCCTACCGAAATTGCCTGGGAGAAAGGCATTCGCAAAGGAGATATTATACTGGAAGCCCGTAATAATAAATTGAAATCAAATGATGATTTTCAGGAAGTGGTTAAAGAATGTCGGAAGTTAAAAATACCAGTTAATCTTTTAGTATATCGAAACGGTAATGTAAACTTTGTAGCCTTACCAATTGATTATAATCGATAACCAATAATTTTACAGAAATGGAAAATCGAAGACGAATTCCCTATGTATATCAAGGCAGGCGCGTGCCTTATATCTACGCAGCTTCATTTTTATGTTTGATTGCTTTGATATTAATAGGGATTTCGATTTTTCTAATCAAGAGGACTTCTTCAACCTTAATTGAAATTTACTGGAAACAGGGCGAATTAGTCGTTGAATCGATTGCGATCAGTGCACAACAAACCATAGAATCCGTAAAACTTACCCCCCAACAAGTAAAAAAAAATCTTCGAAAAATAGCCATTCAAGTTGATGATTTTGATTCTGTTTCAGGAAAAGTACCCGATGAAATTCTTTTTAGGCTTCTTAATGATCATAAACTCCATTCTATTAAAGTAATCGACCAAAAGCATCAAACAACCAGCTCGGCTTCGATTGCTGATAAAGAAAAATATTTGACTGTGGAAAACTTTCCAAGAGTAGCATTGAAACAGCAACAAGAAATTTATTTTTATTCCTTCTTTCGTAATAATAAGCCGGGAACGATTGAGCTCAGGTATACTGAAAATAAATTGCAAGATATTAAATTTTCAATTGGTCTGCAAATATTCATAGCCTCTTTGGAAAATCGTAATATCATCCAATATATTACTTTTTTAAATGACCGTTTAAGAGTAATCGCTGATTCTGACCCGACCCAGGTTGGAGAAATTGATGAAAAACAAGAATATCAGGATGCTCTGGAGTCAGACGCATCCTATTTTTTTCTGAACAATGATATTATGGAAGTTATTCAGCCGCTATCATTAAATAATAATGTGAGAGGTGTATTTAAAATTAGCTTTCCGACGACAGAGATCGATCGTATTTATCGTACTACTGTCAAAAATACATTAATTTTTAGTGGCTGGTTTATGCTTGTAGCAATTATCACTTCGTTGGTTATGCTTAGATTTCAGCAAATATACACAAAAAGACTGGTATTGATGGAAAAACAAATTCAGGAAAATAAAATGTTGAGTTCTATGGCAAATATGGCTGCTGGAGTTGCACATGAAGTCAGAAACCCCCTGAATAGTATCTCGATGATCATTCAAAGACTTCAACTGGAATTTACACCTAAGAATGATGCTGATATTGATGAATATATTTCATTTACCGCATTAATGAAAAACGAAGTCGATCGAATTAATAAAATCATCACTGACTTTTTAGGTTTTTCTAAACCATTCGATCTTAAGCGATCTAAATTCTTTATTTCCGATTTTTTAGGTAATACAATTAAGCTCTTTATTGCGGAAGCTTTAAAAAAAGGTGTTAAACTTGAATTAACAGGAAATTATGATGATAAGTTGTTTTATGGAGATCAGGACAAATTGACACAAGTGTTTGTCAACCTGATTAAAAATGCCATTGATTCAATCGACACCGACGGAATTATTGTTGTTACATCCAATATTGAAAAAAAACAAAATTGGCTGATTACTATTGAAGATAGTGGAGTTGGTATTCCCAGGAAAAAACTGGATCATATTTTTGATATTTATTTTACAACAAAACAAAATGGTACAGGCTTAGGGCTCTATATTTCCCGTAAAATTGTATTAGCCCACAATGGTAAAATTCTATTCTCAAAAAGCAGTATTGGAGGAACCAAAGTAAACGTACACTTACCTTTTGAGTCTGAAGAATAGTCATTATACAAAATCATGTTCTTTTAAAAGTAGTTATCTGATCGTTTGCATAATCGATAATCAATCACCTTAAAAACTCAATATGAAATCTAAAATCCTAATTGTTGATGATGAAGTATCACAAACAGCTTTATTAAAAGGGTTTCTCGAAAAAAAAGGGTATGAAGTTACCACCGAACAGGATCCATTAAATGCCATTACTCTGGTAAGAAACCAGGAATTTGATTTAATGATTGCAGACTATCGCATGCCCAAAATGAATGGCTTGCAATTGATAAAAACCATCCGAGAGATTGATCCTGAAATCGGAATGATAATGGCATCTGCTTTCGGCAATATCGAAACGGCAGTTGAGGTTATAAAATCAGGAGCTTCTGACTTTATGACTAAACCGATAGATCTAAAAGAGCTGTTGGTTTTAATTGATCGCAGCATCGACAAAAAAGATTTATTAGTAGAAAACAGGCAACTCAAAGATATCCTAAAAGAAAAATTTAAATTTGAAAATATCATCGGCTCGAGTAATGCCTTATCAGAAGTGATGAGTATGGTTCAGAGGTGTGCTAAATCTAGTGCTAATGTTATTATCAGGGGTGAATCCGGAACGGGTAAGGAAATGATAGCAACAGCACTTCATTTTGCCAGTCAACGTAAAGATAGAACCTTTATCAAAGTGAATTGTGCCGCCTTACCTGAATCATTGCTGGAATCTGAGTTATTTGGACACATCAAAGGCTCTTTCACTGGTGCTATTTCAGATAGAAAAGGGAAGTTCGAAGAAGCCGACGGAGGAACTATCTTTTTGGATGAAATTGGAGAAATTAGCCTGACAACTCAATCAAAACTTTTAAGAGTGATACAGGAAAAAGAAATTGAACGGGTTGGAAGTAATCAGACCTTAAAAGTTGATGTTAGAATTATTACGGCAACAAATAAAAATATTGAAGAAGCTGTGGAACAAAAAGAAATGCGTGAAGATTTATATTATCGTCTGAATGTCGTGCCAATCTATATCCCTCCTTTGAAAGCACGTCGTGAAGATATTATTCAATTGATCGATCATTTTATTTTAAAATATTCAAAAGAAAATCAAAAAACCATTAGCGGGATTACCCAGGAAGCAAAAAGCATATTAGTTAAATATGACTACCCTGGAAATATCAGAGAACTTGAAAATATCATTGAAAGAGCTATTGTTATTGCAAGGGACGAAGTGATTACTAAAAAAGATATACCCGTCACTGTGACCTCGGTTCAAAAAGAAGATCAAAAGGATACCTCTTCGTATATCGAATTGATGACGCTTGAAGCTGCAGAAAAAAAACTGATTGAACTGGCCTTAGCAAAGCATAATGGTATTCAAACCCGTGCTGCAAAGGAGTTAGGGATTAGTGAAAGAGCATTGCGCTACAAAATAAAAATAAAAGGTAGTGGAAATTCAAAGAAAGAAAAAAATGAATTAAATGAAGAAGAGACATAACAATACGACAGGGCTAATTTGTTCTAACTCGAGACGCTATGCCCTGCAAAGGGTTTGATGTTGTTAAAAATTTTCAAGTAAGTCAAAACTGAATGTGTATTCTTGTTCAGTTGCCTCATTTTCTTCGATATATTT
>Ga0233431_1004784_pt1 | contig 14022 bp, 9 predicted proteins | sample SI_118_April2016_FD_179867 | JGI IMG/M metagenome (GOLD analysis project Ga0233431, IMG submission 179867) | Seawater microbial communities from Saanich Inlet, British Columbia, Canada - SI_118_April2016_200_MG | ecosystem: Environmental > Aquatic > Marine > Inlet | place: Canada: British...
ATAAAAATCGCTGCGAATCTGCAGAAAAAAATCGAATTTGATATTTTTTTTTATATTTGTGGACGACAAAGGGCGGTAGGAAAAACCTAATAATTAAACAGACTCATATATTAGGTTTAGAAAACAGTTATCGGCGGACCGGGATAACGAAATGCAAATTAAACCTCCTGGTCGATTCAGAAGATACCAAGAGATTGCTAAGGCAAATGAAAACACTGTCTTTGTGGTAAATTCATCATGTTTCCCAGAATTTTTAAAAGCTATTAATGTGGACGAGTATCCAAGTTGATTGCTTGACGTTCAATGTACTAAGCCCACGTTTCCCCACAAAAAATATCCCCCAATGATCTGGTTCAGAATCCCCCTTGAGAAAATCCAAGGTTATCCTCCCCGGAATCCCACATCATCAAAACTGTGGTTATAATTGCCCTTATGCAGTTCTGAACAATCAAGGATAATTCCTCCCTCGACGAATTCCCTCCTTTCTGATATTTATCCAACCATAAACAATTCAACATACTTCTCAGTATTGAAATAAAGAGCAAAACAGGAATCATGAAACATCTGGTGTTCCCTGTACTACTGTTGTTGACAGTCCTGGCGGCCTGCAAATCGATACAAGATGAGGGTGGCGCAGACTGGGCAACGGTTAAGTTTTCATTAGACCATCCTCAAAGGAGTATCAAGTATCAGGCCGCATCTTCGGGGGATATCGGTACTGCCCTGATCATTGCAGTTCCAGAATCAATAACTTCGATCAATACTACCAATTATATTTCTGATTATTTTTCCAGGGGCCTGTTGGATTTAACCAATAGTTCAATTGAGCTCTCACTCCCTCTGAACGTTCCTCTGCGTATTGCTGAATTGACCTTTGCTGCAGATCTTTCCCTGGATCAAATTGTTACAGACCAGCCCACTGCATACGCAGCTGGGATATCGGAACTTATCACAATCGCCGGTACTGATGGAATAATTACAGTTTCGATTCCATTGAATACTCCACTCTCGTCGACGGCAACAATAACTGAATTTAAATTCCTGACTTCTAACAATTCCGTTTTATCTTCCGATATTGAGGGAAACATTGATGAAACCGATAAAACGATCATCGCAACTGTTCCCTATGGAACTGACATTTCTACATTGATTGCGACCTTCACATCAACCGGACAGACGGTAAAGGTGGAGGATACTGTTCAAACCAGTGGCAACACTACCAATGATTTCAGAAATACGGTGACCTATACCGTTACCGTTGCTGATGGAATGACTCAAGATTATGTTGTGACAGTGACTATCGCACCATCTGATGCGAAACAAATCACATCTTTTCAGTTTCTGATGGCTAAAAATTCCCAGTTTTCTTCAGATGTGACAGGGGGGATTGATCAAAACAACCGTACTATCGGTCTCGGGATGCATTTTCGCAGTGATCCCACGGCTCTGGTCGCGGATTTTACAACAACGGGGAGCAAGGTCGAAATCAATGATGTCGAGCAAATCAGCGGTAGTACAACCAATGATTTTACCAATCCCGCTACCTACAAAGTCATCGCAGCCGATGAAACTTCCCAAACCTATACGGTCACCGCCAATCTGAATCTGGAGCCCATCACCGATACGGGGCAAACAACCAGTCATACAGCTACATTTGGCGAAGATGGTGATTATATTGCCAGTCACCAGCAAAGTTTTATGGACAATGGAGATGGCACAGTCACCGACAAGGTTACCAAATTGGTCTGGCAACAATGTTCTTACGGCCAAAGCGGACCAAGCTGCGGTACGGGTACGACCACCTATGATACCCACGCCTCCGCTACGACCTACTGCAACAATAATACTCCTGGCCTCCCCGGCACGGGCTGGCGGCTGCCCGGCATGCAGGAGTTGGTCCGGATTCTGAAAAATGAGGGCACCTCTCCCTTGATCAATGCTACAGTATTCCCGGCCACGGGCGGCTTCAGCTATTGGAGCGGCACGGACTTTGCTGCTGATACGACCAAGGCTTGGATTGTGTACTTTAACACGGGTGTGATCGGCAATGCGGCAAAAACCGGATCTCAACTTACACGCTGCGTGAAGGGAACCATTAGCACAGGCCCCAGTTTTAATGACCAAGGTGATCAAACGGTAACTGATTCGACTAGTGGCCTCACCTGGGACCAGAGAGAAACCGCCACCATGAACTGGGAGGCCGCGCTCGGCTATTGTGAGAGCCTCAATCATGCTGGGAAGGTGGACTGGCGTCTGCCCAACCGTAATGAACTGCATTCCCTACTAGATGAATTAGATTCCACAGGGCCAATTATTAACGCGACCTACTTTCCCAGTGCAATTTCGCTGGCCTATTGGACAGCGACCACAAATCCTGTCACCCCCGCGAACGCCTACTATACTCATTTTAATGTTGGTTCTGGCGATGATTTAGCCAAAACCACTGCTTATAATGTCCGTTGTGTTCGTTGAGAGACTTAGCGCTTGATCTTCCTGCTTCATCCCCTTGGCCAGCAGCTATTGTCACTGGGTAAGGTCTTTTCTATTTCTGGTAAATCCGGCCTCAGCTCCTTTCCAAGTCTGTCCCTTCTAAAAATACTATCATTCCATAATTACAACCGTTCATTCGCCTCAAAAGCCGATCGATTATTCTCCAGCAAAGTCATCAGAAGTATTATCCAGTTTTCTTCCAAAAAATCATCTTCCCGCAACTCTTTGACATTCGAAATTCATTCTTTTTCATTAGAATACTCGCTGAGATCTCAGTAGTGCACTCTAGATTCATTTCTTGGTAAGGCATCCAAAAAGGAATATGATCTGATTTTAATGGATATCCAAATGCCTGGAATAGATGGAACAGAAACCATGAAACAGATTCGAGAGAGTGACTTAAACATTCCTATCATTGCCCTAACCGCTTTCGCTATGAAAGAAGATGAAGCGAAATATCTTGCCCAAGGATTCAATGATTATATTTCAAAATCTATAGACATCGAGAATTTAATGCAAAAGAATAAGAAGATCTTTGAGTAGTCTCCTAACTCGACAAAGACCAACTTTACGTGTTGTCATATTTTGTTTTTTGGATATTTTAATATTTTTCTCCATTCTGGGCTTCACACCGACCACCCTCCCCCCAAACCCAATAATACCAACAAATTTAGAATTTCCACCAAACTCTTCGCTACACACTTCACAACAGTCCCTTCACTCGCAGTAACTCGTTCAATTCATAGCTATTTCTTTGCTTTCTTTCTGAATTCCCTAAATTCTCTCTGTCACGGTTGTTAACGGGAGTTCCTTTAAAATCTCTAGGGAATGGTCTTTTTAGGGCTGGGAATTGGACAGAAATATTCCGTCTTAAACAGTAGAAATCCTCATCAATCTTGAATAACCTCAATCGGGGCAGGAATTTGGGTTGAATACTTGGAAATATCTACTTTTGAATTTGCTAATCATTGTGCTATAATGATCCTCACGGATTCAATATACAAAATGGCAAATATGGTTACTCTGTTTTAAATCGATGTCTAGCAAAACTTATCGGCTATAGATCTGTTATTTTAATTCAACTCAACTTCTCTCCAGGAGTCAAAACGATGATAGAAAACCTACAATCCTCTCAGCTTGAAATATCTGAAGACACTATAAAAAAATGGCAAAATATTGTTGACATCATGGCTGAATTGATTGACATTCCCACCGCTCTCATTATGCGCCTTGTTGAATCTGATATAGAAGTTTTTGTTTCAAGTCGGAGTGATGCGAATCCTTATCATCCTGGAGATCATGAGCACTTTCTTGGATCCGGATTGTACTGCGAAACTGTGATAAATACTGCCAAAAAACTTCTGATCCCCAACGCACTTGTTGACAAAAAATGGAAAAACAATCCCGACATTAAACTTAACATGATTTCCTATTTGGGGTTTCCAATTGTCCTGCCGGACGGGAAAGCATTTGGTACAATATGTGTGCTGGACAATAAGGAAAATGCCTATTCTGGAACATTTGAAAATCTTATCGAGAATTTTCGAGATATAATTCAATCTCAGTTGGAACTAATCCATTTGAACAACATATTGGGAGAGAAAAACAAAAGTCTTACTGACTATTTTGAGGAAATAAAAACACTACGTGGCATTGTCCCAATCTGCGCTTCATGCAAAAAAATTCGTGATGACAAAGGGTATTGGAATCAAATTGAATCTTACATTGAAAAACATTCTGAAGCATCTTTCAGTCACGGAGTCTGTCCTGAGTGCGCGGATAAATTATACGGGAAGCATGAATGGTATCAAAAGGGTAAGAGGACAGGAAAGCTACAATAATAGTAAACTTTCCCCCAATTCTTGATGTATTTCTCCCAAAATAATAACCGGCAGAGCTTAAACAATCAGGCATTAAATCACTTCTTCACCTTACTGCTTCTGCACAAAGTAGAGATTCCGCTCTATCGTCAATCATAGCTATTTCTTTGTTTTCTTTCTGAAATCCCCTGAATTCTCTCTGTCACGGTTGTTAATTGGATTTAATCCGGGATCACTACCGAATGGATAAATTTGGGCTGGGATTTGGGCAGAATCAATTCTTTTTTATCAGAAAGGATTAAACTGAAAATCAGCTTTATGGATCAATAGACCAGAATTCATCATCGAATTCAATATCGATAACCAATCATAGAAAAAGCCAGAATACTTATCGTTGATGCCAAAGCGATTATCGCAATGAATTTGCGCCCTTAAAATTAGACCCTATGTGATCATTGAAGAGATGCTCACCAAGTGCAATGAATACATAATATTCTCAAAAATATAGGAGATGAATTTGGAGTCAAATTATTTAAAAAAAGAGCTATATGATTTGGTACAAAGCGATTCAACGATTTTCGATTTTTTGCAAAGCGGATCCTTGGATGGCATTTGGTATTGGGATCTTCAAAATCCGGCGAATGAGTGGATGAGTCCTCAATTTTGGAGAGTCCTTGGGCATGATCCGAAAGATAAAAAACACCTGGCGGACGAATGGCAAGATCTAATCCATCCAGAGGACTTAAAGGTTGCACTCGATAATTTCGAGAAGCATTGTGCGGACCCTGGCCATCCATATGATCAAATTGTTCGTTATCTTCATTCAGATGGATCAACCGTATGGGTTCGCTGTCGAGGAATGGCTATCCGAGATAAATCCGGAAAACCTGTCCGAATGTTGGGAGCTCATACCGATTTAACTAGGCAGAAACAAGCAGAAGAACAACTCAAAGCTTCACTTAAAGAAAAAGAAACGCTTCTTCAAGAGGTCCACCATCGTGTTAAAAACAATATGCAAGTAATTAGTAGCCTACTAAAACTTCAAGCAAATACGATTGAGGATAGTCAAATCAAGGATGTTTTGAAAGAAAGCCAGGGTAGGATCTTTGCCATGTCAGCAGTCCATGAAACATTGCATAGCTCAGAAAACTTGTCTGAAATTGATCTGAAGTCGTACCTATCAAAAATAACAACCTCTGTCTTCCAAACTTACTCCATTGATCATTTTAAAGCTAAATTGAAAAGTGATATTGATAATGTGCCGATCAGCATCAATCATGCGTACCCACTGGGCTTGATCATTAATGAACTGATATCCAACTCTTTAAAGTATGCATTCCCAGATGAAAGAGAAGGTGAAATTACAGTGAGTATGAAGAAACTGCATCAGGAACTTGAATTAATCGTAAAAGATGACGGTATTGGAATTCCAGATGAAATAGATTGGAGTAAATCAAGTACGCTGGGACTTAAACTTGTTCGCACATTAGTTGAAAACCAACTTGATGGATCAATCGACATGGAAAGTAATAGCGGTACAAAATTCACAATCAAATTCAACATAGACATTAACGAATCATAAATAAAACTAAAATTTTAATCGTTAAGGATAAAACTTATATGATTATGAAGATTAATTGCGTTATCAGGCCATCAAATGTGGAAAAATCGTTTGAAAACTTCATCTCAATTAAAGTGATATTAATTGGACCGTAATGATTCGCAGTTGAAAAAGAGGCAACTCCCGCGTCGTAAAAGGAAATTACCTCTTCCTTCAATAATTATAAAGTAAAAGACAAACATGGCAAATTCCGTAAATGACTATTTTCGTAAATCGCGCTTTACAGCGCCTTATTATTCCTCAGGTTTAATCGTTGTTTTATTAAGCGTTGTCACGCTTTCGTTTGCGTGGAATTATCACAGAGAACATGATTATACTCTATCGTTGGCGAAAAAAGAGGCTTTAACCAATTTTAATAAAGATGTCGCGCTACGATTTTGGATTTCTGAGCATGGTGGGGTTTATGTGCCAGTATCTGAGCAGACTCCACCTAATCAGTATCTAAGCCATATTCTGGAAAGAGACATTGTTACGCCCGCAGGCAAAAAACTAACACTGATGAATCCCGCTTATATGATTCGGCAAGTGATGGAAGGATATGATAAGCTGTATGGTGTTAAAGGGCATATTACCAGCTTGAAACTTCTAAATCCCGAAAATAAACCGGATAATTGGGAACAGTTGGTATTACGGAATTTTGAAAAGGGCATGACAGAGGTTTTTGAAGTTACAACCTTGTCTGGTAAGCCATATTTGCGTTTAATGCGCCCGTTCTTCGTAAAAAAAGAGTGTCTGAAATGCCATAAACAACAAGATTATGAAGTCGGTGATGTACGAGGGGGAATAGGTATATCAGTTCCATTGTCATATTATTATGAAATGGAACAGAAGACGATCTACAGAATGATCATCTATCACAGTTTATTTGGGCTTCTTGGGTCTCTGACAATTGTGACTATAACTTTCCAAAGGGCGAAGAGACAAATAGCGAACAAATTAGCCGAGGAAGCACTTCGAAAAAGTGAAGAACTATACAGATCGTTTGTGAAGGGAACAGACAATTTGGTAACACAAGTAGACAAAGACGGAAATTTGACCTTCGTGAACTATGTCGGAGAGATTATTTTTGGCATCAGTACAGACAAACTTCAAGGTATGTCCGCGTTTCAATTTATACACCCTGACGACTGTGAAAAAACACAAAAATGGTTTGAAGAATGTGTAAAAAACAGGCTCCCTAAATCGTACTTTGAAAACCGCCAGGTCAATAAAAAAACGGGAGAAGTCAGCTATATGTTATGGACTAATCATTTCGTGTATGACGAAAAAAAAGAGGTAATAGGGATTAATGGTATCGCGCACAATATCACTGAACGAATAAAAGCAGAAGAACAAGTCAAAGCCTCACTAAAAGAAAAAGAAACGCTGCTTCAAGAAATCCATCACCGGGTTAAAAATAATTTGACTGTCGTAGCAAGCCTGCTCAATTTGCAAGCAAACAGCATGGAAGATGATCGTTTAAAAGCAGCTTTATCAGATAGTCAGAGCCGAGTACAAGCAATGTCTGCCATACACGAAACCCTGTATCAGTCTGAAAACCTGTCCGCCATCGATATGAAAATCTATTTATCGAAACTGGGTAATAATATAGCTCGAAATTCCTCAATAGGCAGCAAAGTAAATTTGAAAGTCAAATCAGAAAATATTTCAATCGGGGCTAAACAGGCATCACCAATTGGCTTAATTGTAAATGAGTTAATCACAAATTCATTGAAGTATGCTTTTTCTAATAACGAGGATGGCGAAATTAAAATTAATTTGCAGAAAGTAGAAGACCAAATCGAATTGGAATATTCTGACAATGGTATAGGAATACCGGATGGATTTGATTGGAAAAACGCCAGTACTTTAGGACTTAAACTGGTTCGAACGTTAGTAGAAAATCAACTCGACGGTTCAATCGACTTAGAAAGTAAAAATGGAACTAAATTCATTATCAAATTCAATATGGAAACTTAAAAATGGATAACGCTAGAATACTAATTGTCGAAGACGAAGCCATTATCGCAATGGAGATTGAAAGTCACCTGCAAAGCTTGGGTTATAAAGTGACTTCGATTGTCGATACTGGAGAAAAAGCAATCAAGAAAGCTGAAGAAGGCAAACCGGATCTCATTCTAATGGATATTCGAATTAAGGGTGAAATGGATGGAATCGACACTGCAGAAGTCATCCGTAATAGATTTGGTATTCCGGTTATTTTCTCAACTGCATATCTGGATGAGGAAAGAATTGAACGCGCTAAGATTACCATGCCGTTTGGTTATGTGCTGAAACCAATTCAGGAAAGGGATCTGAAAGTGACCATTGAAATGGCGTTGTATATTTCAAAAGTTGATGAAGAAAGGGGCAGAGCAGAAAAAAGGTTTAAAACCATATTTGAAGAAGCGCCATTAGGAGTAGCTTTGATCGATTCATTGACTGGATTTATTTATGAAGTCAATCAGAAGTTCGCTGATATCGCGGGTAGAACAAGACAAGAAATGGCGACCATTGACTGGATAAGTATTACCCACCCAGATGACGTTCAAGAGGATCTTGAAAATATGGCATTGTTGAATGCCGGAGAGATTTCCGGTTTTAATATGAACAAACGATATGTCCAACCAGATGGTACTTTCGTTTGGATCAATATGACTATTGCTCCTGTATTTGTTGAAGATAAAACCCAGCCCCGTCATTTATGTATGATAGAGGATATCACCGAACGTAAAAAGATGGAAGAATCACTAAAAAAAAGCGAAGAATGGTTTTCTACAACCCTGAAAAGCATTGGTGATGCCGTAATTACGACCGATTCAAAAGGTTATGTCACTTTATTAAACCCGGTGGCTGAAACATTGACGGGATGGAAACAGGAAGAAGCTAAGGGAAAATCTTTGAAAGAGGTCTTCAATATTATCAATGAGTCAACTAGAGAGCCGGTGGATAACCCTGTTGAGAAAGTACTCGAAACTGGCAATATCGTTGGATTAGCGAATCATACAGTTCTTATCGCGAAGGATGGAAGGGAAATCCCCATTGACGATAGCGGTTCCCCGATCAAAAATGACAAAGGAGAAGTTTTTGGTGTTGTTCTTGTTTTCCGAGATATCGCCAAAGATAAATAAGCAGAGCTTATCACTCTGCCACTAATTCACTTCTTCACCTCACTTAATCTCTTTTGCTGAAAGTAAAGATCCCATTCTATCGTCAACCCAAAAGGTCTTTCGATGCTTTCCAGTTCTATCAACATGGAACTTTTTGGACACAAAAAAAGGACAGGATTTTCCTGATCAGGATGATCAGAAATTCAATGACACATGATTATTTCAGTTTGATCTGGGATCAGTGACAAAAATCCATTACTGGAACATCTAAAAATTTCAATTCTATAAAGCTTCTGATAGTAATCAATAAGAAATATCTTGTTTCGTTAAAAGTTTATTACTCTCTGAACAAGTTAAGTAATTCTAGTCCTTTTACGGTATCGGTTGAAAAGCCTTCATTTTTTATTTCCACGTCGATGGTCTGAATTCGGTGATCTTCAAAAAACATCTCCCTAAAATAACAAAAAGCTAGCTAAAATTACAGAGTATATAACAAGCATTATCGAAGCCAGTCCCAACATATTCTCAGTCGCATTTAATACAGAATTGCTATCGTTATTATTCTCTTTCTCTTCGTATTCCCCCTCCGAATTGGTATTTCTCTCCGTCTTCGTCTCTTCTAGTTCGTCATCTATTTTTTTCTAAATATCCATATACATGCTTAAAACGAAAAGATAAAATCACGCTAAGTCCTAATTTCAGAGAAATTGTCGTAATAATATACGATAGCTACGGGAAGGATTTTTTTGTTTGGGGGAAAAAAACTAATCACCTCCACCATTTGAAGACTTATCTGTTGAAAGAGAGATTGTAGCCTTCATCAATACCAAATCAGTTGCATTCACTGAATGGTTTCTGCACAAAGTAAAGATCCCGTTCTATCGTCAATCCGAAAGGTCTCTGAATACTCTCCAACTCAATAAGGCTCGTATATTCAAGGTGGTTGCGTCAAAACCGGTCAAAAACATATTCACTACAAGCAGAATATCCACTTCGCGGTTTTTTACCCGCTCGCTTAAATCTTTGTAGTAGTTTTGAAATTTATCGGCTGAAGTATCATAAGAAGTGCCAAACATCTGGTTATAGTCGCTGATTGCACCGTTTAAAAATCTCGTGAGCTGGCATCTAACGATGGTCTTGGATTGAATACCAGACCCGGATCCGTATCACATTAATTTTCCAGCGTATACGAATCCAGTTTGTCCCACAACGTTTGAATCTCTGCAGGGTCCACATCAAAAACCGTTGAGTTGGGGCCGATAGGCTCATTTCTCATGAATTCAGGGTCAGGCTCGTGTACGGAATAGAATTCACTGCCCTTGTTGAATGCCAGTTCATTTTTAAGGGTTTCCTTTCCAATCTCGATTAGATCTGTTTCTGAAATATTCAGGCTGTACCTGGCGTTGATGAGATCCTTGAGAAAGGCCAGTAACACTTTATCATCGGCCGGAGTCGCCAGCAGGCAGTATCCCGTTGCATCCCGGACCGCGCTAAAAACCTGGGACGCTAGTGAACGGTCTATCTGGCCATCCTTGTTGCTGAAATCGTCATAGGAAAGGCCCGCGGTATGATCGGCTCCCATCGGGCTGGTACTAAAGCTGACCCCTGTGGGTTTGGTTATCCTGGGATCATGTGCCGGAACTGCCTGCCCTTTGTATGCAGGTATCCGGTCAATCCCAAGTTTTCGTGCGGTTTCTTCAACGCCGTTGGCCAGCATCAGACCCAGTTTCGTTTCTTTTTCAATCTCGTCCAGTAATGCCAGTGCCGATGCTGCATCTCCCATTTTCATCATACCGGCGCTTGCTGCAACGCCCATGGCTGCCCCCAACTCGATTGTATCCAATCCGATATCATCAGCCAGATAGTCCAGTTTGGCGACCACATCCGGATCTACCAGGCCCAGGTTCGTGCCCATCAGTGCGATGGTCTCGTATTCATAACTTGAGGTGATATGATCACCTTTTTCGTCATTGTAGACAATAGAACAGCGCACCAGACAACCCGGCATACAACCGGCCATTTTACCACCTCGAGACTGGTTCAACTGTTCGATAGCGTCCCCGCTGATCTTCTCCACACCCTCCAGATTCTCCGCACTGAAGTTAAGGGCCGGCATGGCGCCTAAAAATCTCAGGGTGGAAATAATCGCCGTGGTTCCCTGTTTCATCGTCCCCTGTAGATTGGCATCCTCTTTGATGACTTTGGCCCATCTTTTAACAATGGCCTGAAAAGCGGGTTTGTCGGCGATCTCAGCTTTGGAAGCCCCTTTGTCATCAATGACAATGCACTTCAAGCCCCTGGATCCCATAACGGCACCCAGACCGCCCCGTGCGGCATGCCGGGAAGAGTGTCCGTCGATATCGGTCATAGTGACAGCAGACGATTTCCAACCTTTTTCGCCAGCTATTCCGATGGAGATGACAGCTGCTTTTCCGTCGACCTGCTCCTTCAGGGTGGAAACCAGAGAATAGTTCTTCAATCCTCGCAGGGACTCTGCATCCTGGAGCTCTGCGCCATCTTTACTAATGTCCAGCCGATAAAGCTTTCCATTTGATGCCTGCCCTTCAACGATAATTGCCCGAATGCCTAGAATGTCGAGCTTCTGGCCGGCTGGCCCACCGCTGTTGGCTTCTTTGATCCCCATGGTTAAGGGGCTTTTTCCGCCAATGGAGAACCGGCCGGCGGAGGGAGCCTTTGTACCGGCAAGAGGGCCGCAGGCGATAATCAGCTTGGCTTCCGGCCCCAGAGGATCTGCTTTTGGTGGGACCTCCTTGATCAGTATTTTGGCGGTCAACGCTCTGCCGCCAATGATCATATCTGCGTCCGGCAGTGATTCGAAAGTAGTGGTCAGGTCATTCATGTTCACGCGGAGAATCTTCATCAGCTTTCCTTTATATTGACGTTGTTTAGGATAGTTCTGTTTCGAACCCTTGAAAACGGTCTCCGGGGATCCAAAACACCGTTTTGCCCAGAGCCGCCTATGTTAGCCTTACTTACTCATTTCTTTAAATAAATTGTTGATTGCGAGCTCTCTCATGAGGCTTCGACCTAACGCCTCCGCCGGTGCAAATCTTCGGATAAACTCAATCTCTTCCTGACTGGGCGGATCTGTCTCTGTCAGGTCATCAGCCACCTTCAGTTCCCAGGGTATTTCAGCCTGAATATCCTCAAGGCTGATAAGGGGGTGCTTCTGTGCCAGGTACATCTCCTTCGTCACCTCATCGAATTTGAAGATCCCCTTCTGCGTAATAAGCATGGAAGGACCACTTCCGGGACAGTACAAGCCGGATTTTTCACGTGCATCTCCCCCTTCCAGGTATCCTGGAGAGGTGAAATAATCCAGTTTCTCTACAAAGTCACCTCCCCGTAGGGTCAAGATCGTACGCTTGGCATAAGAGATAAAATCTGCAGCACCACCGGAGCCAGGCAGTCTCAGGTCCGGAGAATTGTAGTCTCCGAGACAGGTCGTGTTCAGGTTCCCGAATTTGTCAATCTGGCCTACCCCTAGAAAACAGACGTCAACAAAGCCTCGGTAGGTCATCGTGAAGGCAGTAAACAGGTCGGTGGAACAGGAAAATCCGCGACAACTCATAGCATCCGCGATATGATTCGGTTGAACCAGCGGTTCAAAATCGATGATCCCCGATTCCATCATCAGGTTGGCATGGGGAGCGTGTAGTGCTTTAGCCAAGGCGCCAGCGGTAGTAGGAAGCCCCACACCCAGGATAACGTTTTCATCATCATGGATCTCTCTCGCTGCTGCAATTATCAGCAGTTCATTCAAGGTATATTTTTTATTCATGATACAACCCCCGTTCTTCCAGTAGTTTATCAATCTCTTCCATGCGAATTCCCATATTTTGTTCCCGCCCCTCAAAATCCCAGGCCGAGGTAAAAGCAGACCCGTAATTTGCTGGTGCCGAATAGTACGGTTTGGCTCGTAGCCGTTGCAACCGATTTGCCCCGAAAACATCGACATAGTGATTGATATACGCATTCCTGTTTTTACAACCGAATACCCACTCATCAATCCATTTTTGCAGGTCATCTGCTGTCGCGGCAGCGGCCTGAAACATTCCATAGGCGGCACGATCAAGATTATAATATCCCACAACTTCAGTGGGATGAGCGCCCCAGGGAGATTCCACCACCGCATCTACCCGAAAGGCCGGAATAATGGTATGATGTGGGCTGGATTTCACAATTTCATGGTCTACAATCTCCTCGCAAGAGACGATAATCCGCTTACTGGCCAGGGCTGCCGCAGCAACACTACCCATAGCGCCCCAATACTGGGCGTTGCCGTACCTGTCAGCCCGTTGAACATGAACAACACAGACATCCGGATTGGCGGCAGGTACCGTCAGAATATCCTTGCCGGTATAGGGGCATTCAATGATCCGGTATTTATCCTCTCCCATGAAGGACCTTTTTTTGAAAAGATCCGTCTTGATGATCCCTTCGAAGACCTGCATGTAGGTAAATCCGTGCATGCCGGCCATGAGTCGGGCATTGTAATTATAATTCGTGTAATCTTCCATTTCCAGTGTCCCTGCCTGCAGGGCACGCTCGACAGCGGAACCTCCGCTTTTTCCACCAGAACGTAATACGTAGGTCGAAACCAGCCGGTCAACGGCACCTGAGGCTACCAAAACCTCTACATCGAAAATTCCGGACTGTGAGTACAGGGTAAAGTCTTTCTTCTGCTGGCGAACAATTTCCATCACCAGTTCGGCGCAGGTGCCGAGTGTATAATTGCCGATGATCAGGTGATCCCCGTCCTCAACAAACTCACTAATGGCGTCTTGTGCCGTCATCACCTTTTCTCTGTTTTTTGACATATTTTTCTCTATTAAAAGGTCCTCCCAGGTAGGAAAAAAATTAGTATCGTTCAAAAGGTTGGGCATGGCAAAATCTCAACATCATTTATCTCAATTTTGAAGAAGTTTTTTATACCCAGTTTTTCCTTCCAATATGCTTCCCATTGATCTCTTGAATACTG
>Ga0233431_1004787_pt1 | contig 14019 bp, 8 predicted proteins | sample SI_118_April2016_FD_179867 | JGI IMG/M metagenome (GOLD analysis project Ga0233431, IMG submission 179867) | Seawater microbial communities from Saanich Inlet, British Columbia, Canada - SI_118_April2016_200_MG | ecosystem: Environmental > Aquatic > Marine > Inlet | place: Canada: British...
TTTACCGGCGTCTTTTCCGGCTCCGGTGGCGTGTTTTCAAACGGTTGAAACGGGCCCGCGGGCTTCCATCCCGTGTAGGGCGGGGTTCTCTCTTCAGCCGGAGCGGTTGAAAGACCCGCGAACAGGGGAAAAAGGAGTATTCCCCATATTATCAGAATTTTTTTGAGGCCGGATGTTTTCAAGATTTCCATGCTCCCTGAATTCTATAGCCTGTCATATGATTCAGGCTCCACGTGAGGAACGGATCTCAGCACTTTTTCAAAATACTCCCGTCGGCCTTTAGATGCTTCTTCTTCCAAATAATGTTTCGTCAGTATGGCAGCCATTTTTTCTGCAGCGGCCGTGACTAAAAATTGATTGATTGAAATACCGTCTTCCTTCGCCAAGTCTCTGATTTTCTTGTGAAGGGATTTGGGAAGTCTCAGTGTCAGTGTGCTGCCCATATCTTCACTCCTCCTCTAGTATTTCCAGGAATTTTTTCGGAGGTATTGCCTCTATGCCGAAGCTTCGAATATTTTTGAAATCCTTAAGATTGTAGGTAACGATATAGTTACTCCCTGATGCCACAGCCAGTTCAAGAACAACCTCTTTATTTTCCCTGCTCTAATTCAATGAGCGGTGCTGACAGTTGTTTTCGATTCCGAGCCGACAATAATTTGGTATGGTGTCCCTGGGATTATCAATTATCTCCCGCTACGCTATGCTTCAAGGATCGATCGTAGAGAGTTTCAGGAGCAATATCAAGATCGCCCGGCCAGCATACCGTATCAAAGGCGACGTACGCCTGTTTGAATAGACTTAGGTCTTTCAGCCTATGAAAGGCACCCTTTTCGATATATGGGCGAGCATCAAACACACCGATTTCTCCTGTATTGAATTTCAGCTCGAGATGGAAATCGTCCCGGGGATTTACACTTACAATAGATTCCATAATGTTAAAGGCCCTCCTATTTTAAGGGTTCAATCCGAAAAGGGGTAGTGCCGCTAACGGCCAGATCCCAGTTCGCAAGAAGGTCTTCACGATGAATCTCGATCCATGCCTGAACCAGTCGCATCTTTGGAAGGGGAAGTTTTCCCGCAAGCAGCGTACAATCCACAATTGAAAACGACGCATCTTGTCCCTGATATTTCGCATGTATGTGCGGTGTCTTGTGTCGTTCGTCGTCGAAAAAATACAGGTAGATAACAACCCCATAAAACATGCTGATTACCGGCATAATCAAACTCTCCATTCCTACCCCCGCAAAAAAAGGGCCACCTATTTACTTTCCCTTTTCCGGATTCGGTTCTCTTCGTGAATACGGTTCAGTTGTAAATAATATCTTATAGCTGCTATTCATACAAGGCTTTTGTACATGCCGTGTTCCTGGTAAAACAAAAAGCTCTAAAGCTTGCGTCTCCTGGGGCCAGGTCTTAAATATTAACAATTGATGTATAAAAAACGGGGTCCGTCCCCCATTTTTTACGCGTTTTGCGTCCCGCCTGGGACACCTCCCCGGCAAGAGGTTGAGACCCCGAAAGAAAACCAAAGAAGCGCGGTAATCTATACACTGTCCCCGGAATTTGGTCGGAATTTGGAATTTTCATTCACTTGACAAGAATGGTGAATCAAAAGAAGGTTATCATCGAAAATACTCTTGTTTCACCGGAGGCCGTTATGAATACTCAAACATACAATGTTCAAGAAGCTAAAATGCATCTGCACCAGTTGCTTCAAGCGGTCGCATCGGGCGCAGAGATCATAATTGCCAAAGAAGGGAAACCGATGGCGCGCCTTTCCCGTGTAGAGGAAAAACATCCGAAAATTCGTTTTGGCGTGCTCAAGGGCAAAGTGAAGGTGTCGGACGATTTTGACGCGCCGCTGCCGGAGAGTATGCTTGCGGAATTCGAAGGCAATGAATGCGGCTTCTGATCGATACACAGATTTTTATTTGGACGGTTTTGGACAGTGACAAGCTTGGTCCAAAAGGCAAGGCTAGTCTGAAAAATGGCTAAACGGATTGCGATGAGAGAGATATTTAAGATCTGATCCCAGCCCTTTCAATTCCGAGCCGACAATAATTTTGTATTGTGTCCCCAGGATTACACTGACACCCAGGGGTACGAACCTGACACTGGAACGGGCCTAAAAAGACGGCGCTTAAGGGACGTTCTTCATTTCGGCTTTAGGAACTTCGTTAACTTTAAACTTCGCGTGTGGGCACAATTTGGTGATTTTCACGTTAATCCGCGATGAGCCGTTTAATTTTACTCTGACCCCAATTTATCCGACCCCCATGCAGATGAATGATTATTTAAGGATGTCCCGCTTTTCTCGCTTTTCTACGGTTTCTCGTTCACTTTTTTTCTTTTTCGTATCTAATAATATTCAATCTATTTTCAATATATTTTTTATCCTCTTTTTCTATGCTATTAACAGGGCGACACAATTCTAAGGCTTTCTCATAATATTCTATGGCAAAGTCTTTTTTTCCAGATTTTTCATATAGCCTACCCAATGAAATGTAAGGCTTATAGTTGTTAATATTAAGCCCAATTGCTTGGTTAAAAACAGCAATAGATTGGTCTTTTTTTCCATTTTTTAGTAGGATTAAGCCATAGCTATATGCTGCATTTGATTCATTTGTTGAGTAATATTCCTCAACGAAATGAACTGTTGCTGCTCCACACACGAAGCTTAGTAGTATTCCAAAGATAATTCTTTTTTTCATCTAAACCTCGGAGACGGTTTTGGTTTTATAGGACTATTTGGTCCAAAGGCTCCTTTGAAGCATGATTCTACCCATTTTTTATAGAGAGAAGGATCTTTCGTTTCTACGCAGTTCATAATCTCTCCCGAAGGATAGGCACCAGCACCATATTTCTTTCTAAATGCACACGGATCTTCTGCCACTCTCTTTGGCAATCATTTTGAAGCGTATTTACTTTGTAGGAATAATAGAAGCATTTAAAGAAATCCACAGCCCCTTGACCGGTGAGATCGATATAATTAATCGGATCCCCCAAACAATACCCATAAAGATCCGTATCTCCCCCCGCAAACCCAATCGGGTCCTTTGCCGTCCACCTCCCCACATCTGGATCAAAGTCCCGGTAGCCGAACCGCACCAAGCCGGTGTCCCTGTCGTGCAACCCGCCTGCAAAACCAAAGGGAACTTCAACTGCCGGAGCGGTGTCGGTTATGATATTTCCAAATGAATCATACTCAATCCTTTTTATCACATTCCCCGAGGCATCCGCAACAATCCTTAAAGACCCCACCTGATCGTAGGCAAGGTAATAGGTCCCATCACTGCGGGTCATAGCAACGGCCATCCTTGCGTCCGCGTACGCAAACCGCATGAGCAGACCGTCGCTGCCGTCATACACGGCAAGACGCCGGGTCAAGCCACGCCACAGGTATTTCTCAACAATCGCGCCGTTCACCTTTTTGGCAATCCTTCTTCCCAGGGGATCATGGACATATGCTATGGATGTCCCGTGTGGGAGCGTAACGCTCTTGAGCTCGCCGCGGGTTGAGTAGTCAAATTGGGTGACGTCCGAGACGTCTGTTTTGCTCACCAGGAAACCGTCGTAATCGTAAAGATAGGAAACGCTCCCCGCAGTCAAAAGATGATCTTCATCCGAATAGTTGAATGTCCTCCCTGCAATACCCCTCAAGGCGTTCATCTCATAGTTCCGGGTTCCGTTGGCATCATACCGGTATTCCTGTACCAGGTCGCCGTCTTTTGTCACGGTCAGGAGCCTGTCCATGGGGTCGTAGGTATAAGCGTAATCTGAGGTGGTGCCGTCAACGGTCTCGGTCTTCCCGCTTATCCTGCCGCTGTCGTTGCGGACCAGGTTCCACGAAGCGAGGGAATGATTATTGACGGTATGGCTTTGGGCATCGATCTCCCAATAGCCGTTGAAAGTACGGGAAAGACTCAGGGCACCGCCGTTTACCGTCTCCGGAAACCCGTTTTGTGCTATTCAGCTGTAAGCAATATTGTGTGGAGGGTGAATAGACAATTGAGAAAAGACATAAGCTACCAGAGGAAACGAGATGTGACCCCGTTCGCACTTTTTTACCAGCATCCCGATGCCACGTAGAAAGGAATAATTTCATGGGTGTCCCGGTTTACGCCATTCAAATGAGACAACTATACTCAAATCCCATGTGGGCGATACTTGCCCTTTACCAACACTTTTGATTACACCCACCTAAGAGCGTCCCGGTTTCCATACGTTACCACCCTGGTGGTCGATACAGCTTATCTAAAGACCTCATCTCCTTAAATGTTCTATCTCTCCCTTTGGTCTCTAAGATGATCCTCCTTGCTTCTTTCAACCCCTCTGTTATTTTTAGTTTTGCATTTTCACCAGAATTATTTGTAAATTCATATGCTTTTCCTGCAATAAGATACAACGCACGGACAATAGAGTACTTTGTAATTTGCATACGGTGTTTTTCATAATTTTTATTCAATCTTTCCAATATAGGCACAACATCATTGTTTCCAATCAATCCTAGGCTATCTATAATAGATGATAAAGTATCCGCATAATTTGGATCACCTTGTAATTTAACATATTTTTTCATTAATACTGTCGCAGAGGTCGGATTACCAATAATACCCAATGTGTCAATATAAATATTATTTAGATGAGTATTTTTATCATTATTTAAGTCGTGTAGGATATCTTCTAAGACTTCATTATTCTTTGACAATTTATATATTCTTTCCATGACAAAGTAATATGATTTTGAAGGCTTATTCAAGCCACCAGCAATTATAAATAGTAAACCAACATTATTTAAAATTAAAATACTTGAAATGGTAATCATAAAAACAATAGTAGACAATAGAACGAAATAATTACTAAATTTTTTAGTCATAAATACGCATCCTATTTACAAAAATTTCATGATATCTCGTATATTGAGAATAACCTTTTGTGTTTTGCCAGTTGCACTCTTTCCTATATATTCTCTTGTTTCTTCACCACAATCATCATAGCACACCTCATAAAATGGTATATAAATATTAAAAAGTTGCCAAGTAGTAAAACGGATGATATATGTATATTGAAAAAGGTCTGGAATTGGGAACTTAATTGTACTTAAAAGAAGGGTGACTGCTAATTTATGGCTAACTGCTTCCCAATAACCAATTTTTTCCTGAGTAGTCCATTGGCCAATTGGATCACCACCTACAAAAGGTGGCCCCTCTAAAATTTCACAAAACAAACCAAATGGATCCATGGAGTTGATGGGATTATTTAGGACATAACCATACAGATCAGTATCCCCTCCCGCAAACCCAATCGGATCCTTAGCTGTCCACCTCCCGACATTCGGGTCAAAGTCCCGGTAGCCGAACCGCACCAAGCCCGTGTCCCTGTCATGCAACCCTCCCGCAAATCCAAAGGGAACTTCAAATGTTGGAGCGGTGTCAGTTATGACATTTCCAAATGAATCATATTCAATCTCTTTTACCACATTCCCCGAGGCATCCGCAACAATTCTCAATGACCCTACTTGATCGTAAGCGAGGTAATAGGTTCCATCGCTACGGGTCATGGCGACGGGCATCCGGCCGTCCGCGTACGCAAACCGCGTGAGAAGACCGTCGCTGCCGTCATACACGGCAAGGAGCCGGGTCAAGCCCTGCCACAGGTACTTTTCAACAATTGTGCCGTTTATCTTTTTGGCAATCCTTCTTCCCAGGGGATCATGGACATATGCTATGGATGTCCCGCCCGGGAGCGTGACGCTTTTGAGCTCGCCGCGGGTGGAGTAGTCAAATTGGGTTACGTCCAAGCCGTCCGTTTTGCTGACCAGAAAACCGTCGTAATCGTAAAGATAGGAAATGCTCCCCGCGGTCAGGAGGTGATCTTCATCCGAATAGGTGAATGTTCTTCCCGCAATGCCTCTCAAGGCATTCATCTCATAATTGCGGGTTCCGTTGGCATCATACCGGTACTCCTGTACCAAGACGCCGTTTTGTGTCACGGTCAGGAGCCTGCCCATGGGGTCGTAGGTGTAAGCGTAATTTGAAGTGGTTCTGTCAACGGTTTCGGTCTTCCCGCTTATCCTGCCGCTGTTGTTACGAGCCAGGTTCCAGGAGGCGAGGGATTGATTATTGATGGTATGACTTTGGGCCTCGACCTCCCCATAGCCGTTGAAGGTGCGGGAAAGGCTCAGGGAGCCGCCATTTACCGCTTCCGGCAACCCATTCTGAGCGTTTCGGGCGATAATGTAATCCCCCGCTCCAGTCAACAGACCGTCATTGTCGTAGGTGTAACTTTCGTTTTCGCCGGCGTAGGTAAAACCGACTGGATTGAAATCGTTGTTGTAGGCATAGGATAATGATTGATTCAGGGTTCCTGCAACGATTTCGGAGGTGACGAGCTTTCCATCATACCCGTATGTGATGGTATCCGTACCATTGGTGATGGACCCCACCTTGGTGGCGCAGAGGTAGGTCAGCTCAATGCTCTCCTCAGGCGTTTGAATTTGTACAAGCCGGGTTTTGTCATAGACGTTTTTGATTTCGTTACCCGATGGAAAGAGGGTGGAAATCAAGCGCCTGTCCTTGTCATATACATAGCTGTAAGTTCCGCTGATGGGGGCCTGATAGACGTCCTTGCGGTTCACTTTGTTGTAATTAAATAAATGGTTTACGGTTACAGGCACAGTCAAAATTGTCATGTTCCCATTTTTGTCGTAAGTGAATCCCACAAAGCTTCCGTCTGGGCGATTTATGCCCGTGACGCGGCCCACGGGATCGTAGGTATACGAAGTGGTGTGATCCAGGGAATCGGTAACGGATGAAAGAAACCCTTTATCATTATAGGCAAAAGCAGTCCCTCTGGTGTTGGTATTGACGGAGGTCAGCTTCCCATTTGAATTGTATCCGAAGGTTGTATCGTGGAGCTCGGGGATATTTAGGCTTGACGTCAAAAGCGTGTCGGGATCATAGACCGAAGTCGCGCCCCTGCCCTCGGGGGAGGTAATTGTTTTACGGGATTGAAGCACATCGTTCACAAGGGTGGTGGCCATGCCGTTCACCGTCACGGTTTGGGTGATCCGGTCCGTAACATTATCCGAGTCCGTATCTTCGTAAGTCTTGTTGCGAACGGCAACCCTTTCCAGGGTTGAGGGAGTGCTTATTCTCATTCCCTTCACTACCTTGAATTTGTATTGCGGATCGAGACCGTATTTGGACTCAAGGTCCATTCCGCAGGAAAGGGATTTATTGACGGTCAGCCCGTCCGCGGAGCGTGTGAACAGGGTTTCGCCGCCGGCGGGGCCGGTGATTGTGGCGGTGTATTGGCCGGTGGAATCGGTGTTGTCCAGGTAAGAGGTAACGTTGCCCTCGCCCGTGGTCACGCTGGATAGGATATCGCCGTTTGCATAGGCAGACCTGGCGAATTCCCAGTGGCCGCCTTCCTGGTCCGTGGCAAGCGTCAGTCTGCCGATATCATTAAATACGTGTTCAAATCTGTTCCCTTCGGGCTCGGTCTTTACGGTCAACAGGCCTTCCGTGGTGTATTCAAAACCGTAAGTGTTGCCGTCGGGATGGGTGATCCGGGTAAGATGGTTGTTCGCGTCTATGGCAAGTGTTGTGACCAGGCCGTATGGAGATGTGATGGAAACCGGGACACCGCTTCCATCCCTGTTCACGGTGGTCTGGTTGCCGAAGCGGTCGGTGATGGAAATCAGGTTGTCATCCGCGTCATAAACAAAGTCATACACGGTTGCGCCCGTGTTTAGATCAATGGTCTTCTTGTGACGTCCGGTACTTGACATAATGTAAGCGAGGCCGTTTTCTTCGTAAAAAATGATATCCCCGGTCGATATGGCACTGGTGAAATCGGAAAGAATGCCCACCTTGCGGACACATTGATTATCCCTATCCGCAATGTAGAGATTGCCGGATGCGTCAACGGCAATACAAATCGGATAGGAAAGTCTTGCTTCGGTGGCCGGGCCCCAGTCTCCGCTGTAACCGGACGCCCCGGTTCCCGCAACGGTGCTTATGGTGCCGTTTGCATAAACCTTGCGGATGCTGTGATTCGATGTATCCGCAATGTAGAGATTTCCAGATGAATCCACGGCAACGCCATGGGGAGATTTAAGTTTAGCGTCAACGGCGAGGCCACCGTCCCCACTGTAACCGTACTCCCCGGTCCCCGCAACGGTGGTTATGATGCCATTTGCATCCACCTTGCGGACGCAGCTATTGGAAGAATCCGCAATGTAGAGATTGCCGGATGCATCCACCGCAACTCCATGCGGGTAGTCAAGTTCAGCGTCAATGGCGGGACCGCCGTCTCCGCTGTGCCCCGACGCGCCGGTTCCCGCAACGGTGGTTATGATGCCGTTTGTATTGACTTTACGGACCCGGCTACCCGCAGTATCCGCTATATAGAAGTTTCCTGCCGCATCCACGGCAACGCCACGAGGACTATTAATTTTCGCTTCAGTGGCCGGGCCACCGTCCCCACTGTAACCGGACTCTCCGGTTCCCGCAACGGTATCGATAATCCAGCCGGAATTTTTATTAACCGTGCCATCCCCCTTATACAGTAGAGATATATTTAATGGATCTAAATAATGTTGGTTAGAGACAGTCCATCCGTCGGATAAAAGATATTCTGATTCCGTCATTCGATGAATCTTCAAATTGTTGCGCTTCCAAAGGGTTATTTCCCTTCGCGCTGTAATACTGGTAAGATCTATACCCGCCTGACTAAACCCTGGCGGCGCGTTATAAATTGCATCATAAACGTACCCTACACTCACAAGGGCTTTTGTATTATTGACCGGGCGTCCAAGGTAGTCCAGACCGTCCCATACAACTTCTGCCATCAGGTTTGGTTGTGGACCCAGGGACTGCTTAAATGTCCGGCCCGCAATCTCAACGATAACGTCAATCCTCTTGAGTCTGTCCGGCAGGGTTCCCCCACTTGCAGGAATCGTTATGAGCGTTTTGTAACCCTTAACCCGGTTGCTTGCATAGTGCAGGATCATGTCCGTTCCCGGTATGGGTATGTCTTCGTGGAATCTGCGACTTCTCTCCTCTACAAAAGAGCCTGTGGACACTCCGCGTCCGCCACCATTTCCTCCACCACCGTCTCCTCCACCGGAAGGGCTGCCACCTGGATTACCGCCTCCGTCGCCACCATTTCCTCCGTCGCCACATCCACCACCGTCTCCTCCACCAGAAGGGCTGCCACCTGGTTCCGGCGGACTGGCGCCCGGCGGCGGACTAGATCCCCAGTTGCAATCCCAAGGGGTAAAATGGCTAACCTCAACCCGCCAGAATGTGGCATCCGGCGGATAACTCAGGGTATCTTCAAGCCCGGCGACCTCGTCGATGAAAGAACCATTGCCATTCAAATCATTTGGCTGTTCATCGCCGGTCGAATCGAGGGCGTCCACCACACCGTCAGAATCCGTATCCAGGAGTCTCACCACAACGCCGTTGTCGGACGGCACCCACACGCCCCTGTCGCGATCATAATAGCCCACAGGAACAATCATTCCCACATCAAAGCCCAGGAAATTGTCCACCCAGGTAATGACCGGCTTTTCAAACCTCACCCGATCAGCCCCATCCACGGTGAGTTCCGAACAATAAGTAAACGCAACATTGGGCGGCAGGACCGCGGGCATGGATTCGGGCGTGGTAAACTCGGTGGCCCGGGTGATGATGGAAGTGAGTTCATGGACGTCGTTTCCATTCTCATCCACCAGATATGCCCGGTTGTCGCCGGTAAAGACCATGGAACATGACCGGGCCCCGAATTCATCGGACACCTCGGTGCTGCGGTGGGTCACGATGGTATCCGGATCACCGTCAAAGGTGATGGCCGTGGCCTCCGGGTCTTCCTCGATCATTTGAATGGTTTCGCAAGTCGCAATGTCGTTCCAGGGTACATAGACCTGCCTCTGGGAGGGTATCAGTCCCTGCTTGTGATAAAGAACGCTTAAGGTGCCGCCCCCTTCAACCGGAATGGAAAACCGGCCCCCGGCATCGGTTGCGGCGGTGCCGTATTCGAGGTGACCGTGGAGGGTCACGGACACATCGGCAATAGGGGAATCATCAATGGCAAGAACCCGACCCGTAATGACTGAAAATCTCTTGGGGTCGTATTCTTCGATGGTGGCGTCCGGCGGGGTTAGGTCTTCATACTGTTGACCGAACGAACCCTCCGGCTGGGGTCCGGGATCGCCGGTCACCATGACCTTAATTTTTGCGTTGGCGGAACCGGCGGCACCCGTCGCCGTAATGGTGTAGGTGGTGGTATGTTCGGGCGATAATAAAAACGATCCATCCACGGATACAACGCCGACACCGTTGTCAATATGGGCCGTGTCCGCATTTGTGGAACTCCAGGAAAGCAGGGTTGACTCTCCGATGTCGATGGTTGCCGGATCGGCGCTGATGCTGACGGCAGGGGCATAGGGGGCGTCAATGACCGTGACGAGGGCAATGGCCACGGCAGCGCCGCCGGCACCCGTCGCCGTAATGGTGTAGGTGGTGGTCTCCGTTGGATATACGGTGATCGATCCGTTTACATCAACACTTCCGATGCCTGGATCGATGATACAAGAATCCGCATTTATTGAACCCCACGTAAGGGTTGAAGATTCCCCCTGGGAGATGGTTGCCGGATCGGCGCTGATGCTCACCGTAACCGGCGTTGCACCGATCTCGATGGCGACGGGATTCTCAAAATCCGCCACCATGGCGCTAACCGAGCTCCAGTACTGGTTCCCGGCCTTGTCGGCCCGGAACTTGTAGGAACCTTCAGGGATACGGAAACGCACCTTTCCGTCATCGTCGGTTGTATCGGATGCGCCCAAATAGGACCCGGTGGCCGAAAACACATAAACCTTCACCCCTTGTTGGGGAACGCCGGCCCCGGTTACGGTAATAACCGCGTCGGCCATGGGCACATTTATGGTCGTTTCCGACCAGGTGAACGCATCGGACCAGAATTTTTGACCCATGTAATCGGCCCGGATTTTATATGCCTTCTCCGGCAGATCAAATGAAACCTTTCCGTCGGCGTCGGTTAGTTGATATTGCCCCACATAAGACCCGGCGGAAGAGAAAAGATAGGCCTTGATTCCCACAATGGGCTCGGAAGTTCCCTGGAAAACACCTGATACCGTGACCCCATTTTGCTGGTGCGGAATCGTCAAAACGATGGATTTATCTTCCGTTACAAGGGTCTCATCACTCCAGAATTGATATCGCATGTAATCGGCCCGAACCTTAAAGGTCCCATCGGGCACTGAAAATCCCACCCCGCCGACGGCATCGGTCAATTCATTCAGCCCCAGGTACGATCCGGCCTGGTTGAACAGATAAACGTTTATCCCCTCAATGGGGATGCCGGGGGGGTTTTCCACCGTCACATGAAAAAGCCCCCCTTCCCCATTTACGGAAACAGGGTTCACGCCGCCGGTGGAAACGGTCATGACGCCGCTCCAGACCTGTTCCCCCAGGATATCAGCCCTGAACTTGAAGGACCCTCCCACCGGAAGGTCGAATGACACCAATCCGTTTTCATCGGTTACTTTAAAAAGACCTAAGTACGAACCGCCCTCTGAAAAAAGATAGACCTTGATTCCTGCGGCAGGTCCCGCAGCTGTTTGAACCGTTACCGCAACGGTCTCTTCTGCGATAACGACCTCGGCCGTGGAAACATCGGGTATCTTGGTCAATTCGCTCCAGAACCTGCCGCCCAGGTAGTCGACCCGGAACTTGTAGGTGCCGTCGGCAAGATCGAACGAAACTTCACCGTTTTCGTCGGTTGCGTCGAACAACCCGAGATAACTGTCGGACGCATTGAACACGTAACATCTGACGCCGGCAATGGCATCTTCCGCATCATTATGGACGGCGACCGTGAAAGCACCGCCCCCGGTGGAGATGTTGATGTGATTCAGCTCATCTTTTGCGATGGAAGCATCAGGGCTCCAGAATTGGCTCCCCAGGTAGTCGGCCCGGAACTTGTATATGCCTTCGGGAATATGGAAAAATACCTTGCCGTCATGATCGGTTGATTCATATACGCCCAGATATGATCCGGCGACCGAAAACACATAAACGTTCACCCTTTCCGTGGGTAGGCCTGCCCCGGTTACGGTGATTTCAATGTCGGCCATGGGCACGTTCACCGTTGTTTCCTGCCATGTGAACGCAGCCGACCAGAACTGCTGACCCATGTAATCGGCCCGGATTTTGTACGCCTTCCCGGGCAGGTCGAATGCAACCTTTCCGCCCACGTCGGTCAGTTGATATTGACCCATATAAGACCCGGCGGTGGAGAAAAGATAGGCCTCGATGCCCACAATAGGCTCGGACGCACCCTGAAAAACACCCCCCACCGTGATCTCCACCGGCTGATGAGGAATCAAAAGCAGCGTGTCGGAATCGGCCATGACTTGCGTTTCTTCGCTCCAAAACTTGTACCCTAAATAATCCGCCCGTACTTTAAAAGTCCCTTCGGGCACATGGAAGCCCAAAACGCCGTCCGCATCGGTCACCCCACTCAGGCCCAGATAGCTGCCGCTTTGACTGAAAAGGTAAACCTTTATTCCCGACAGGGGCAAGCCGGGGGCCTTTGCCAGGGTCACGTTAAAAAGGCCGCCCCCTGCAGCAACCGATGCGCTGTTGACGCCCCCGCCCGAAACAGTGACGATATCGCTCCAGTAGTGACCCCCCAGGATATCGGCCCTGAACTTGAAGTTCCTGCCCACCGGGAGATCAAGGGAGATCACGCCTTCCGCATCCGTTATTTGATATAGGCCCAGGTATGATCCGCCCTCGGAAAAGAGACAAGCCCTCACGCCTGCCGCAGGCCCGGAGGCGGTTGAAACGGTCACCTCAACGGTCTCTTCCTCAATCACCACCTCAACCGCGGAAGCGCCGGGCATAGTGATGACCTGACTCCAGAAATGGTTCCCCAGGTAATCCACCCGGAATTTATAGCCACCGTCCGCGAAGTTAGCCGAATCAAAAAGGGCGCTTCCGTTTCCATCCGTAGTGGCACTTCGGCCCGTGTAGGAACCGGATTCCGTAAAGGCATAAACCTTTACGCCCGGGAGTTCTCCACCCTTGCTGGCCGACACATTCACTTCAAAATTCTGAGCCCAAACGGGAGAAATAGGGTGACCCATGGCACAATGCCCGCTTCATAAGAACCTCCTCTCAAAATGCACTGGATTAGCGACTCGAAGCTGCATATGCCCGGGCCGCTATCCCTTCAAATGACAAGAATTTTGTTCTTAGTTGTAGACGTTACTATCGTAACCCTGAATATGAATGATTGCCTTTTCACTATTCGTGCCACGATGGGACAACTGTGTTGCATCGTTTGATATGTTTGAGGGATCAAGAATGCCAAAAGACGCAAAAGCCTCTGTTCATAATTCTTTCGGTTCCCGAATGGCTGAATGAAAAGAAGTGTTTCAGGTATGAAAAAGATGTTTTGAGGATTACAGTTGGGAAAAAAGATTCAACAACCTCTGAACAAAAAAATGTGCGGGCGCACTTTTCTCAGGGCATTCTTAAGTGGGGAGAGAGGAGCTATTCTTTGACCTTCATTGCCCGTTTGACAAGCCAGATCAGTGGTTTGGTTAAAAGCCTTCCATATCCTCTTGCACCTCTTTCAGCAGGTCGGGTATGGGAAATGGATTGCATTCTCACCGGTAGGCGCATGCAGCCGTATCCCTGTACCGAAAGTCTGTCCCGTTCAGCGCCGGAAGGCGTGGTTAAAGGCACTCTGCTCTGAAAATCCAAGCAGAAATACAACATCACAGAAAATCGCTCTTCTCTTCTTCATGTCAGCCGCAAAAATGTCTAACCGCCCAATTTCTTCCAGACCCTCAGCAATTCACTGACCCCCCACGCCTGGGCATCACAACCCCGCTGGGTATGAGGGAAATCCCCGTCCAGGATTTCAGGCACCTGGCCCAGACAACCGCTGTTGATGAGCCCGGTACTGCTGGAAAGCCAT
>Ga0233431_1004788_pt1 | contig 14018 bp, 24 predicted proteins | sample SI_118_April2016_FD_179867 | JGI IMG/M metagenome (GOLD analysis project Ga0233431, IMG submission 179867) | Seawater microbial communities from Saanich Inlet, British Columbia, Canada - SI_118_April2016_200_MG | ecosystem: Environmental > Aquatic > Marine > Inlet | place: Canada: British...
GCCTCAGACTTATCATTAGAACTCTCACGTATGTGTGCTGCCAAGCTTCTCATAGAATAACCCGCAGCATAGGGATCAAGATTAAAATTTATCATAGAATAATAATCTCCCTAAACTTAAATTACCTTTAGCAAAAAATCCCGCAATCTCTCCGAACCCAATCGGAATATTTATAAACTCCTCAATCCAAATCACCCTATGAGAAAACACGTTAACATAAAAGAAGAACATTTCTTTCTCACATTAGGAATTCTAATCCTAGTTATTGGACTATTCACTGCACTGGTACCTGTAAACATTACTGGAAACACTGTAAACTACTGTCATAAGAGTCTTCCTGGAAGTTGGTCCTATTGCTCAGACACCTGTCCCTGTGATGTCGGAGAGGGAGATTGTGATGGTTCTCATGATTGTAAACTTGGTTTAAAATGTTATGATAACAAAGGAGTAGATTTCGGTCTTGAAAGTTGGGTAGATGTTTGTGTTGATGTAGACACATATTACAAGTATCAAAATGATCTTCCAGCACCTAAGGTAATCATCCTAGAATGAATCTCCCAAACGCATTAACATCCTCTAGAATTTTATTATTAATTTTATTCATCCTATTTCATTATCTAAATTTGCCCTGGCTAGCATTGGCAATGATTATTCTGGCGGGCCTATCTGATGCTTTGGATGGCATTGTGGCCAGAGAGAAAAATAAAGTAACTGACTTTGGAATCTTCTATGATCAATTCGTAGACAAGATTTTTGTAATTATTGCTCTACTTTATTTCGTATCCATTGACTATCTTGGATTTATTTTAGCTGCCCTATTAATTTTCAGAGAGCTAGCAATGACTGTTCTTAGAAACAAATACAAAAAAAAGAAAAATATATCTCCTTTAATTTCAGGAAAAATCAAAATGGTATTGCAGATGGTATTACTTGGAACTCTTTGTTTAGTTAGTGTGCATTTAATATTTCTACAGATTTCATTCTGGCTTGCAATCCTAACTTTGATACTTTCCTATTATTCATTCATTAGAATGTGGATTAAACTAGCTTAATAATTATTTATTAAAAGCTCTACTAATATAGCCTATCAGTTTTGTCCATGAACTCTTGCCTGCTTCAGGAGAATCTACCTCTTGATCTAAGGCCTCTCTTCTTCTACTATCTGCTTCAAAAAGAGCATAATATGGGCACAAAGAAAGCATAATTGCTTCATCTGGAGAGGGTTCAGTTTCTAAAGTCAATCCAAAGTGATTACAGTAATCATCCACAAAAGAAAGGCCTTGCTCATCTACATCTCGCCTTAAAGAAGACCTCTGATCACAACTGTCCTCGTATCTACAATTAGCCATAATCCTCTAAGAAATCTTCCTCTTTTAAACACTTCTATACTAAAAAACATATTTCTATTTAAACCTCCAACCAAAGAAAAACCTAGATGACAGAAATAGATGAAGGGGAACAAATATATCCTGAACCTCTCTGCGGCCAAGGAACCGGCCTAGCCAGAAGATGGGGAGAAATTTATCTTTGTGATTTAAGTGTTGCAAAATCTGGAGAATGCCCACACTCTTCCTGTGAAACTCAAGCACTTGGAATTGTTTATAAAGAATATAGCCCCGACATGTTTGGTTATGAAAAAAGAGTTTGTAGATTAGTAACAGAAAGAGTTAATCCTTCAAGACCTCCAATTATACTTTAACTTCTATTCTTCTGCCTGAATCCAAATCTTCTAGAAATGCTTGACCAATCTTAGATTTCTTATTCAGTTTAATAGTCCCACTTTTAGAAACTGCAGCAGATAAGAAAAATCTTCCGGCGATAAATATTTCTGCCTCTTTACCTTGATATGAAGAAGACACATGAATATTAAAACTTTTACCGCTTTCAGAAACCTCATAACGAACAGATTTCAAAGCCCGAGAAGCTTTTTCCTTACCACTTAATTCTTTAACATCAATGGAAAAACCAATATCTTTCTCAACTTTCATAATATTACTTCCTTGTTTTCCAATCAAAGCAGCAACAGCAGATTTAGGAACAGAAACTTCAACTTTATTATGCGCTAACACTTTAACTTCAACTCTATCTGCATAATTACTAAAGTATCTTTCTAATTCTTTAGCTGCAAACTCTCTAGTTGGATCAGCTCTAACAGCAGTTTCATCCACCGGAACAACAACTGTCTCTTCACCATAGGAATAAATCTCAAACTCTAATTTCTTAGTCTCAAAATCAGAAATAGTAACAATCGGTCTTGCTAAATCAGACTCGGTCATTCCCGAAGGAACCTTAACAGTCATCTCTAACCCAAGAACTTTAGCAACTTCCCCATTATGAATAAAAATTACAGTATCCACAACATGAGGTATCATTCCCAATTCAATCCTACCAACAAATCTCTGAATAGCATCAACAGCTTTAGTTGCGTGCATTACTCCTAACAAACCAATACCAGATAACCTAAGATCTGAATAAAGTAAAAAGTCTCGAGTATTCCTCATCTCATCAAAGATAGTGTAATCTGGACGAGATAATAATAAAATATCATGAATCTCTTGAGCATCTCCGTGAGACATTGCCAACTGAGTAACTGAATCAGGCAACACTAAATCTCTAGGTGCTTCAATTGTTTTCACAGTTTTATTCTGAGAAGCATAATTTATAGCTAATGCAGAAGCAAAAGTTGTCTTACCGTGTCCTGGAGCTCCAGCAACTAAAATACCTTCAGCCTGCTCTCCAATTCTTTCCATTAACTTTTCAGATAACTCATAATCTTTTAACTCTAATTTCTTAACCGGTCTAACAGCAGTAATTTCCCAACCATCAGCAAAAGGAGGTTTAAGAATTACAATTCTATAATTATCTAATTGAATAATGGTTGAGCCTGGCCTCTCAATCTCAATAAATGAATCTGTTCTTTTTTTAGCTTCCTCAATAATTTCAGTAGAAATCTTCTTTATCTCTTCTCTACTAACTTCCTTAGGAGAAACATACTCAAACTTCCAATCGCCTGGTCTTCCTTTTTTAGCATAGGCTTTGGTCTTCTCTTTAATATGAACAGACATTGTTAGTTCATCAAAGTAAGATTCTAATTTTAATTTTTTATTTTTAATAGAAGGTTTAATCAGAATAGTTTCCAATCCCTGAACCTCTGCAACTTTAGCTTGAACCTTATCTGCAGTATAGAAAACAGCACCAACCTCTAATGCTAGCTCTCTAATCAATGCATCAATTTCACCAAATGAAGCATTTCTAATTTCTGAATGAAATGGTTTTCTTCCTGTAACAATAACTTTACAAATCTTCTTTAAATTTTTAATCTCTTCTAAACCTAAATGACCAATAGCTTTTTCCTGATTAGCCTGGTGCTCTAACTCCATTAATACAGCATTATGAATAAGAATCTCTTGAGCATTGATAGATTTACCTAACTCTTTAGAAAGTATACCTTCAATAATTACACTTGTATCTGGAACTAATTTTTCATAACTTGTCATATCAAAAGGTCTAACTTTGGGCTTTTTAAAGTCTTCTACAACCTGCTGCTTTCTTAACTAACTCTGGTTGATAAGTCCAAAGAATCGCTCCATCTGTATCAATGTGTATCTTTCCACATTCATCTAAATAATCAAGAATAACACAAAAAGTCTGATACATAATCTTTTTTGGTAATGAGAGCCATAATTGCCTTTTATTTGGATATTCCTCTGCAGTTCTTACTGCCTCTTCTACCATCCTAATAGTATCTAATCTTGGTTGGTGTATCAATTTCATGTTATATAAGTCCATATAATACTATTTAAGTTTTTCTAATACTTAAACCTCCGTTCATACTTTTTATGTGGAAACCATTCAAGAATAATTGCCATAATCTCAATCCTTGTTTTAGAAACAGAATAGACAAGCCTCCAAGACTTAGTTAAATTTATTTTATACAAAACTGTAGCATTATATTCTTTAGGGATCAATTTCCTAGGAATCCTTATTCCACCAAATGGATTTTTTCTTATTAATTTCATTACCTCTGTTAATAATTCATACAACTTTTTATCTTCATATGTTCCTTCAGCCAAGGCATCATAAGCTCTTTCAAGATTCTCATCAACAAATGTTACAACTATCTCTCTATCCATAAACTAAAAATCAATCTAAACTTAAAGAACTTTAACTAGAATTTATCGGAAACTTTTCGAGCAAACACTAAGAATGCAGTATGCAACATATCTCTCGGCTGAGGCTTAGCCTTCAAACCAGTAACAAGCCAAGGAACATGCATAATATCTAACACTTCCTCAACATCAAAACATTTTTCAGCTTCTTTAACAAACTCAACAACCTGGGTCATATTAGGCAAGTAACCAACCAAATATCCCCCAACCTTCAAAGCATCATAAGCATTCTCAACCGCTTTATCACTATTGGGTAAATCTAAAACTACCACATCTTGATTCTTCTCTTTAATATTTTCAATAACATCTCCAATTTTAAACTCTACTTTTAATCCTAGTGAAATTAAATTCTTCCTAGCTATTTCCTGATTATCCTTACTAACATCATAAGAAGTAATCTTCCCACCATAGTTAGCTAAATAAGATGTTAAAAAACCTGAACCAGTTCCGGCCTCAACAACTTTTGATTTTGCATCAATACCTGTCTTAAAGATAATATAAGAAATATCCTTTAGCATCATTGCCTGGGGTCCTCTTTTTAGCTTCTTAATTGAATCATTAAAGTTAGCTGAAAGCACATTGAAAGTTTTTCCTGTTGAAGAAACAACCTCGGATTTCTTACTCTTTAATTCTACTTCCTTAACAATCCCATAATTAGTATTTAGATCTCCACTAGACCAAAGAAACCTTTTTCCTTTCCTTTCTATTACTTTTTTCACAGTCATAAAATAAACTAGAAATTAAGGTATATAAAGTTTTGCAAGGTGGATCTTGCGAACAAACGTTTTACAGCAAGCTAACCGTACGGATTTTCTAAGCTAAACATTTGCTTTCGCATCCACCTTACAGTTAATTAATTTAATTCAAAGTAATATATAAAGATTTTGATGCTTTTTGGTAAAGATTTTTCTAAAGGATTTATGCGGGGAACAGGGTTCGAACCTGCGTAGGCACTAAGCCAATGGATTTTGAGTCCATCCTGTTTGACCACTCCAGCATCCCCGCGGCTTAAGAAGTGTCTAGAAACTCAATTTATAAAGATTATGGTAAAAAAAAGAAATTAAAGGATCTTGTTATAGACCCAAGCAAAAATTATTCCTCCAACAAAGCCATCAACAAATGCCCAAAGAGCACCCAAAATAGCTCCGCCAACACTAGCAGAATAGCCAATATAGATTGAAGAAATTTTCTCAACAATTATAGCCCCATATCCAGAAATAGCCACTATGCCTAGAATGAAAAAAGCAATAGCGCACATCAATCCCAAGGCTAATCCGAATTTAACTGTATTAAATTTTTGATACTTCATTTTTTACCTCTTGTAGTTTTATGATGAAAGATCAAGTAAGTACTTGGCAAACTTTCAATAACCGCAAAAGCCATTAAAATCCAACCAGCAATTGACCACCCACTTCCTGGCAAATAACTAACCAGAACAATACCTAAACCAAGACTAAAAATAGACTTTGCAGAAACATGCAAATAAAGTGCCCAGGTAGGTAGCTTTCTAAATCTTTTAATCCAATTTTTCATACCCATATGTATCACCTCTTATTCAGCTTTAAAGCTAAGTAGAGAATCGTATTTCTCCTTTATAACCTCTCCGGTCAAAGCATCAATCTTAGTATTATGTAAGAAAAAATTACTAGTAATAAAACTTATATTCCAAATGGTATTACTCTCCCAAACCTGCAGAATAGCTATTAACTTTGTAGCATCATCAGGATGTTTACTTAAAGCCTCTTTAGCTTTTGTTAGAGCCTCTTTAAAATCAATCTTAACCTCTTCAATCTTTAACTCCTCAATCCCTTTTGCTGGATCTTTAAATGAATCTTCAGGCTGCTGCTTAGCCTCTCCTGCTTGAAAACTAATAATCTTTTCTCCATCAAAATAATCAATCTGCCAAATCCCCTGATCAATCTCTTTAATAGGACACATTAAAAAAACATCAGCTAAAAAAGCATTTTTAGGAGTCTCTATTTTCCTAATCTTTACACGTATATCATGTAGCATATAATCATAAAAAATACAGAATATATAAACTTTTAGGCATAAAAAGTAATGAATAATGATCCAAAACGAAAGGTTTATATATCATTATGAATACCTATTCATAACAGGAGGAAACTAATATGGCAAATAAAAATGGAACAGGTCCCTCTGGAGAAGGACCAAAAACAGGAAGACAAATGGGAAACTGCAAAGGAGCCCAACCAACCCAAGGAAGAGGCCAAGCTAGAGGATTTGGAATGCAAGGAAGACAAGGAAGAGGATTCGGTAAAAACTTTTGTTGGAGAGATCTTAATGAAGAAGAAATGAAACAACTTCTAGAACTAAGAAAAAAAGCAACAGAAAAAGAGATAAATAAGCAAAAGTAAAAAAGAACATGCCAAGACCACGTATGAAAAGAAAAGTAAGATTTAACCCAGAAGTTACCTACTTTAAACCGGCCGGGATACCTCTAAAAGAACTTCAAGAAGTAATTCTCACAAAAGAAGAAATAGAATCTCTAAGATTAATTAATATTCTTGAATTAAGTCAAACAGAAGCAGCAAAAAAAATGGAAGTATCCCAACCAACCTTTAATCGAATTCTAAAAGAATCCAGGAAAAAAGTCTCAGAAGCAATAATAGAGGGGAAAGCAATAAAAATAGAGGGATAAAAAATGAAAAAGATATTATTCTTACTTTGCATATTAATTCTAATTTCTGGATGTCAAAATGAAGAAACAACCATCACGGAAGAAGGAAGTTTTAATCAAAATATCTGTCAAGAAAAGAATTTAACTGGGAAATATATAATGATAAAATCGGCCCATTGCAGTGCCTGTCAAGCTACAATTCAAGATTTCAAATCTGCTTGCCAAGAAAAAAACATTCACCCCATCATATTAGATCTGAGTAAACAAGAAGATATAAAAAAATTTAAAGAATACAATCTAAGCATCCAATACACTCCAACATTTATACTTAATTGTGATTATTACATTGGGGCCAAAACCAAAGAGGAGTATTTAAAATTTCTAAATAAAAATGAATGAAAAATTAAAAAAAGGGTTAATTTTGGGGATAACAATAATCACCCTAGCTATACTTTATTTTATATTTCAATCAATAAATCCAGAAACAATTAAAAATCTGGGACTAAGTCTTCCACTCCCATTATTTACATTACTGATTGCAATTATAGACGGCTTCAATCCCTGTAATCTATTTATATTAACCCTATTATTAAGTCTAATGCTAGCAGAATCCCACTCTAAAAAAAGAATTTTAATCGTAGGCTTTACATTTATCCTCATAATTTATCTATTTTACTTTCTTTTTATGTCTCTCTGGCTAAATCTCTTTCAATACATTGGATTCATTAACCCATTAAAATATACTATCGCAGCCATAGCAATAATTGCCGGTTTAATCAATATCAAAGAATTATTATTCTATAGAAAAGGGATCACATTAATGGTTCAAGACAAACAAGTTGGACCACTTAAAAAAAGAATCTCAAGGGTGGCACATTTAATAAAAAAAGGATCATTACCCACATTAATTGGATCCTCGATCTTACTAGCAATCTTTTCCTCCCTAGTTGAACTCCCCTGTACTGCTGGTTTTCCAATCATTTACACTGGAATCTTAACTGGAACAATTTTAAAAAGTGGAATAACATACTACTTATACCTCCTACTATACAACCTAATCTATGTTCTACCATTAATAGTAATAATTAGTGTTTTAGGCTACTTCTTCAATGGAAAAGCGATCAAACCAACAACAATGTCTTTTATTAAATTCATAGGCGGAGCAATAATGCTCCTTCTTGGAATAATTTTATTAGTAAATCCTGCAATTATTGGATTATAATTGCGTTAACACGATAAAATATAAAAAGGCCCAAATCCCAACTAATCCATTCCTAAGGAGGTCGAAAATGGAAAAAACAATTCAAAATCTAACAAAAGCTTTTCTGGGTGAATCCCACGCTAGAAACAGATACACATTCTATTCTAAAATAGCTAAGAAAGAAGGATACGAACAAATCGCAGCAATATTCGAAGAAACTGCAAATCAAGAATCAGAACACGCTAAATGGCTATACAGACATATTGACGAACTAAAGAAAAAACTAGACCATGCCAATGAAATTCAAGTTGAATCCGGAGCAGGACTGGTTCTTGGCAACACTGCTGAAAATCTACAATCAGCAATTGAAGGAGAACATTACGAACACACTGAGATGTACCCTGAATTTGCAAAAGTAGCTGATGAAGAAAACCTTCCAGAGATCGCTAAAAGATTAAGAGCAATCGCCATAGCTGAAAAACATCACGAAGATAGATACGCTAAATTATTGGAACAAGTAAAAAACAGCACCATGTTCAAAAAAGAAGCAAAAGTTTACTGGGTCTGTAGAAAATGTGGATACTTACATGAAGGAGAAGTAGCTCCAAATGAATGCCCTGCCTGTGGACATCCCCAAGGTTACTACCAAAAACAAAATGAGGACTACTAAATGACTTCATTAAACCAAATCTGGAAATGTGAAATCTGTGGAAACATAATTGAAGTAACTCACATGGGTGCAGATGCTTTAGTTTGTTGTAATAAAACAATGGATTTACAAAAAGAAAACACAGTTGAAGCTTCTACAGAAAAACACATTCCAATTGTTGAAGAAACAGAAAACGGAATAAAAGTTACAGTTGGTTCTATTGAACATCCCATGGAAGAAGCCCATTTAATTGAATGGATTGAATTGGTTGTTGGTAAAAAAGCAATTTGCAGACATTATCTAAAGCCTAAAGAAAAACCAATAGCGGAATTCAAAGCAAAACCTGCAGAGTATACTGCAAGGGCATACTGTAATTTACATGGCTTGTGGAAAGCCTAATTTTTTCTTTTTTATGAACATATCAAAAGTATTCTCCATATTAGACAAAGAAGTTAAACAATATAGTGCTCCAGTCATTGATCTAATTGAAGTTCAAACCAACGACCCATTTAAAGTTCTAGTGGGCACAATCCTTTCAGCCAGAACAAAAGATGAAGTAACATCCCAAGCTGCTGAAAAACTATTTAAGAAGATTAAGAAAGTCTCAGATTTCAATAAATTCACCCAAAAACAAATTGAAGAATTAATCTATCCTGTTGGTTTCTACATAACCAAAGCAAAACATCTAAAGGAACTACCAAAGCACCTAAAAAATAAAATTCCAGACACCATTGAAGAATTAGTTAAATTACCTGGAGTTGGAAGAAAAACAGCAAATTTAGTCATGTCTGTGGCCCATAAAAAAAATGGAATCTGCGTCGATACCCATGTTCACAAAATAATGAATCGGCTAGGATATGTAAAAACTAAGAATCCATATGAAACTGAAAAAGTGTTAAGGGAAATACTTCCACTGAAACACTGGAGAGAAACCAACTTTCTACTTGTTGCCTTTGGTCAAAATCTTTGCAGGCCCACCTCTCCCCACTGTTCAAAATGCCCAATAATAAAACATTGTAAAAGAATTGGAGTTAAAATTTCAAGATAAAGCTCTTTTAGCCTCGGCACCAGTCATTCCTAAACTTTTAAGAAAAGAAAGTAAATCATCTGCTCCACGCATCTCAAACTTATTCTTAGCCAGAGAAAACACTTTCACAACAACTTTATACTTTCTACATAATTTAATATCTTGTTTAACTCTTCCAATATGAACTGGATCAACTAATTTATCTAAACTAAAACCCACTGCAATCTTCTTTCTATGAAGAATTCCACAAATAACCTGATTCATTCCCCCTCTACGAAAATGCATATGATCTTTCCTAGAAACCAAATGAGGATTTAATAACAAATCAAAAGTTCCATTGTCTACTTTATTTCTAATTTTAAGTTCATCACTCTCAGTCACAACCTTTCCCTTCAATCCAAACTCAATGGAATCAAAACCTAACTGCTCACCAAAAGAAACAATCTCTCCACTCTCTTTCATATCTACTATGTCTTTCATTCTAAACCACCAATAACAGAATTAATATCATAACCTTCAGTAGTATCCACAAGTAATGTCTTATGACCATTCTCAACAGCCTCAATCAAACACACATCAAAGATCTCTGAATTAACATTCTCTTTAATCTTAGCAGCAGAATAACCTCTTTCTTTCAATCTATCCTGAATAACTTTTAAATCACATTTAACAACTATACAAATCTTAACAGCTTTCTTAGGAAGCCAATGACTCAAATGGGAATCAATAACTAATCTTTTCTTACTCTTCTTAATCATCTCTTCCAAAACAGGAATTAACTTATCTTCATCAACCTCTTTAGTATCCAATTTATCATCAATACCCACAACAACAGAGGGATTATTATTAATAACCTCATTAACATCAACATACTCAAAATCCAAAGCACAAGCTAGCTCTTTAGCCAAGGTTGTTTTTCCCGTTGCTGGAGTACCGGTAACACATATAGCTTTCATTTCATTTAACCTCATTCCTCAGTATATAAAAATAATGATTTAAGATATATCCAAAAAATATCAAAACAAAAGCAGAAACAGCAATAAGATAATAATCTAAATAAATAAATTCAAGAATAGCTAAAGGGATTACTAAAAAAGAAAGCATTCCTAATATCTTTCCAGCATAAACATTTTTCACTTTCTTCGTTCTAAGATAAATAAGAAGAACCCCGATAGTGACTAATCCCCAAATTCCTATTAAGATACCCATCAAAAAAATAGAAATCTTTCCCATTAAAGATAAAACAATTATCGGAGCTCCAATAAAAATCCCATCTGTTATCGGATCAAAAATCTCTCCAAATTTACTCGTTTGTTTTAACTTTCTTGCCACAGCACCATCTGCATCACTAATAATCCCTAAAAGTAATAGAACAAGTGCCCAAACAACATTTCCTGAAAAAATAAAGTACACAATTGGAATTGTAATTAATAATCTAAAAAGAGTCATTAAATTCGGGATAGTAAACAACCTCATCCTATCAATGTACCTCTAAACTTCTTACCAAGTAAAAAGTTCTCAACTTCCTTAATCTTCTTTCCATTAATAATCGCAGTAGGTATTCTTTCTTTATTTATAATCTTAGAAGCTGATTGGTCAAGAACAAAATGCTGTCCTGCTTTAAACTTAATCTTACCCACATTCAAAGCAAAATCCTCAAAAGAAATTGAAGAAATCAACTTAGCAGTTTTACTAACTTTGGGATTGGCAGTATAAAGTCCATCAACATTTGTCAAATTAATAAAATATGAAGCTTTCAAATAGGCAGCAATCATAGCAGCATCTCCATCTGATGTCATCTCAGGCATAAAACCCACAGCACCACAAACAACCACATTTGATTTACTCAAACTTTTCTTAACCTCTTTCAATTCATTAGGAACCAAATGCTCTTGGCCTAGAAATCCGCCAACCAAAGCAGCATTCAATTTAGTGGTCTCAATACCAACAATAGAGGTATAAGGTTCTTCCAATTTAACCTTCCTCAAAGCAGCCATATACTCTCTGGCAACCTTCCCTCCGCCTGTAACAATAACAATCTTAAATTTTCTCTTCAACTTAGTAATTAGCTCTTTAAACTTTTTCAAATAAGCAACATCAATCTTCTCCGGAACAACCAGACTTCCACCTAAACTAAATACTACTGTTTTCATTTCTCATCCACTGTAAACAATACAGAATCTCCTCCAACATCAAATAAACCTAATCGAGCGCCAGCATCCAACCAACCATGTGCATAGTTAAGGGCAGCAAAAGCAGTCACATAATCTCCCTTATCTCTAAAATGTTGAGCATCTGAATAATATCTTTTAGCCATATCAAAGAAATCTTCAGCAGCCTCTTTACAATTAAATTCAACCTTCTTAACTATCTTAACTTTTTTAATGGCTCTCCCAGTTACATCAAAATACTTATCTAATTTAACGTCGGTAACAGCCTTCATCCAAGCACCTTCCTAACCTTATTCAAAGATTTAAAGAACTTATCAATATCTTCTTTAGTATTATAAATATAAGCAGAAGCACGCACAGAACCATTCAAATTATTTTTATTAAACCAAGCATGTACACAATGTGCCCCAGACCTTACAGCAACATCCTCTGCATCCAACAACATTGCCACATCATGTAAATTAATTTCAGGAACATTAAAACTTAAAACAGAAACCGTCTTAGAAGCATCCTTAACTCCAACAAGTTCCAAACCCTTAGCTTTGCTTTTCATATACTCATTCAACTCAGCACAATGCTTCTCAATCTTTTTCATTCCAACTTTCCTAAGATAATCAACAGCAGCACCAAGGCCAATTATACCGGCATAATTTTGTAAACCTGCCTCAAATCTTGCAGGCACATCTTCCAACTTATAATCTTTAAATGTAGCATCATAAACCGTATCTCCCCCAAGTAAAAATGGTTCTAACTTTTCTAACTCTTCAAGCTTACCCCAGAGAACTCCAGTACCAGAAGGCCCAAGCATTTTATGCCCTGAAAACGCAATAAAATCTGCACCTAATTTTTTAACATTAACTTCCATATGTGGAACTGCCTGGGCAGCATCAACAATAACTTTAACATCATGTCTCTTAGCCTCTTTAATCATCTTCTCAATAGGCAAGACATAGCCATCCAAATTACTGACCCAACCAATAGAAAGAATATCCACATGTTTAATCTTCTTCATAAAGTCATCCATATCAATAGTATGGTCTTCATTCTCATTAATCACCTCAACATTCTTATGTCTCAACCAGGGAATTAAATTTGAATTATGTTCTCTTGGTCCCAAAAGTACTTTCTTACCCTTAAGAGAATAAACCAGCAGATTAATTGCCTCCGTTGTATTTCTAGTAAAAATAATCTCCTCAACCTTTTTAGCATTGATAAATTTAGCAATTTTTCTTCTGGCTTCCGTAACTTTTTCAGTTACTTTCTTAGAAATCTTGTGTGGACTTCTTCCAGCACACCCAGGATATTCATTATAATATTCATTAACTGCATCAACTACTTGTTTAGGTCGTAAAGACATACATGAAGAATCCAGATATGTTACTTTTTTAGTTATTGCGAAATCCTTTCTTAAATCCATAAACAAACTAGAATAATTGACTATAAAAATGTGTCGTTAACTATTTCATTTAAAAATATCAAAAATATTTCCACCTTCGTGAGGTTTCGGAGAAGCTTCCGGATGATCGTTTCCATTAGCATGTATAATCTCTTTAGTGCCCATTACTGCAGGCTTATCCTTCTGCTCATCATAGGCAGCCACCGCACTCTTACGTAGGTGTTCATAATCCTCGTGGCCATATTTGTGCCCCATGTGTCTAACTGTTTTCTTCTTCAACTGCTCTCTTTTCTTCTGGCCAGAAACATACTCTTTGTTTCTAGGTTTCTTCTTTTTCTTACGAATTTTAAAGAAGATAATCAAACCAACAACCACCAATATAATCAAAACAAACACCCAAAGTGTAATCTGTCCTCCAGTGCTTGTTCCCACAGCAGAAGCAGTCACCCCAGCCCCAGTAAAGAACTCTCCAACCTTCTTAAGGAATCCTTGACTCTTAACAGATACAGATTCAAATACATCAGAAGTAGCAGGAACTAAAACATCATAAATCCCATCATCCAACAAACCACCAAGATCAATGGTTGTAGTTCTATTTGCCCCCACAGAAATATCTTTAAACAAATCAACAGCATCCGCAATTATATGAAACTCATCATCATATTCTGCATTACCTAAATTTCTAACCTTTAATTCTTGACCTTCCAAAGTGGTCTCTAAATTAACAAATTTATCAACCTCAAACTCAAGCTCTTCCTCAATTT
>Ga0233431_1004790_pt1 | contig 14014 bp, 9 predicted proteins | sample SI_118_April2016_FD_179867 | JGI IMG/M metagenome (GOLD analysis project Ga0233431, IMG submission 179867) | Seawater microbial communities from Saanich Inlet, British Columbia, Canada - SI_118_April2016_200_MG | ecosystem: Environmental > Aquatic > Marine > Inlet | place: Canada: British...
CACGAGTTGGGACAAACGGCATAAGGACTGAGAATTCAATCACTCCGTCCATTCGGGGAGACTTCCTTCCGACCATCCGCCTATGAACCACCGCCTGACGCAGCTGGCCCATCCCGACGATCCCATCCTCTACCAGACCGGCGACGAGCGCCCCAACACCGGCCTGCGCGAGGGGGAGATCTCCCACACCGAGATCAACGAGATTATCCGCGCCTGCCCCAAAACCGTCCTCTTCGGCCAGCAGACCCGGCTGCGCAACGGCGTGCGCCTGCCCGACGAGCGCCTGCCCCGCTTCCACGCCGGGCACGATATGGTCAAATTCTTCTACAGCGCCGTCCGTCAGCTGCCCCCCAACCTGCTCGACGCCATGCTCGACATGGAGATCAGCGTCACCCTGGTGCAGGGGCCCGCCCTGCTCGTCTTCCACCACCCGCGCGAGCACCAGTCCTTCCACATCGGCCGCACTCGCCGCACCATCTACGTGCCCGAGCGCATCCTCGCCCAGGCGTTCGAGCTGGGCTACGACTACTGGGCCATCACCGAAGTCCTCGTCCAGGAGAGCTGGCCGCTGCTCGACTATCTGCTCCTGCTCGAGCTGGTGCGCCACTGTCAACGACACCTCGGAAGCCACCGCACCCTGGGCTATTACCGCATCAAAGACACCCTGCGCCGACTCAACAGACACCGTCTGGACGTCGAGGAGAGGGAGGATGACGAGTTCCGCATCTTCTTCCGCTACTACGCCGAGCCACTCTATACCTTGCAGCGCAACATCGTCGACCGCGATCCCTACGATGTGGTCGACGAGATCTTCGACGAGGGGCGCGAGCGCTACTGGGCCCAGCTCAAACTCTACGAGGTCGGCGAGGCATACAACTACCCCGCCTATTTCGCCCTCGACCGCGACATCGTCCACGGCGCCGCCTTCCGCATCGCCGGTGAACTCTCCCTCCCCCTCGAGCCCCAGACCCCCGACGAGGTGATGCACGACCTGTGGGACGAGGCCCGTTTCAAGTCGAGTCTCTCCCTCAAAACCGAAGAACTGCTGGAGCAACTCATCTCCATGGGCGCCGAGGGCTTCCGGGCCTTCCTGTCGACCGTGGCTGGTGAGCTGGTCTCCGGCTGCCAGTTCGTGACTGCCAACCGCTACGACGGCACCGACATCTCCGCCGTCTTCCGCCGCAAGACGCAGAGATATTCCAGCAGCGCCGTCGCCGACATCCCCGGCTGTCTGGGTTACGACTTGGGCAAGCTCTACCAGCACTACGTGCACCAGGCCCGCTGCGCGTTCTTCGCGCAGTACAAGGAGATGACCAACCGGGCGCGCGACGAGCACACCCTGGAGATCAAGGAGATGCTCTACCGCGTCATCGAAATCAAACTCCACCCGCAGCGCGCCCCCGACTACAAACGCTCGATCGACTTTGCCAGCAGCGCCCGCATCCTGATCGAAGCGGGGGAAGAACTCCTCGAACCGGACGATCCCCAGGTGGAAATCGAACACCTCTGCGGCCTTCTCGCCCAGCTCGACCGCCACCCCCTCTACCACACCGAGCTTACCACCCAATACCGCCGCCTTTCCGGCGACGACCAGGTCGTCCTCAAAGAGAACATCCAGCCAGAAGTGGAGCGCCTGGTCGCCTATCTCCCCGACCCGGTCTACAAATACAGCTCCGACCCGCAGGGGGCCCAGGGGCGCCTCGATCAGTTCGCCCAGCTGCGCAGCCGCGAGCCGGATAGTAAGGGACTATTCACCCTCCTGGCCGGCATCTTCGCACGGCTCGACCGGGCCGCAAGCTACCCGGAGCTGATCGCCCAGGTCGAAGGACTGGGCGACTACGCCCGACCCGCCCTCCAGGAAGTCCTGGACGACGAGCTCCAGTTCAACGACGACCTGCGAACGGTCATTCGCGACACCTGCCGACAGCTGCTAAAAGGAATCGCTTGAATCCAGGGAGGGAAAAGAGTGCCGGGAAACGGCGATACAGGCGCTCATAACCTGTAGAACGCCGTCTCGTGGACGATGCTGAATTCGCTCTATGCGGGGGGGTATTACGAAGACTTCTGGGGCAAGGGTGGCCTCTGCGGAACGGGCGGTATCTGCGGAACGGGCGGGGATGGAAGTTCGACGTCCAGCTGCTTCAATATCTCGACCAATTCTTTGAACTGCTGGTCGAGGTTCCGCTGGCGATTGTCGGCGCGCATGATCGCCTCACCGGTCTGGGCGACCATCCGCTCAATCTCGGAGCGCTCCATCCCCAATCGCTGCTCTTCCGAGCGCAGGGCCAGCAGATCGGCGCGCATTCGGCTGAGCCTGAATTCGGTCTGGTCGCGGACCACCAGAGCGACGATCACCAGCACGATGGCGACCGCCAGATAGATTACGGTCACGACGCCCCCTCTTTTTTCTTTCCACCACTCATCCGTCGCGCCATCTTCGCCTCGATCCGCTCCAGGGTCCGCCGCACGATCTCCATGTCGCGCCGCACGCTGGTCAGGTGGTTATCGATGTCATCTCGAAGCCGCCCGGCCTCGCGCACGAGTTCGCGCTTTTCCTCCTCCTCATCCTTTTCCCCCTCCTCCTCTTCTTCCCCGTCCGCTGCCGCCTCCAGTGCCTCCTCTACGTCGGCCACCTCCCCCCTTGCCTCGCCGAAGATCTCGACCTCCAGCTGGCTTATCATCTTGGTCGCCTCGCCGTTCTGTTTTCGCAGCGTCTCTGCTTCGTACTTCATCTCCTCGTATCGCTGCCCCGCCGTCCGCCGAATATTCTGGGTCGCCTCCTGCATGTTGCGCAGGTGTTCTCTGATATGCCGACGCATCGGCTCCTGTCGCATACGCAAATCGTGAGCCCGCTTTTGATAGACCATCAGCAGCTCGACGATAACGGTGAGCAGGATTACGGTTACTATGGCGAATACCCAGATCATCCAGACACTCGGGGAAACAGATTCTGTAGATCGGGGGCCGGAGACGGCGCCGGGGACCCCTGGGTTGGGCGGTTCTCGGAAAAATGGCGACTAGATATGGTCACTTTAGATTACGCCCCGAGAGTGGGCCGCGTCAAGCGGAAACCATCTGCGGAAGCCGATTTGAGTGCCATTCCGTCGATGGCTCGCGCACGTGAAAAGACCGCGTATCGCTTCCTTCTGACCGTCCATCCGGGCGCGCACTCCGCCGTTCGGTTGGGAAAACTATTTCTGGATATTATATTTGCCCGAGACAGTAGAGGATCGGCGATTCCCCGATCCATTCCCGGAAAAGGGGGCCATGAGACGACTGCTCCTGTGGACGCTGCTCTGCTCCTGCCTGGATTCGACCGGTGCGCTCTGGGGACAGACCGGTGGACGGATCGTCCTGCCCCCGGCGGACAGTCTGCGCGTCGCCGCCTTCGGGCTCTCCGGAGGGTGGAAGTATCATCCGGGAGACGATCCCGAATACGCCTCCCCGGAATACGACGACAGCGCCTGGGAAACCGCCTCCACCAGCTATGAACCGGGTCGCCTTTTCGCCTCCTCCCACCGCCGGGAGCCATTCCCCACAGCCTGGCAATCAATTGGTTGGTTCCGTCTCCACCTCCGAGCCGACTCCACCCTCTCGACAATCCCTCTGGCGCTGCGCTGCAAACAACTCGGAGCCGCCGAAATCTACCTGGACGGTCGCCTGATCCACAGTTTCGGCCGCATAGATCCGGACGGAGCGAACGAAGAGACCACCAAAGATCTCGACCCCAGACCGATCCTTCTGGGACCCGGTACAGATCATCTCCTCGCCGTCCGTTACGCCGATTTCTCCGCCCGCCACCTGCACCGAACCGGCTGGAAAGCCGGATTCACGCTCTCCCTGTCGGACCTGGAAAGCGCCATTCATACCAGGATTCGCAAGGTCCGTCAAAACGAGAGCTATCAGCGGTTTTTCACCGGCTTCTCTCTCGCCTTCGCCATCCTCCATCTGCTTTTGTTCTTCTTCTATCCCCGCATCAGACGCAATCTCGAATTCGCCATCTTCTCCGGCGCCATCGCCCTCGTCGTCTTCCTCAATTTTCAGCAGGAATTCGCCACCGACCTGGCACAGCTCACTCTCCTGGAGAGGCTGTTTCGACTGGCCGTGATCGTCGGCATCCTGTCCGGCATACAGATCATCTACTCCCTCTTCCACGGTCATCTGGCCAGGCAGTTCTGGATCTTCCTGACCGTCGGCATTCTGCTGGCTATCGCCTCCTGGTACCGGCTGGGCCTGCTGGACTATGTCTATTTGTTCTCCCTGGTCGCCTTTGTCGAGATCCTCCGCTCTATGACCGTATCCCTGGCCAGACGGCGACTGGGAGTATGGGTCATACTCAGCCGCAGGCAGAACTGGATGTGGATCGTCACCGCCGGCATCCTCATCCTCATCCTCACCGTCACCTATCAGCTACTGGTGAACATGCGCTTCCTCGACGCCGTCGAGGGACTGGAATACACCTACCTGTTCGGCATCTTCGCCTTCCTCATCTCCATCTCCGCCTATCTTTCCTACGACTTCGCCCAGACCCATAAAGACCTGGAGGCCCGACTCGTCCAGGTGCGGGAGCTCTCCGCCGAACTGGAGCAGCGGGTCGAGGACCGCACCCGGGAGCTGGCCGGGGCCAACCACCAGCTGGAAGTGGCCAAGGAGGAAGCCGACCTGGCCAACCAGGCCAAGTCCAGGTTCCTGGCCAATATGAGCCACGAGATCCGCACCCCCATGAACGCCATCCTCGGCTACGCCCAGATCCTGCAGCGCAGCTCCATCCTCTCCGCTCCCCACCGCGGCGCCGTGGAGACCATACAGCGCAGCGGCGAGCATCTGCTGGATCTGATCAACGACGTTCTCGACCTTTCCAAAATCGAAGCCGGTCGCATGGAGCTCAACCCCACCGACTTCGACCTCACTCGCCTGCTCGAGAGCCTGGAGGCGATGTTCGCCGTCCGCTGCGCTCAAAAGGAGATCGGCTGGCGGCTCGAATGGGCGCATTCCGGACCGCAGTGGGTGCGCGGCGACGAAGCCAAGCTGCGCCAGGTGGTGATCAACCTGCTGAGCAACGCGGTCAAGTTCACCCGGCGGGGCGAGGTGGTTTTGGAGGTAACCCGTTCCGATCGCGACCACTTCCGCTTCGCCGTGACCGACACCGGGCCGGGGATATCGGAACGGGAACGGGACCTCCTTTTCGATACCTTTCACCAGGGCGAGGCCGGTCTGGAGAGCGGCGGCACGGGTTTGGGTCTGGCCCTCGCCTGGCGGCAGGTGTCGCTCATGGAAGGCGAGCTGACCGTCGAATCGGAGGTCGGCAGCAGCTCCCGCTTCGCCTTCGCACTCCGGCTGCCTCCAGCCAGACCCGGAACAACGGACGACGACGACACCTGGAGTCGGGTCTCCCGCCTGGCCCCGGACAGCCAGGTCGAGGCGATCGTCGCCGACGATGCGGCCGATAACCGGGAGATGTTGCACCACATGCTCGCCGATCTGGGTGCGACCGTGCGCGTGGCCGACGACGGTCGCCAGGCGCTGGCGCTGTTGGAAGAGAGTCTGCCCGATATCGCCTTCCTGGACATCCGCATGCCGAACATGGACGGCCTGGAAGCCCTGCGCCGCATTCGCGCCCACCCGAACCGGTCGGCAGTAAAGGTCGTCGCCGTCTCCGCCTCGACGCTGACCCATCAGCGCCGGAAGATGCTGGAGGCCGGCTTTGATGGCTTCATCGGCAAGCCGTTCCGCCTCGAACAGGTCTGCGCCTGCCTGGCCGCCCTCCTGGGGGTGGAATTCATCTACGCAGCGCCCGAAGAGAAATCCCCGGAGGAGGCCGAAATCGACTGGCGCACCGTCGAACTCCCGACCGGCCTGGTGGAACGGCTGTGGGAAGCGGCCGAATTCCGCCAGGTCACCCGACTCGAAGGCTGCTTCCAGGAGATGGAACAGCTGGGCGGAGAGGCCGGCCGGCTGGCTGCGCATCTGCGCGCGCTGCGGCAGCAGCACGATATGGATTCCCTCCTCGCCCTCCTGGAAGGATTGCGCGATGCCTGAAAAAAATGCGGCGCTCAAGGACGCCAGAATCCTCCTGGTCGATGACAACGCGGCCAATCTGGACGTGCTCTGCACCCTGCTCGAAGCGGAGGGCTACGACCTGGCGTTGGCACCTGACGGTCCTCTGGCGCTGAAGATCGCCTCCAGGACCCGACCCGACCTGATCCTGCTCGACGTCGTAATGCCGGGTATGGACGGGTACGACGTTTGCCGCCAGCTCAAGACAGACCCCGACCTGCGCCCTATCCCCGTTCTCTTCATCTCGGCGCGGGACCGGCTCGAGGATGTCGTCTCCGGCTTCCGCGCCGGCGGCGTCGACTACGTCACCAAACCGTTCCGCGACGAAGAGGTGCTGGCTCGAGTCGAGACCCACCTTCGGCTGGAGCGCCAAAACCGGGAACTGACCGCTAAAAATCGCGCCCTGGAAGAGGAAATCGCCCGGCGCGAAAAGCTCGAAAACCGGCTGTCGATGATCGCCCAGCGAGAGACCGAGCGCTGGGGGCTGGAGGGATTCGTCGGCCGCAGCGCCACCGTGCGTCGCATCTTCGACGACGTCCAGCTGCTGCGGGAGAACCCCTCTACCAGCGTGCTCATCCAGGGGGAGAGCGGCACCGGCAAGGAACTGATCGCCCGCGCCATCCACTTCGGCAGCCCGCGCCGGGAATTCCCTTTCGTGCCGGTCAACTGCGCCTCCATGCCGCGCGAGTTGGCCGAGTCGCTCCTCTTCGGCCACGTGAAGGGCGCCTTCACCGGCGCCGACGCCGACCGCGCCGGCTATTTCGAGATGGCCCACGAGGGCACCCTCTTCCTCGATGAACTGGGGGAGATGCCCCTGGAACTCCAGGCCGTGCTCCTGCGCGTGCTCGAAGACGGCCAGATATGGCGCGTCGGCGCACGGGAGGGGCACCAGGTCGATGTGCGCGTGGTGGCGGCCACCAACGCCGATCTGCAGCGCCGCATCCAGGAGACCGCCTTCCGCCAGGACCTCTACTTCCGCATCGCCCGCTTCACCGTCACCGCCCCGCCCCTGCGCCAGCGCCGCGAGGATATTCCCCTGCTGACCCGGCACTTCCTCCAGATCCTGGCCGCCGAAATGGGCCGAGAAGCGCCGGATCTGAGCCCACAAGCCCTCGCCAGACTGCAGGACTACCCCTTTCCCGGCAACGTGCGCGAGCTGAAGAACGTCGTCGAGCGCGCCCTCCTCGAAAACCGGGGAGCAGAGGTGCAACTCCACCATCTCCACCTCATCGGAGCGGATCTCCCCTCCGCAACGACGCCTCCTGCGACCGGTGAGCTGGTCACCCTGGAGGAAAACGAGCGCCGCCACATCCAGAAGGTGCTGGAGGCGACCGGCTGGCGCGTCCGCGGGCCGGATGGGGCCGCCCTCATCCTGGGCATCCCCGAATCGACCCTGCGCGGCCGGCTCGGGAAACTCGGCATCCAGCGGCCGTCCGCGCGCTAGCGGGCGCAACGCGCGGTCAGCCGCGCGATCGATTAGCGGACACAACTACCTATTTTTTTATCTGATTACCTCTTATTTCCCGCTTGCTCTGTCCATTCTACGCGCGGTTAGCCGCGCTTTTCCTCCGCAGCCATGCCGCCTGGAACAATCGGCGGTATATTTTTTCAACATCATAAAAAACAGCCGCTTGAAAGATAATTTCCCAGACGGCTTTTCCTTTGGGCACGGCCCTTGCATTTGTAACTTGCAGAGGAGAGGAAAAACCCGATACATCCGGGGCTCTCCCCTCGGCTCGAAAAACCCGAAAACCGCTTCCGGACCCCGCGAGCCGTCATCTGCAAGAGAGAGGAACAGATCATGAAAAAGGCTACCTTACTCGCGCTCGCCTTCGCGCTCGTCTTCGCGGCGGCCGCCCACGGACGGGACGACGGCAGAGGCATGGTCGCTTCCACCCCCCCCATCGAACCCTCCAGCCTGTTTGCCATCCCGACCGGCCGCGTCGTCCGCTCCCTCGACCTGGCCGTCTCCGCATCCGGCATCCTCTTTGGAGAGGAATCCTCCTCCGGCCTGGCCGATGTCGTCCTGGGCCTGGGCGACATCGCCGAAATGGAAATGGGCACCATCAGCATGTCCAGCAGTCTGAAGGGTCCGAGCCAGCTGGTGAGCGTGCCGGGTGGCGGGCTCAAGGTCTACCTCCCCCTGTGGAAGTACGTGCACGGGGTCGGCGCCTCCTTCCGTCGCTCCGGGAGCTACGAAGTGAAAACTCCAGGCGCCAGCTACGAGGCCAAACTGGGAGAATTCTACGCGGTCACGTCCATCGCCAACTTCACACCCGGGCAGGAAACCAGCTCCAGGGCTGGCTGGAAGGGAGTGAAGTTCAAGAGCCACCTGGGCTTCAGCTACACCGACGCCAGCCTGGGCGTCGACCAGGTGGACAGAAAGCGGAACTTCTGGCGACCCATCGGCGGCTTCGAGGCGTGGAAAGAGGATTCCAGGGCCAGGATCATCGGCGAACTGAGCTGGAACGCCGACTTCAAGCCCGAGGATGGAGGGCGGATCGAGGACATCCGCGTGGTGACAGGCGGGGTCCGCTTCTTCTTCTCCAAGCACGTCACTTTCGACGTCGGCGTCAGGCACCAGGACAACTACGGCGGACTCTCCGAGTCGACCATCCAGACCAAGCTCCACTTCTCCATCCCGACCCACACCCTGCGGGAACGGGTCGTCGGCAATTGAAACGGGCGCGGACATCGAAAAAGCGCGGATTCCAGAAGATGATCCCAATAAAACTCCAGAGCTCCAGAGAGCTGTTCGGGGACACCCCGGACAGCTCTGAAGGCCCCCTCGATCCAGAAAAATTCGGCACTCCTCAGAAGGAGGAGCTCCCTCGGAAAGGGGAGTAGAGACATGAACACCATCCGCACATCCACGCTGCTGGCGATCGGACTGATTCTCTCGTTCGCCCCCCTCTCCCCCGGACGCGCAGGCAGCGGCAAGGTCGCCGTCCTCTATTTTGAAAACCACACCTCGGAAAAATACGAGAGTTTCGTGCACGGCATCGCCGATATGCTGATCACCAGCCTGGGGCAATCCGCCAAGCTGACCCTCATAGAGCGCGTGCAGATCGACCGCGCCATGGCCAACTTCCACATCGAGCTCAACGGTCCGATCGACACCGAGACCGCCGTCGAAGTGGGCGCCTGGCTGGGTGCCGACGCCGTCGTCCTGGGCAGCTTTGTCGCCTTCGGTGAAACCTACCGGATCGACGCCCGACTCATCGATGCCCGGACCGGCGAGTTGCTGATCGCCCAGAATGTCAGAGGCCCCGAGGAGAACGTCATCGCCATGGTCGACCAGCTCGGACTCAAGCTGGTCGAGAGCGTCGATGACCGACGAACCGAGCTGGAGGGGGGCACCGGCACGCTGCGGATCCGCTTCAAGACCACCAAGTCGGAAATGGGCGAACGCCCGGTTTACTACCACATCTGCAAGCTGTACGTGGACGGCAAATACATGGGCATGAGTCCGGTCGTGCGCCAGACCGATGCCTGGGCCGAGCTGTTCTCCAAAAGCCTTCGCGCCGGCAAGCACGCCGTCGAAGTAATCCACGGATACGTCAAACGCGGCGACTGGGACGGCAAAATGCCCCTCCAGCCCAGAAATTTCCAGGTGACTATCGAGCCGGAGACCAGCACCACCCTCGAGTACTCCTTTCAAATCGGATGGTTCGAGGATCAGTTCGTCTACGGGGGTCCCTGACCCGCGGTGAAGGAGAACGAAAAAGGGGGCTGCGCCGTTCGACCCGACCGGACACCCCCTCTTACTCACCTATGAAAAATGGTCGCTGCGCTTCAGCCCTCCACCTCCACCATCGCGGGCAAAATTCTCGATATGTATCCAGGCATATATTTTGTAGATTAACCTCATCTCATCCGAGGAGGGTATGGAATGAATCTCCCCCTAATAAGAAGCATTCTCCCGATCGCCTTCCTTCTCCTGGCGCAAACTTCTACCGCCTCCGGACCGACCGCACAGCTCACCGGCACCGCTACCGACGACAGCGGCTACCCCCTGATCGGCGCCACCGTCCAGGTGATCGACACCCCGTGGGGCACCGTCACCGACGACGACGGTCGCTACCGTCTCCGACACCTTTCCCCCGGCCTCTACACCGTCCAGACCTCCCACATCGGCTACCAGCCGAGCCGTCGCCAGGTCGAAATCGGAGCCGGCCGGACCGATAGTCTCGACTTCACCCTCGCCAGCGCCGTCCACCTGCTCGACGAAGTGCTCGTCGTCGGCGCCATCACCAGCGCCCAGGCCCGGGCGCTCAACGCCCAGAACGCCGCCCCGAACATCCGCAGCATCACCTCCCACGAACTCTTTACCCGCTTCCCCGACCGCAACGCGGCTGAAACCCTCCAGCGGCTGCCCGGCGTCGCCCTCGACCGCGACCAGGGAGAGGGGGAATACGTCCAGATCCGCGGCCTCAACGCCCAGTTCAATTCTGTCACCGTCAATGGCCAGCGCATCCCCAGCCCCACCGCCAATCTCAACGAAGGACGTGCCGTCGGTCTCGATCTGCTGCAGCTCCACAACGTCGGCACCGTCGAAATCACCAAAGCCCTCACCCCCGACATGGACGCCGACGCCCTGGGCGGCGCCGTCAATCTGGTCCTCAAGCGCGCTCCCAAAGAACCTGAGCTCTCCCTGAACCTGGCTACCGGCTACGGCGACCGGGCCGCCCGCTTCAACCAGTGGGGAGGCGAGCAGCTCGACCTGGCCGCAACCGCCGGGCGCCGACTGCTCGACAACCGCCTCGGTCTGATCTTCGGCACCGGCCTGCAGCGCACCAGTCGCGGCCCTCTGCTCAACCAGGTCGCCTACGCATCCCCCGACAGCAACGGCGTCGACTACAGCCGCTGGGACAACTACGACGTCCGTCGCCACCGCTCCGGACTGCTCGTCGGCGCCGACTGCCGCGTCACCGCCAATCACGATCTCCGTCTCAACCTCACTTACAACCGCTTCCTCGACGACGAGATCCGCCGCCGCCGCCAGTTCAACCCTGGTTCGTTCACCGAGAATATGGAGATCCGCAACCGCCGCGAAGACCAGCAGTACGGACTGCTCGAACTCGCCGGCCAGCAGCGGATCTCCCGCCTGACCGTCGCCTACGCCCTCTCCCTGGCCCGCGCCAGCGAAGAGCTGCCCGACCGCACCTACTTCCTCTTCATCCGCGCCAACCCCTACCTCGACGCGCAGGGAAATCCCCTCTCCCCTTCCGCTATTCTCGATCTCGATCTGGAGACATCCTTTTCCACCCTCGATCCATTCGCGCTCTACCGCAACCGCTACGACAACAAGAAATTCACCGAGCGCGATCGCACCGGCCAGCTCGACGCCGAATACACCTTCGACTTCCGCGGTCGGCAGAGCTCGGCAAAAACCGGATTCAAAGTTCTGCAAAAGAAAAAGGAGGCGAGCGAGCGGCGCTGGGAGTACAGACAGACCGCCCTCGGCCTGACCACCGACGAAAACGACTACCCCTTCGTCGACGTCAAATACGACGATCCGGAGGCGCTGGATCTCTTCCCCCTCAATCGCTACAAAGAGCAGCAGCAGTTCCTCAACTACGACGCCGAAGAGACCGTGTACGCCGCCTACGCCATGGCCACCCTCCACTGGACGCCGCGCCTCACCTCCCTCTTCGGGATTCGCACCGAGACGACCCAGCACGCCTTCTCCCATCTGACGCAGTTCAAGAAATCCGACGAAGCGTATCACAACCTCCTCCCCTCGCTGCACCTGACCTACCGCTTCGCCCACCGCACCAACCTCCGCCTGGCGCTGACCAGCGGCCTGGCCCGCCCGGAGTACACCCGCCTCCTGCCCCTGACCGCTCTGCTCGACGACGAGATCTACCAGGGCAACCCCGACCTGCTTCCCGCCCGCTCCTTCGGCGTCGATCTGATGCTCGAATCCTTCTCCGGCCCCCTCGGCCTGCTCAGCGCCGGCCTCTTCGCCAAGCGCATCCTCGACCCGGTGGTCGCCCGCTCCTACCGGCAGGAGAGCCTGGGGCAGATCTTCAGAGTGACCGAGCCGATCAACGGCCAAGTCGGCCACATCTGGGGCATCGAACTCTCCCTCGTCCAGCAGCTGGCCACCCTCGACTTGCCGCTGCTGCGCCACGTCAGCCTCTACGCCAACTACACCTACTCCGCCGCCGAGATGGACTACGGCACCGAGCGCACCGACGACGGACCCCTGCCGGGCAGCGCCCGCCACGTGGCCAACGGGGGATTCTTCTTCGACGACCATCTGGCCGGACGCTCCTTCACCCTCAGCTGCAACTACCGCTCCCCTATGCTCAAACAGATCGAGCGCGACCCGCGCGACGACATCTGGTTCGACCGCCAGATCCACCTCGACCTCTCTGGCCGCCAGCGCCTGACCTCCCGCCTGGACCTCTTCCTCAAGCTCAACAACTTGACCGATCAGGGAGAACGGGAGATACTGGGTGACCCCTACGACGCTTCGATCGGCACCCGCTGGCGAGAGCGCGAGAGCTACGGCCCCACCGGCCTCCTGGGATTGCGCTACACCCTCTGAACCCAAAGGAAAAAACGATGTTCGACACCCCCTTTTTCCACATTGGCGACGGCTCCGCTTGGTTCCCGTCGACGACATTCCACTGCCTGGCCGCTCTCCTGACTTCGACCGTTCTGCTCGCCGTATCGGCCGGAGCCCAGGAGACTGGAATCGCCGCCGCTTACCCCCTGGATCGGGGATTGGCTGCCCACCCATCCGTTCTCCTCTTCCTAGATTTCGATGACGAAGTCGAGACGCGCGCCTGGATAGACGGACACGAAGGATACGGCTGGACTGCCAATCCGGATCGAATCTTCGCCGGCGGCGGCGCCCTGGAACTGCAGCAGACCAAGGACACCCACAAACCCTACGAGATCCACCCCGCCCTGCCGGAGATCGACGTCGCCTATGTCCGCTTCTACCGCAAATGGCAGAAGGGCTACGACTTCAACCAGCACAAGATGCCCGGAGTCTACGCCTACGCGGCTGGACGCACAGGCGGCGGCGCGGGCGAGAAACCGACCGGACGCGACAAGTTCTCCTGCAAACTCTTCGTCACCTTCGACGGCAACCCCCGCTTCTACACCTACCACCCCGAGCAGAAGGGCATCTACGGCGATGCCCTCCCCATGAACACCGTCGAGGAATTCGCCGTGGAGGCGGGGCGCTGGTACTGCTTTGAAATGATGATCCACGCCAATGATCCGCCCCAACGCAACGGCGAGTTGAAGATGTGGATCGACGGCCAGCAGGTGGCCCACTACGACTCGATGCGCTTCCGCGATACGCCGGACCTGCGGATCAACCTCTTCACCCACAGCGCCTACGTCGGCGGCAACTGGGTGAGCCGGCAAGATCAGCAGCTCTGGGACGATCAGATCGTGGTGGCCACCGAATACATCGGCCCTATGACGACAGAGCGCAGCGGCCTGTCGGACGCGGAAGAGAAGCCGGACGCAGAGGCGCCGTAGCTGCCGACTCCGCACCGCGCCGCTTCCGCAGCATCCGCAGAATCCAGTACGCCGCCAGCGCCGCCGCGAAGTGCTTCAAGGTGTGGCCGCTCACCACGCCCCCCAGGGCCAGCAACTCCGCGTCGAGCGCCTCCAACAGCTTGGCCACCCCGTAGAAAGCCCAGACGCCGATCAGGTCCGACCCTCTCGTGTACCTGGAAGGAAAGAGAAACGCGATCAGCGGAATCGCCAGCGCCGGGTAGTACTGCATCAGCACGTAGGGCCGCAGGTCCCCCACCCCCTGCAGTTCACTCCAATACCAGTAGACCACACTGCCCACCCCTACAATCACCAGAAAAGGCAGCAGCCGCAGACCCGCCTTCGCGCTGATTCGCTCCGCAACCGTAGCCGCCAACAGCGCCGTGAACAGCAGCGTCATCGGCAGCCGATCCCAGAACAGCCCCACATTATC
>Ga0233431_1004792_pt1 | contig 14013 bp, 13 predicted proteins | sample SI_118_April2016_FD_179867 | JGI IMG/M metagenome (GOLD analysis project Ga0233431, IMG submission 179867) | Seawater microbial communities from Saanich Inlet, British Columbia, Canada - SI_118_April2016_200_MG | ecosystem: Environmental > Aquatic > Marine > Inlet | place: Canada: British...
AGACGTGGCCAAAATAATACAAGGATCACCAGAATCAATAACTTGACGCATCTCTTTTTGTGATCCTACACGATTGAATACTTCTGACAAAAATGGATTCTTGTTCTCGAAAAATATTTGCCTTTTTACATTTGAATTGAAATAATCAGGATACGCTGTATGAATCGCAGTAACGTCCCAAACCAATCCTTGGATATAAATTGGTACCTTAGGAATATGTCCATCACGCATTGACCTCTCTAAAATAACCATAATCTCTTGCGAACGTCCAACACCAAGAACAGGAAGCAACACTTTTCCTCCTTCCTTGATTGTATTAGTAATTATACCAATAAGTTGATCTTCACATTCTTTTCGTGAAGGAGGAAGATCTATCTTTGCACCATACGTACCCTCAATAATCACAGTCTCCAATCTTGGAAATTTTGTAACTGCCCTCGCTAATAAATTTGAATAATCATACAACATATCACCAGTATACAATAAATTATGTAACCCATTACCTATGTGTAAATGAGTCATAGCACTCCCTAAAATATGCCCAGCATTATAAAATGTAATCCGTATATCAGGAGTAATATCTGAAACTTCATTATATCCCAAACAAATTGTTTGCTTTACCATTTGTTTAACTTCTGTTATTCCAAAAGGAGGATTTTTGATTTCTTTGTATCCGATAGAGATATAATCCAAAGCTAATAAAGCCATGATATCTCTCGTTGGTGCAGTGCAATATATAGGTCCTTTATATCCATACTTAATTAGGAGTGGAGTCATAGAACTATGATCTAAGTGAGCGTGCGAAATAATCACTGCATCAATTTCATTGACTTTAAATTCTGGAATATCAAAATGTGGATACATCTGTTCTGCTTTTGCAGCAACATCAATACCACAATCAAGGATAACTCTAGACTCAGGCGTTTGTAAATATAAACAACTTCTTCCTACCTGCCTTCCTGCTCCTAAGAATGAAAGTCGCACCCATTCATTTTTCTTTCCACGAATCCATCCACTATAAATTCTTCTTCCAACATCATTAAGAAACTTTTTTCTAAAATCATTATTTTCATACAATACACACCGAATATTTTCAATAATTTTCGATCTAATTGCTGGTGTTCTCTTAATCAAAGGAACCCACATTGTCTTCTTTTTAATTGTTTGAAGAATTTCTCCAGATTTACCTATAACAACTCCAGGTTTTTCAGCCTCGATGATAACTCTGCTTCGTTGTGGATCAAACGTAATCAAACCAATCACACACTCTTCAGGAAGAATTTCTTTTATGATCTTTTCAGCAACTTCCATATCTATACACATAGAAGGATCTGGTCTGAGCTCGATTCGTTTCTTAAATTCATTTACAAGTTCTCGAACTTTTCCCTTATTATCTAAAAAAAATTCTTTATTCTTTGTATAAACGATAATATTCGCCGCTTCAAAAGCCGTACCACTAACCTCTGCTTGAGGAGGTAGCTTAGATTTAATTTCTGCTAAAATATCTGCCATTTTTTTATAAAAATAAGAGTAAAAGAATCGCTTCTTTACTTTAGTTGAGTCTCTACAACGAGCTCTGTAATATATTCAACTCCTTTTGCATCAATCTTTACAACATCGATACCCTCACCAGTTGCTGAATCTCTTCTCATAGCACTTTGTAAAGCCTTTACTGCTATTTCCTTTGCTTCATCACAAGTCAGACCTACTTTGTATAATGTTTCAAGAACTCCTAAAGCAACATAACTTCCGGATCCATCTGAAGCAAACTGTTCAATATCTAAAACAGTTCCATCAAAAGATATCTCATAAAGCTTATATCCAGTTCTATCATAACCACCAAATAGAAATCCAACAATACCTGGAATCATACTTGGGGTTCTAATATTTGAATATGTTAAACTTGCAAGTAAGTTTGCACCTTCTTTAACTGTTGGTTCTTTTCCCTTTCTAAGTTTCAAAAGCATTAATTGAGCTCTGATTATTTTAGTAAAAAGCTGAATATCACTCACTAGCCCTGCCGTTGTCATAGCTATATGATCACTTACAGGTAGAACTTTCTTCACGTTCTTATGCGCTATTAGATGTCCAGCTGTAACTCTTCGATCAGCAGCTAAGATAATACCGTCTTTACAAACAATTCCTATAGTTGTAGTTCCCTTCTTAGGATCTTTCATGTGTTTTGCACCTCGTATGAATTAAGAGAAGTAATAACTTCATTTAAAGTATGTAATATAGAAATCCTTTATAAATGTTTGGGTCTATTGGCTGTGTCAGGAATTGGTTATAAACTCATTTACCCTGGACACCGGACATGCGTGCGCGTCAGACTGTGTAAGGTTAATTTCGGACAGAGCCGGTCTATTTGAAAATTAATTGAGCTATAACCTGAGAAATTCGACTTGTAACATATTCATTATTTACAGCATCAAACAATACTTTCTCTGGAACCTTATATTTCCTATTAATAAGAACATAACTTTTTCCTTCTTCTTCTTTTATTTTTGTTCCTTTCCATTTTTCTTTGAAATGCTTTAGTCTATCTTTTTTGTCCGTTGGTGGTCCATAATGTTTTACTTTGGATGACAAAGATTTATTTTCAACAATAAACCACAACAAGGCAGCTTCACTCCAATCCCAACCAGCATCCTTGACTGAAAAATCGTGCAAGAAAAGTTCTCTTTTCATAAATTCAAAAGATTTTAACAACTTTGCACCAACAACATCCCGTTTACCATCAAGAGGTTCTAATTTCAGACATATAAGTTTTGCATTTTTTCTTTTTTTCTTCAAATCGTTTAGAGAAAATTGTTTTGCTTCAAAAAACTCGTCTGATGGATTCTTTAAATATTTCTTTGCTATTTTCTTAAACAAATTATACTTCTCTCTTGAAACAACAGCTGTTACATTCCTCGTTGATTGTACAGGATCGATTACTATCAAAGGAGAAACAGTTTTTGACTTATTCAATCGAACTCGACCTCTATGATGTTTTTCTATATCTAACACAGTCTTTGTTTTCCATTTCGCAACATTTTTTATTAGGTTATCAAACCCCTTGTAGTAAATAGTCAAAACTTCAATAGAATATCCAGAAAATCCTCTAATATATGACTCTGCACCATAGAGACCATTAGCTTTCGCAAACGCTTTTGCTAACCGAATATCATCTGCATATTGTTTATACTGCAAAACCCACTTCTTATGAAAAGGAGATATATCTGTAATATTATCAGCATCTTCAACATCATTAATATTAATAATTGGAATCAATTCAATCTCAAATTCTCTCACTTCCAACTGTAAATAATCTCTACTACCATGAACAACTGTAGCTTTTTTTACTACTTTTTGCAAAGTTTCAGATATATTCATACCTTCGTAATACTTTGGATTAAACTTAACATAAATATCAATGTCATGATTTCCTTTCAACCAAGTACCTTTAGCAGAAGATCCACCTAATTCTACTACTGTATTAGGGATCTTAATCTTTGACATCACTTCCTTTGCAACATCTTTCAACTCAAGTTCTTCTTTTCTAGAAGGTTTAATTCTTTTTAACACATTTTTATGCATCACTAAATGATACACTAGTACTAATATAAAACTTTTGGATAGTTTTTTAAAGTTATAAGATAGGAAACCTATAATGCAGCAAGAAATACCAACACATAACACTTACTACTCGAAAGAATTATTTACACGAGAATTGTTCGAGATGTATTTCTTATTGGGAATACGTAAATTCGCAATATCCATGGTCGGAATATTCCTTCCATTATACTTTTTGATAGAACTTCATTATTCTCTAAATGCAGTAATCGCATTTTATATGATTAATGTTATTGCTGTTGTTGCCTTCTTGTGGCCAGCAATGAAGATTGTGAAGATCTACGGAACAAAACATTCAATAATTTACAGTATTCCTACGTTAATCATTGGTTTGCTCCTTGCAGTAATGTTGCCCAATTACCCTTTCCTATTCATCCCGATATCAATTTTATTAGGAATCGATCTTGCCTTATTCTGGATGGGATTTCATACTGATACTGCTATATACTCTAAGAGTAGAGCCTTAGGAAAAGAATCAGCAATTATTTGGATAGTTAATGTATTCGGAATGGTTCTTGGTCCAATTGTTGGAGGAGTTATTTTAAAGTATCTTGGATTTTCGGTTCTTTTCTTTACTGTATCCATAATATTGATTATAGCAATTATTCCTTTATTATTCTCAAAAGAGACGTACGCGAAAACAGAATTTGATTGGAAGTATTTTTTTCATGATGGCCACAAAAAGTATTTCTTTGGATATTTCGCACAAGGTATTAGATCCATAACAACAATTATTTTCTGGCCAATATTTATTTTTGGGATCATAGGCGGTTATTTCTATTTAGGCGTTTATGGAAGCGTTGCAACTCTATTAGTCGCACTCTTTGGATATTCTATTGGTCAAATATCTGATAAAATGAACAAAGGGATCATAATTAAAATAGCAGGGATTGCAGACGGAATGCTATGGGTCATTAAAATCTTTATCACAACTATACTAGACGTTTTCGCTTTTGGAACTATTGGAGGTATTACAGCAATAGGTATTGATATTCCATTACTTGCCAAGTCATACAAAAAAGCTAAGAACGAAAAGATTGCTGCCTTTATACTGTTTAGAGAATTCAGTATTAGATGCGGTCAAATGTTTGTTCTCATAGTTGTATTAGTTATAGGAAATATTAAAGCATCATTCATTACATCTGCTCTTGCTGGACTATTATATTTATTCTTTTAACCTTTCTTTATTTTTGCAACAAAGAATCCTTCAGTATCATTATCTTGAGGCCATACACGTAAACATTTCTTAACATCAGAATCATAACTCGTTCCTTCAAACTCGTCAATAATAGTACCTCTTTTAATCTCTATAGAAAATTTCTCTAATTTCGCATTATCATATTTTTTCAATAAATAATCTACAACAGCCTCATCTTCATCAGGTTCCAATGTACACGTTGAATATACCATCTCACCACCATCTTTTAATGCTTCAAACGCAGTACTTACTAATTGTCGCTGTACACCAGCCATCTTTCGAATAGTATGCGGATTCCACATACTAATTGTTTTGTATGATTTTCTGATCGTCCCAATCCCCGAACAAGGAGCATCAACCAAGATCTTATCAAAAGGAGTCTTGAACCAACGTCCTTCCATCCTTGTAATTACAGCATTCATAACACCCATACGTTGCAAATTTAGAGTTAATGGTTTTAATCTAACAATCTTATTATCATTAGCCACAATGATCCCTTCATTCTTCATCATTGCTCCCATCTGAGACGTTTTACTTCCTGGAGCTGCGCACATGTCCAAAACCATATCACCAGCTTTAGGTTTCAAAACGACTGGTGGAATCATTGAAGCCGCGCCCTGCAAATAAATATACCCGGCAAAATGCTCTAGCGTATTTCCAACAGCTTTCTTATTGATAAAAAATCCTTCTTTGCACCAAGGAACTTGTTCTAGGTCAAATCGAGATTTTATTTCTTTTACTGTTGTTTTAATCGTGTTGACTCTTATAGATTTACGCATGGGTTTTAGAGAAGCCTCAGTGAACTTATCAACGTCTGTAATCTTTCCATATCTCTCCAGAAATTTTTCTTTCCAATCAGCCATAAGAAAAGTAATATGATAAAGTTTTTAAATACCTTATTGTTCTTAGCCAATACACGCGCTGGTGGTTGAATGGTACAATATGGCCTTGCCAAGGCTGTGGCCCGGGTTCGATTCCCGGTCAGCGCATTGTACTTCTAATATCGAAACTCTTAAAAATAAAAAAATATTTCCTATGCTTACTGACTTCTTTGTATGTCATCAACAAAACGACGAATAGTAATTGAAGCTCCTTGATCTTGTTCTAACTCTCTAATTTTTTTAAGATAATTTTCTATACGGCTTTGTTTTTTTGGATCTATCCTAAACTCTCTTTCTTTGAGAGCATCATAGTCTAATAATCCCCATGGAATACCTCCTCCTCCATGCGCAAAATTCTCTCTAACAAAATCAATAAGATTTCTTCTTTCGGGCGTATTTTCATTCTCCCATGAAGTAAAATCTTCAAATATTGTGTTCCACGAAGGATCTGTTTCTCTTAGCAACCTTTCTGCATCAAGAGTACCTGGATAGACCACAGATAATGATGGGCAAACATGAATTGTTCTGCATTTATCTTTTGCAGTTTTACCTAATTGATATAGACTTTCTACGTTAACCTTTTCTGTAAGCGCATCTTCGCTTGGCCTGCCAAGCATAAATAAAACTTCTAATTCAATAGGGTGAGAAAGTATAACGTCAGCATTTTCAAATGCTTTTGCCACATATTTTACTCTAAATTGTTTTAGCCTTTTTTCTAATTTTTCAGATGATAAACTACTCATTTCAACAGGATTTCCAACTTTAGACATTTCAAGCAATAATCGCGGATCAAAATTTTCGATTCCTAAATAAATTTTTTTTGCTCCTGATTTGTATAAAGTAGAAACAAATTCGTCTAATGATAAACCTGAAGATGAAAGATACTCTACTCTTGTCTGGCAAGTCCAATTAAAAGCGAAATCAGGATTTTTTTCTCTTTCTTGAATTAATCTTTGCGCTAACTGATAGGTTGCCCTCACATTCTGAGAGAAAAAATTATTTTCAAATGCAACATTTTTCACACCTTCACGAAGCACGATCTCCTTCAAATCTAAGATCATTCTATCTTCTGATTTTTGTCTAATGGCATCACGTCCAACAGAACAAAAAGTACATTTGTAATTACATCCTCTAGAACTTACATACGAAACTCCCTCATCAAATTTTCCAGGTTTACTCTTAGTCTTATATAAGGAAAATGGAACTTCTTCCCATTCTTCTATGGGCAAATCCTCTTGTTGACTATAGCAAATTTGTTCATCTAACAAAAAAGCAACATTTGGAACCTCAGAACCAGTTTTGCCTTGCATAAGAGCTTCAAGAGTTTTCTCTCCATCACCTAAACAAACATAATCTATAATTTCAGAATGTTTTTTTAGAATTATTTGTTCTTGCTTAGTTCTAGATTTTACATGATGTCCTCCTATAATAACAGTAGCATTAGGATTAATTTCTTTTACTACTCGTGCAACTTGTAAAGCATTTTTATATGTAGCTGTTGTCGCTGTAATGCCAAAAATTGCCTCTTGCGGCATGTATTTAGATAATTGTTCTTTCACTTGTGAAATGGGCTCTGCCTCAAGATCTAAAATATGGGATAAATTTTTTCCAAGTTTATAATCTAAGTAATTTTTCAGTACAGTCAAAGCTCCTGGAAATCCTTCTATAGTTCCATCACAAGGAGGAGCTATTAAATATGTCTGTTTCATTTCAAGTCCCATCCACACTCAACAAAACTTTTTTCTAATTCTGGATGTTCTTCTAGAAATTTAGCCAATTCTCTTCTATAAAAATCACTTTGATAGTAACTTAATTGTAATTCATCTCTAAGTGATCGTAACGATTCGTCACTAAAATGGGCGTGAGGATAAGCTAAATGTTGTGTGTCAAATATATCCCAATCTTCTTCATGTGGCCACCATGGAAATTCTCTTTTCAGTTGATCATGCCAAGGAGTCCCAGAAGTGGGCGTAGCAATAACTAATCTTAATCGAGGAAAAAATAATCCTGAATCCGTTAATTCTTGAATATTTCGTCTAATAGAATCTTCAGTTTCCATAGGATATCCAATTTGATAAAAACTGCTTGTAAGAATTCCTAACTTTTTTCCAACATCAAGCAAAGATCTGAGATTTTTTTGGTCTACTTTTTTGTTGATAAACTTGAGTACTTGTGGATTTATTGATTCAACACCATAACCAATTTTTCTTACACCTGCTTGATATAAAGATTCAAGAAGTTTTGGTGTTGTGGTTAAAGTATTTCCTAATGCTTCAAAATACAAATTTTCACTTAATCCAGATTCAATTAACCGTTGAGAAAATCGTTCAGCAAATTCTTTATTTAGAGTTAAATCTAAATCATTAATGATCATAAGATTAACGTCTCTTTCTTTCAATTCTCTTATCTCATCTAAAGCATCTTCTATATTTCTTTTAGAAAAACGTTTTCCATAAATTCCAGCACTAGAACAAAACTTACAAGCATAAACACAACCTCTATTAATTACTAATTGTGCAACCCCTGTCTGATCAGAAGGTGCAGGAAAAGTAAGAGTATATTCTTTTTGTCTAAGATAGTGTTCATCTCTGAAAGGTCTTATATCTACCCTCCGTCTTTTACTTCTTCCAATTTTTCTAGTAAGTTGTAGTCTTCCATCTTCTTCATAAGCTAAATTTTCAAGAGTTGTTGGTCTTTGCGGGAATGAACCTAATAATTGTGGTAGAACTTCTTCTGCTTCTCCTGTGATAACATAATCAACTTCATTTTTTAGTACAATTTCTGGACAAGCGGACGGATGATATCCTCCAAAAAGAGTAGTGATGTCTCTTCTCTCTTTCAAATTTTTTGCTATTTCTAAAGCATCATTTCTTGAAAGATCATCAACAGAAAATCCGACTATATCTGGATTAGAATCATATATTGCTTTAATCAATTCAGATTTAGAAGAAAATCTACTTAAATCAAACAGTTCGGTCTCCCATCCAGCTTCGTCTGCCATTGCAAGAGTATACAATAACCCTAACGGTTCGTCTCCATGGGTAAGCCCATCTGCATTTTTCGATATTTTCGATAAAGATATTCCTGCATATTTCATTTTGATCACTGTAAAGTAGTATTTGTTTGATACATAAACCTTTTTCTTAAAAAACGAAACAAAATGAGAAAGATTTATATATAATTTGAACATTGTTCATAATATGAAGTTAGATCTAAAAGATAAGAAAATATTGGCTGCTTTAGACAGAAACTGTAGACAATCTTACAGCCAGTTATCCAAAAAAGTAGGTTTATCCAAAGTAGCAGTGATGAACCGAGTGAAAAAACTTGAGAAAGAAAAAATAATCTCTTTTTACATGACTGTCATTGATACAATGAGATTAGGGTACACAACATATGATGTATACTTAAAATGGAAAGATACGACCCCGGATAAAGAAAAAGAAATTATAGAATATCTAAAATCTCACAACCAAATATGGTTTGTAGCTACATGTCTCCCTGGAAGTACAGTTGATCTAGGATTGTTAATATCTACAAAGACAGAATCAGAATATTATGAAGTTTGGGAAGAAATATCTCATAAGATAAAACCCTGGGTGAACGTAGTAAGAACAGCAGTTCTCATAAAATATATACATTATACGAAACAATACTTAGTCCCTGAAGGGGAAAAAAAGGAGATATATATTGGGAGATCTGCCCATGAAAAAATTGACGAAATAGACAATGAACTTCTAAAAATGTTAGCGAGAAATGCGCGAATAAGTATTGTCGCATTATCTAAAGCGACAGGACTAAAACCTCCATCAGTGATCTATAGAATAAAAGAACTTGAAAAGAAACAAATTATACAAGGGTATCGAGCGAGTATCAATTTCCAAAAATTGGGTTATCAGTATTTTAAAGTTATGATAAATCTCAATGATGTAAGCAAACGTAAAGAAATACTTAGTTGGATTAAACACCATCCTAATATAACGTATCTGGATGTATTCATAGGAGGCCTTGATCTTGAGTTCGATATAGAGGCGAAAAGTACTGAGGAATTTGCAAATATAGTGCAAGATTTAAAGAAATCTCATGGAAGCAACATAAATTATATTGAACACATACCTGTCACGATGTTTCACAAATCAACATACTATCCTGAAGAAGAAAAAAACTCCTAAATAAATTTAAGCAGATTGTCCAATCAGCGCATTGTACTCTTCTAGGAACATTTAAAAACAATTTATCTATTTCAAAAGGTATGAAAACGAAGCATTTAACTATTATGTTTACAGATATCAAAGGATTTACTCCAAAAACATCCAGGATGTCTCGTAAAGAACTCCAAATACTTCTTGAAAAACATGATGAATTAATCAAACCGATCTTTGAAGACTTTAACGGAACTATTGTCAAAACTATTGGTGATGCTTTCATGGTAACGTTTCATTCACCAACAAATGCTGTATTATGCGGAATGAAAATTCAAAAAGAATTGAAAAAACATAATGAAAAATCTGTTGAGGGAGACAAATTAGAAATTCGCGTTGCTGTTAACAGTGGTGAAGTAACACTTAAAGAAGAAGACGTATTCGGTGAAGCAGTAAACATTGCAGCAAGATTAGAGGGTATTGCCGATGCAGGAGACATATACTTTACTGAAGCTGTCTACTTAGCTATGAACAAAAGTGAGATCCCAACAGCAGAGATAGGATACAAACAATTCAAAGGAATTCCAGAAGAAATTAAAGTCTATAAAGTTCTTGGAGAAGGAAAACACCGTAGAAGAGGTGAAAAACAAGTAATACGAGAAAAGAAGAAAAGAAAAGAAAAGATAATGAATGTTTTTGCTTGGATTGGTATCATCGTTGTTAGTCTTATTATTATCAAAAGATTTGGTCCTTTGCTTGTTCCACTTGGATTGTTTGTTGGTATTGGATATTGGTTCATACAAAGAAGAAAAAAGAAGAAAAAAAGTAAAAATTGAGTAACTATTTCTCCTAAACTTTCTTTCGTTCTTGGTACAGATTATACAAACCAAGCAACAAACCTGCACTACCAATGAAATAATTAACAACAAAAAACCCACCAATACTATACCCTAAAAAAATCAAAAATATACTTGCAAAAATTATACTCCATGTTGGTTTAGATTTCATAAAAAAAATATGTTTGTAAAAGTTAAAAAGTTTTTGTTATTTTTTTGTTTTGTATAACTAACAAAAAATTAAACAAATTAAACAAATTCCTCGACGAGAAACAAACATTATTGAAAAACAATTGATTATTATGTACATTGTAATGTAACAAAAATAATAAAGTTAACAAAACGTAAGTTTTATAAACTTAATATGTATGTATTAGGTTATGAATATTACAAGAGAGGTGATCTCATGGTAGCAAAAAGAAAAACAGTAAAAAGAAAAACTGCTAAAAGAAAGACAGTAAAAAGAAAAGTCGCAAAGAAAAAAACCGTGAAGCGAAAAGCTGCTAAAAGAAAAACAGTAAAAAGAAAAGTAGCTAAGAAAAAAACTGTAAAGCGAAAAGTTGCTAAAAGAAAAACAGTAAAAAGAAAAGCTGCTAAAAGAAAAACTGTAAAGCGAAAAGCTGCTAAAAGAAAAACAGTTAAAAGAAAAGCTGCTAAGAAAAAAACTGTAAAACGAAAAACAGTAAAAAGAAAAGTAGCTAAAAAGAAAACAGTTAAAAGAAAAGCTGCTAAAAGAAAAACGGTAAAGCGAAAAGCAAAAAGAAGGAGATAAATTCCTTCATTTCTTACATTTTTTTATACTCTAATTCTATACTTATCGTCAATAAATTAAAAAAATAAGAATTATTTGGCTAATTTAACAGCCCGATCAACTTTTTCCTTAGGCCAACCTTGCTTAAGTAACGCATTCTGGATAATTGTTGGCTTAAATCCTTGTTTCTTGTTCTTTTGAATGAAATCTATCAACTTTTTCATGTCTTTGTCAGGTTCTGGCTCTTTTAATGCAACTTCGGGTTCATTTCTTACCTCTTTCTTTAACGTTGATACCTTTTTTGCAGGTTCTTCAGAAACTAATTTCCCTTTAGGTTCTTCGCCAAAGGGAGCTGCTTCAGTTTTGAGCATTTCTTTCTTCATGTCCATCTTTCTACGTTTGTTATAGAAAACAAGTTTTAATACAACGTAAGATACATAGAAAAGGACAGAAATGACCAAGAACCAAACCCATATGTCTGTCATAAATTCATATACTAAACTAATTATGATAAAAAGTAACACAAATATCGTTACAAATTCAAAAATCATTGTTTCAACCTCCTTACAGTTAATGTTGATGTTTTACCACCAACGCCCATTACACCTTCAAATTTTAATCCTTGAAAGGTAACATTAAGAATAGGATTATCTTCATCAACAATTACACCACTGCTTTCAGCTATTCGATGTATAAAATTATTAATATCTTCACTTTTTCTCGCCAATACATTAGTTTCAATCTTTCCAAAACCTGCATAGTTAATCTTTATCGATTTGTTTATACCATCACATACAATCTCTTTAACCCTATCATCATACAAGAACGGATCAAATATACCAGCCCCTAAAATATCTCTCTCTAGATAATACTTTAATTTTGCAGCCAATAAATCATTGAACCTCACTCCAGTTTTTTTGGATACTTTTTCTGCAACACGAACCAAGAATGGCTTATTATCAAACAACGTATCATCGTTCTCAAAATCTCTACCAAACATTTCTTTTGCTTTATCTACAACTGTACTTTTTAACACAGGTTCAATAACATGATACACATAATGACCAAGTTCATCCTGATCAACAAGAATACCGATAGGAGAATCATAAATTCGTAAAACATATTCTCTTTTACGTAGTTTCTTTTCTTCTTCCTCTTCAACTTTTTTCATTTCTGCAACTCGTTCAACAGAAGAAACTGGAGCAATCAATTCAAGGTCTGAAGGCATCGGTACCTCAGGCAGAGGAACAAACGTTTCTAATTCTTCTAATTTCTGTTTTTCTTTCTGTTTTCTAATCTTTTCTTCATATTCCCACTTCCTTTTCTGTGCTTCAACAACCTTAAGTGCTTCTTCTTGTCGAGCTTCTTCTTCAAAAACATAGAAACAAGAATTAACAAAAGCTGCTAAATGTGTAGCATCCTTAGTAGGATATGCTTTCTTTTTTGCTAAGCTAAAGATTTCTGCTAACGTTTCGTGCTCTTTCTTTAACTCTCTATCAAAGATGAAACGGGTTCCCATTGTTAGTACTGTGGCGGTTGTTGTAAAGTAGAACGTGGTATTGTTCCACCTTTATCTTGAATATATTTCTCTAGCATTAAAAGAGCTTTCTGCAAATTTTTGTTTTGCTCCAAAAGACCATTAATCTTATTGATCATAGGATCCTCATATTTACCAGATTTTATATGTTCACCAGCACTTTTGAAAATATGCACCAAAGAACCAACATTTTCGTTCAGATCTTTAAGACCAATCATTATGTCAGTCATCTTATGCTGTAACTGAATGTTAGAATCAATTAATCTATCAACTGCTGTTTGATTTACACGAGAAGATTTTGTACTAGAAGTCTTTTTCTTCTTCACCTTCTTTTTCGCCGCCATTAGCTTACTAAAGAGTACTCTGCTTTATAAAGTTTTTTATTAAAGTGACATCCTCCCCGGACTAAAGTCTCTCGCTTCGCTCGCCTTGTTCCACTTCGTTCCACAAGCGGGGCTTCCCGTGAATGGTCGTGTTGCTTCGGCGTGATGTGCCTCTACGTATGCTTTTGCTTTTTCTAAAGTTATATGTCCAATTGATGCTGTAAACTTTCCTGCGCTCCAAATATTTCCTTTAGGATATCTTTTACGGAAATTGGGTACAAGACTAAACAAAATCTTTGCACTGCATCCCTTCAGGAGTTTTACAGCTCTTGCTGGAGCCATGGTCAATGGTATTGAACAAATCACATGAATATGATCAAGATCAACTTCCATCTCAATTATCTCTAATTTATGTCGTTTTGCAGCTTCATGAACTGCAATCACACAAAGATTATTAAGATACAATTTCCTAAATATCTTGTAACGATACTTGGTGCACCACTCAAAGTGCCAAGTACTCCAGCCCACACTATGGGCATGTTTGTTTTGTTGGTATACGTTCATTGTCTCACCTCTGAGACACACCACTTTACCAACTAAATAAAAAACAAACAGCACTTTAAAAGTTCTTAACAAAGAGCATTCATCCCCAGACTAAAGTCCCTCGCTACGCTCGGCCTGCTTCGCAGGTGGGGATTTCTGCTAGAAAATCTTAAACAATCTATACAAA
>Ga0233431_1004797_pt1 | contig 13991 bp, 10 predicted proteins | sample SI_118_April2016_FD_179867 | JGI IMG/M metagenome (GOLD analysis project Ga0233431, IMG submission 179867) | Seawater microbial communities from Saanich Inlet, British Columbia, Canada - SI_118_April2016_200_MG | ecosystem: Environmental > Aquatic > Marine > Inlet | place: Canada: British...
GCCAATTTCCAAGAGGCAGCACGGCCCCAATTCCAGGGTGCGCCCGGCAAACAGGCCAAGCCGTCCGACCAAGTGGCCGTCCGTCAGCGTCTGAACGCGGGCACGAACCGAATATTCGGGGGCCAATTCATCGGTACTGCCGCGATTAAAAACAGCGTCGAATTCCGCGTCGACACCCAGCCCATGGGCCTCAGCGGCCAACTCGGGGTCGAAAAACGAGCCGTAGTAAACGCCTATCGCGCCCACATCGACCAGACTTTCCAGCAGCTTGATGGTGCCGCCGCTTCCGCCGCCGCCGGGATTGTCGCCGGAATCCGAATAGATGATGGCGGGTTTTGTTTCGTCCCTGCCGTTGGTGATGGCGAGACCAAGGGCTTTGCGTAGCGGCGTCAGCGTCTTGCGGAAACGGCCCCGGTCATTCCAAGCGCGCTCGGCAATCTCCCGGGTCAGGGATCGGGCGTCCTGCACGTCGTCGCAGGCGGTGACGATAACGGCAAGACCGTTCTTCGGCGTATCGCTGTAAACGAAGCCGCCCACGATGGAAACGTTCAGAATGCGTCCGCCGAATTCCCTTTTGCGGCGTTGCCCATAGTCAATCAGGTCGGCATACGGTCCCGAAGCGGTCAACAGATTGATGCTGGCGGCACACAGCGGAAGACGGATAAAGGCCGACTTCGGACGAAGCCCGGCGAACATCCGGCGCATAATCAGGGCCGCCTCTTCCCCGCGCTCGGCCATATCCACATGTGGATTGGTCAAATACGCAACCAGCACGTCCGCCGCATCAACCATGGCCTCGGAAATGTTGGCGTGCAAATCGAGAGTGCCGACGATCGCCGCATCGGGACCGACAAGGCTGCGCACGCGCACATACATATCGCCGTCGGGGTCGCTTCCGCCGGTGGCCGTCATGGCGCCGTGATTGGCGATGAACACGCCGTCAACCGGACCGGCTTCGCGCAGGCGTCGTTCGATATCGCCCAGGAAGGCATCCAAAAACGCCTGATCAACGGGGCCTTTGGGTTGGGATTCGTAGTGAAGAACCGGGACCGGCTCCCATGGGCCGGTGGCGTTCATCGTATCAATGAAGGCCACCAATTCACGGGCCATGCCGGGGTTCGGCTTGGCGGCTTCGGCAAGAATTTCGTCACCGTCAAGATGACAACGGTTGCGGAAATCTTCGTCGACCGCCGGCGGCGCAAAGGAATTGGATTCGAGCGCAATCCCCATCAATGCCACACGTTTCACAGCATTTCCCCCCGGATTGAATTTCTGAGTTTGATCAGTCTCCGCCGAACAAGGCGCGGTAGGCTTCAACATAGGCCTTCGGCGATGGACGCAGATGATCGACGCAAAGCCCGACAAGTTTATCGCGATCACCCGTTTTCAGGGCTTCGATAATCTTCCCGTGCTCGTCACGGGAACCGGCGAACATGGACGGCTCGCGGCCCACATAGAAACGAATGAGGTTCGCCTTCATGGCGAGCAGTCCGATGGATTCCAACAGATAGGGGTTTCCACATGCCGCAAAAAGGACTTCGTGAAAGCGGATGTTTGATCGGTAAATGGCGCGAAGCTCGCCGGACGCAACCGCCTTGCCGTGGACTTTGTGAATGGCCGTCAATTCGCGGACCAAGCCCTTTGGCGCCGGGAACGGGATCAACCGGGCGGCCTCTATTTCCAGCAATTCGCGCACCGCGTAAAGCTGCGAAACCTCGGTCGGCGTGAACTCACTCACCCGCGCGCCCTTTCCGCGCTGACGAACGACAATCCCCACCTGTTCAAGCTGGATCAAAGCTTGACGGACGATGTGGCGTTTCACCGCAAAACGACCAACCAAATCCTCTTCCACAAGCCGCTCACGCGGGCGGAGCCGCCCGAAGACAATATCTTCTTCGAGCTGCTCAACCACCCGCGTCAGGGCATCATCGGATTTGGCATTCGCTTTCATTACGCCGCCAGCTCAAAACCGATCTTCTTCAGGTCGGCCAGCAGGCTTGCGGATTTTTCCGCATTCAGAACGCCAAGCGGCGGGCGCGTCTGCTCCCAACTCGGGTCGTTTTGGAAATGCGCGACCATGCGTTTCAGCGCCGGAATAAGCGGATACGCCTGGATCGCCATGCGAACTTCGGTAATCCGCGCCTGCAGGGCGTCGGCTTCGTCGGTCTGCCAGTTCTCATAGACCTTGCGAATCCCCGCCGGATTGACGTTGCCCGTCGCCGTGATGCAACCCGCGCCACCGGCCCGCAAGCCCTGAAGCAGGAAGGTTTCGGAACCAGGGAATACCGTAAAGCCGGGGAAATTCTTGATCACGGCTTCCGTATTGCTCCAGTCGCCCGAGCTGTCCTTAAGGCCAACCACCGTGTCGGGATATGCCTTCACCAGCATCTCGATCAGCGGCAGGCTGATGGGCGTCACCGCCTGCGGCGGAATGTGATAGAGGTAAACCTGAAGGCTTGAGCTGCCGACCCGCTGAATGACTTCCGAGAAATTGGCGAACAGGCCTTCGTCGGAAACACCCTTGTAATAGAACGGCGGAAGCATCAACACGCCGCCGCAACCCAGTTCCACGGCCTGCTTGGTCAGTTTGATGCTGTCGGTGATGCTGCAAGCGCCCGTTCCGGGCATCAATTTGGACGCCGGGATGCCGGCTTCAACCAAAGCCTCAAGAAGCTCCATACGTTCATCGATGGACATGGAGTTGGCTTCGCTCGTCGTTCCGAAGGCCGCCAGTCCGTCCGCGCCCTGGTCCAAAAGCCACTTGCAGTTGGCGACGAATCGCTCGCGGTCGGGACTGAGATCCGCCTTGAACGGCGTCAACGCCGGAACGAGAACGCCAGAAAATCTTTTGTTAGCCATGGATTACTTCCTCACATCACTGCCGTCAGCGGCATTTTCATTGAAATCCGGATGCTCCGGGTACGAATTACGGGACAAAACATACTCTGCCGACACGCATACGCAAAGTGTCATTTTCACCCACAAAATTGTCAACAATTTTGTTGACGTAAAGTCTTTTTTGTCCCTTTTTATCCCGCATCTGAATTCACACAACAATTGATGGTTCGAGGGATGACCGAAGAAATGAAAACCGGAATGCGCAAGGGACTCACCAGTTACGGTGACTCGGAATTTTCGCTGTTTCTCAGAAAAGCCTTCATCAAAGCGATGGGCTATTCCGACGAGGCGCTTGATTTGCCGGTTATCGGTATCGTCAACACCTACAGCGGCTACAACCCCTGCCACGGAAATGTCCCCGAATTGATCGAAGCGATTCGCCGGGGCGTCATGCTGTCGGGCGGCCTGCCGGTCGATTTCCCGACCATTTCGTTACACGAGTCGTTCTCGCATCCCACCAGCATGTATCTGCGCAACCTGATGGCCATGGACACCGAAGAAATGATCCGCGCCCAGCCCATGGACGCGGTGGTCCTGATCGGTGGCTGCGACAAGACGGTCCCGGCCCAGTTGATGGCCGCCGCCAGCGCCAACGTTCCGGCGATCTCGGTGGTATCGGGTCCCATGTTAAGCGGAACCCACGGGGCCGAGCGCGTCGGCGCATGCACAGACTGCCGCCGCTATTGGGGCATGCACCGGGCGGGCGATGTCGATGAGGCGGAAATCAACCAGATCAGTGGTGAGCTGGTGCCATCCGTAGGCTTCTGCGGGGTCATGGGAACGGCCAGTACCATGGCCTGCATGACCGAGGCGCTCGGTATGATGCTGCCGGGCGGCGCGTCAATTCCGGCGGTCGCCGCCGAACGCAAACGCCACGCAGAGGCCGCCGGGCGGCGCGCCGTGCAACTGGCGGCCGAAGGCCTGACACCTGACAAAATCATGACGCCCGAAGCCTTCGCCAATTCCCTGCGCATCCTGATGGCCATCGGTGGATCAACCAACGGCATCGTCCATATGACGGCGGTTGCCGGGCGTCTGGGAATCGAAGTCGATCTCGACGCCTTCGACCGTATGGGATTGGAAACACCGGTTCTGGTCGATCTCAAACCCTCCGGCATGAACTATATGGACGATTTCGACAAAGCGGGCGGTCTTCGCGTGGTGATGCGGGAGATCAAACACCTGCTGAATCTGGACTGTCTGACCGTTTCCGGAAAGACGCTGGGCGAGGAAATCGAGGCTGCACCCGAACCGTGGCCGCAAAATGTCGTGCGCCCGTTGGCCGATCCGATCAACGCTTCGGGCGGCATCACGGTTTTGCGCGGAAACCTTGCCCCGCGCGGCGCCATCTTCAAACAATCAGCGGCCGATCCTGCCTTGCAAACCCACACGGGTCGCGCGGTGGTGTTCGATTCCCTTGAAGATATGTCCAATCGCATTGACGCGCCCGATCTGGACGTGACGCGCGACGACATTCTGGTACTGCGCAACGCCGGGCCCATCGGCGCTCCGGGAATGCCGGAAGCCGGTTACATCCCGATCCCCCGGAAACTGGCCGAGCAAGGCGTTAAAGACATGGTTCGCATGTCGGACGCGCGCATGAGTGGAACGGCGTTTGGCTCCATCGTGCTTCATATTTGTCCGGAAGCCGCCGTCGGCGGTCCCTTGTCGCTGGTGCAAACCGGCGACCAAATCAGTCTGGATGTTCCCAATCGTTCGCTGAAATTGCTGGTCGACGAGGCCGAACTTGAAAAACGCAAGGCCACGTGGGAAGCCCCGGTCAGCAGCGAGGGCGAGCGGGGATATCGCAAATTATTCCTGGATCACGTCCAGCAAGCCGATGAAGGGTGCGATATGGATTACCTGACGTCCCGCCCGTTTACGGCACGCACACCTTAGAACGAGGCTAAAATAGTTAAACGCGACGGATCGACGTGCTACACTGGGGGTTCTGAATAAAGACAGGGAAGGTCGAGATCATGGGACGGTTTCGTGAGATTCCGGTTGTTCTTTTGACGGCTACGATGATTACCGGCGTGGCGTGGGCAGACGCAGACCCACCGAAAACGCCTGCGGATCAAAATACCGTCGAGGCCACGGAAGAGGAAAAGGACCCCCTCGAATCCCTCAACCGGTTTACCTTCCAGCTCAATACAGTTCTGCGCAAAATGGTGATTGATCCGGTGGTCGACGTCTATCAGGCAGTCACCCCGGACCCGTTGGAAAAAGCAATCTCCAACGTGACGGCGAACCTGACCGAACCGGTTACGGCCGCCTCCAGCCTGTTGCAGGGCGATACCGAAAACGCCGGGATCGCAACCAAGCGCTTTTTGATAAACACGACGGCGGGTTTGGGCGGCACAAACGATGTCGCGGGCGAAGAAATGGGCCTGGAACGCCGCAAGGAAGACCTGGGTCAGGCCGCCGGAGCCGGTGGCATGACCCCCGGCCCCTATCTGGTCTTGCCGATCCTGGGTCCCAGTTCGACCCGCGACGCCTTTGGCGACGTGGCGGTCAGTCTGGCCGTACCTCCGGCCGGATTGGCCAATACCGCCGACAACGCCACCGCCTACTCCGACAATCAGGACGACCTGAACGCCATGACCAAGGGCGCGCTCGACCCCTACATCGTCGAACGCGAAGCCTATCTGCAAAGGCGCCGCGCCCAGGTTCAAAACACCGATCAGGCTCCGATGGAAGAAATTCCGGAATTCGAGGACATCAAGTAAAAGCCGACTAATCGACACCGCGAATGGAATAGCGTTCAGTGGCCGTTGCCGCCATTGTCGCCACCATCGTCGCCGTGGTCGTCGTCATCATCGTCGTGATGGTCGTCGTCATCGTCATGGTCGTCGGGATGATCGTCGTCGGGATGATCGTCGTCGGGAGGGCTACCTCCGATGCTTTTGCCGGGTCCAGGGCCGGATCCGGGGTTGGGGCCGGGGACGGTTGGATAGTAGGTCCATCCGTTGTCGTCGTGGTGGCCATCGTCGTCGCGGTCGCGGTCGCCATCGTCGTCGCGGTCACCCTCGTCGCCGCTGCCACGATCTTCTTTATCCTCTCCCCTGCCCGGATCGTCTCCCTTGCCCGGAGAGCTGCCTGCCTGCGGCGTATTGGGAGGATTGGACGTGCCGGCTGCGACCGGGCTGACGGTCCCCGCCGACGATACCGATGCGGTCTGGGCGGGACCGACGGAAGTCTGTTCGGTTCCATCCGAGTTGGAAACCGAGAATCGGCCGGAGAAGACATTGACTGCCGTCGATCCGTCGAGCGCCACGGTAATCAAGGCGTCGCTGCCGCGGATACCGATGACCGCCGTCGGCGTAACGATGCTCACCTTGTCGTCGACCATATTTCCGGAGATGAAGCGCAGCACCCCCACGGTCAGGTTAAACACCGATGTGCCTTGTTTGGTTTTCGGATCGTAAACGAAGGTGTCGACGGTCAGATTGGCCCCCGCACCGAGGGTAAGCAGCGTCTTGTCGAGGAATTCGACAAGCATTGCCGAGCCCTCGCCGGTTTCCAGCAACTCGTTGTGAACCACCGGGAATCGCGGAAGTTTTCCCTCGCGCTCGGCGCCGGGCGGCGTTCCGAAGGCGTCCGCCTTCACCTGCTTGACCAGGCCGATCAATTCGGCATCGGCCGGTTCAGGAGTAAGGGCTACGGCCATCCCGGTTACGACCAGGGCGGCAGCCAGATATCGAAGATTTTTCAATTTCACATCTCCCCCCTTCAGGTGGCAACATCCTGAAAGTGTCGGATCTTCCGATGCGAGGCCAATAGTTTACTCCCCTTGGCGCGGATTTCCAACCGGCTCAAGTTTCTCTAAGGGAATGGCGCTATTGACGGCACCCGCATAGTTAGCCAGAATCATGGTCAGGACTCCTTCAAAGGAGGACGAAATCATGCACTTGCCAAGACCTTTCGGGATTCTGCTGGCCATGTTGGCAGGCCTGTCAGCTTGCGCCCCGTTGCCGGGGGTCGAGTTCATCGAGCAGGGCCGGCAAAGTTCCATTCAAGGTGACTGGGACGGCTCGATCACCGCCATCAACCAGGCCCTTCAGGTCGCTGTCGACGACAAAGTTTTTTACTATTCGTACTTCAAGCGTTGCGAGGCTCATATCTGGAAGGGCCAGACCAAGACCGCCCTGGACGACTGCAACAAATCCATTCGGACAATGCCCGATAAATTTGGCTACGCTTACGCGGCGCGGGGCAGAATTTTCGCCCTCATGGGCCAGTATCAGTGGGCGCTTGAAGATTTCGAGGTGGCCATAAAGTTGAAAAGCGCCCGTTCCGGCCCGGTGAAAGACAGCGCCACGGTGATCGCTTACGGCGGCAAGGCCCGCGTCCTCGCCACCAGTCCCGAGGATGATCTCAGGAACGCGGAAAAGAGCATCGAATTCGCACAAGCCGCCGTTGGCTTTGAAAAGTATTTGAAAACCCCGGCCCACAAGATCCTGAACCGCGATACCTTGGCGGCGGCTTACGCCGAAGCCGGCCGTTTCGGCGAAGCCGTAGCGGAACATCAGAAAACCATCGCCATGGTCAAGGACAACGGCTGGAATTCCGTCACCTATGACGGTAAGCCGCTGATGAACATCCTGAGCGACCACCTGAGCCTCTTCGAGGCCCAAAAACCGCTAAGAGGCGGCATCTACTGAACGAGCGCCCGCTAACTGGGTGCTGAAACAAACGCCTTGATCGCCTGATACTGGCTTTCGCCGTCCAGCCCCGCCTCGGCAACGACCATGTCGGCTTTGCCGCTGCCCAGGTAATGGCCTTGCCTGAAGGGGTGGATCGTTGATCGCCTGCCCTTCTCCGAACGCACCCAGCGGTCCATGGTCGGCAGGGTAAAGCCGGTAATACCCATGGCCTCGCGTGCCTTAGCGTCGGGGAATATGCTTTCCCGTTCCGCAGGGGGCAGAAGATCGAACAGCTCGGCGCTGGCGACATAATAGGCGTCCACCTCAATTCCGTCCGCCTTAAGTCGCGGCAATGCCCCTTCGACGAACCCGTATCCGGCATCGCTGCCCTGCAGGACGACGGTTCCCGCACTCTTCCCTTGCGCCTCGTACAGCCGGTAAACGCCCTTGGCCGCGGCAGAAGCTGGGGCAATGCCCAGGGCCGCACGATCCGGAACCGTTTCGTTGGGTCGGGTAACAAAGGGCGCTACCACGGCGGGCCGGGCGCGCAACGCGGCAACGACCAGATACCATAGTTCCTGCGGATCCCACGGCGTCAATGTCATCATCGTCCCAAGCGGGAAATTGCCCTGCAAAAGTTGCAAAGGTTGCGGATCGGCGTGGGTCGGGCCGTCCTCTCCGGTTTTCACACCGGCGTGGGCGCAAACAATGAAGAACGGAGAATACGGTCCTTCCTCGATGGCTTGGCGGGCCTGACTGCCGATGGCGTGAAGGCGCGCAGAGATGTGGCCCAGCGGTGCGGAAAATGCGCCGTAGGACGAACCCGCGCCGACATGTTTGCCGAAGGTCGCAATGCCAGCAAGAATGCCGCTCATGGCGTCTTCGCAAATGCCGCCCAGACTAAGCAGCCGCGACTGGGGATTGTCCACGGCGTTGTAAAACCCCTCGCCAAAGCCCTTGCCGATGGTCGAAATATTGGTCGATCCGTAAAGATCGGCCGCCGACGCCAAAATCGCGCCGTCACCGGCCACATTGAAATACTGAAGGACGCGGCCCAGTTCGCCACGCAGGGTTGCTTTTTGGCCCGCTTCAAGGGCCAGTTCCGGCGGCACGCTCGACGCCTTTTTTACGGCATTGTACAGCGCGTCGATCTTCGGCGCGCCTTTGCGCGGTTTACGCGCCAACCCGTCAAGGCGGCTCTTCGCCAGGGTAAGCCGTTTGGCCAAGGCCTCGACCATGGGCTCGCTGTTTTCCAAAACCTTGCGAACCGCCATCAAGGCGTCCCAGAAACAGCCCTCGACGGTGTCGGGATCGGCGCCCTGGCGGCACCGCGTATCCGGGCCACCCGGAACCTGGTCGGCAGAGACGCAACTGGGCATCACCGCGCCCGTCTTTTCACTAAAGGGGCGCAGGGCTTCATAAAAACCGGCGCAACAAAGTTTGTGGCCGGCGCCATGCGAGGCCTTGCCCTCAATGCCGTATCGCCAGCCCTTGGTGGTGCGATAAACCACCGCCGTCGGCTGCCCGTTACCCATGGCCTTGGCCCGGTGCTGGGCGGCGGTAACCTGCGCGAAGTTCGTTCCATCGGCAACGTAGACGACGTTCCAGTCGTGCAGATAGGCAAATTCCATGGGGTTCCATTGCACGTATTCGCCGGGTTCATTGCCGTCCCGGCAAACATGGTTGGAATCGATGGACGCCTGATTCCAGTCCAGATGGAAAACCACATTGCCCACCGACGAGGTGCCGGTGGCAGCAAAGGCTTCGGCGACGCGGCCCGGGGTCATGCCGCCCTCGCCTTCAATGATATGAACCCAGGGTGCCGCGTCGCCATAATAATCCTTGGCGCCGAATGCCAAACCCAGCGATGTCGAAACGCCAATGCCCGACGCGCCGGTTGCCAGACGCAGGAAAGGCGTCGCCGGAGTCGGGTGACCGTCCAGCGCCTTGGCATTCAGTTTCGCCGATATGGGGGTCCGGTTTTCGGGGTTGCGGCGAAAGCCCAGCAAATCTTCCAGGCGAAGGCGCAGGCGTTCGTCATCCGGCAACAGTTCGGGGGCGGCGAGGCGCGCAATTTCGTTGCGCAGCGCCCACATGCCATAGATGCCCAGCGCCTTGTGTCCGGCGGCAAACGAAATCAAATCGGCGTCGTCGCGGCCCGGTGCGCCCAAATCGTAATCCATGCCATCAAACAACAGCGAGGACATGGTCCGTCCCGCCGAAATCGATCCCCCCGGATGTCCGGACATGGGGACATAATTGAAAAGAAGCGCGCAGACCGAACGGTAGATCAGATCGAATTCTTCAAAGTGGGTAATTTCTTCGGCAGACAGAACCGGGGCTACCCCGTCCAGTTCATCGCGAATATCAACATACGTTCCACGCCTGGGTCCGAATGAAAAGGTCATTTCTTGTTTCCCCCTGTTTTTTGGCACATATGAACCTTAACGGGGGAAAAGCCGCCGAATCAAGCAGACATTTCAGGCTTTGCGCATGTACGCATCGACCTCGGCCCGTGTCGGAATTCCCGCCCGTCCGCCGAACCGGGTGCATTTCAGGGCCGCCGTCGCGCTTGCGAAACGAACGGCGTCCGGGATGGACTGTTTTTCGGCCAGGGCCACGGCGAGCGCCCCGTGGAACGTGTCGCCCGCGCCGACGGTATCAACCGTATCGACCACGAACCCGGGTTGATGGACCGGCTCGCCGCCTTCAAGCCATATGGCCCCTTTTTCGCCCAGGGTCACGCAGACCCAGCCGTCCGTGGCCTGGGCTGCGATACGAAGCCCCTGCACCGGATCATCGGTGTCGCTGAACTGCTCGAGGCCCCCTTGCGAGAAGGCCACATGGCTAGCCAACGGCGCCAGACCGATCACCGCCTTGTCGGGGGTCAGGTCACCATCCAGCAACGATGGAACGCCAACTTCACGGGCCTTGCCGAATATTGCTTCGACCCCGCGCGGCCAGCGGCAGTCGGCGAGAACGCACCCCGCCTTCTCGACAATATCCAGCGCCAACCACGATGGATCGGCATCGAGATTGGGGTCCGTAAAGCTGACAAGGCCCCGTTCGCCCGTTTGGTCAACGCAAACCGAAGCCAGTGTGGAGCGGCACCCCTCTATGGCGCGAACACCGGTAACGTCGACGCCATAGTCGGACAACTCGGTGACAATCTGGCCGCCGATGGTATCGGTGCCGACACGCGCCCAAAGGGTAGTTTGCGCGCCGAGACGCACCGCCGCTACCGCCGCCGTCGCTGCCGGGCCGCCGCCGATCTCCATGAAATCATGGGCAAAGTTCTTTCCCGAGCCACTTGGCAGGTTTTCCACAGCGAAAACCTGATCCATAATGGCGATGCCAAGACACACGACCGAAACCATTTCCCAATCCCCGGATTTATTGTTGTATCAGTGGTGTAACGCGCAAAGACGTTCGAGAAAAGGGACGATATCAATGAACAAGAAACCTGCCTTCACTTGGGAAGACCCGCTGGCGCTGGATATGCAGTTGAGCGAAGACGAACGGTTGGTTCGCGACAGCGCGCGTGCGTTCTGCCAGAACGAGTTGATGCCCAGAGTTTTGGAATTCCACCGCAACGAATCCTTCGACCGCGCGGTGTTTCGTGAAATGGGCGAGCTGGGTTTTCTGGGCCCCACCATCGACGGCTACGGATGCGCGGGCGTCAACTACGTCTGCTACGGGCTTGTGGCGCGCGAAGTTGAACGGGTGGACAGCGCCTTTCGTTCGGCCATGTCGGTGCAGTCCAGCCTGGTCATGCACCCCATTCATGCCTATGGGACGCAGGAACAGCGCGACAAATTCCTGCCCAAGCTGGCAAGCGGCGAATGGGTCGGTTGCTTCGGCCTGACCGAGCCCGACGCCGGGTCCGATCCGGCTTCCCTGAGAACGCGGGCCAAAAAGACGGATGGCGGTTATCGTCTTTCGGGTTCCAAGATGTGGATCACAAACTCGCCCATCGCCGACGTCTTTATCATCTGGGCCAAGGACGATGACGACCGCGTTCAGGGGTTCATTCTGGAAAAAGGCATGGACGGCCTGAGCGCGCCCAAGATCGAAGGCAAGTTTTCGTTGCGCGCCTCGCCCACCGGCGAGATCGTTATGGAAGACGTGTTCGTGCCCGAAGAAAATATGATGCCGGACGCCAAGGGTCTGAAAGCCGCCTTCGGTTGCCTGAACAACGCGCGCTACGGCATTTCGTGGGGGGCCATGGGTGCCGCCGAATTCTGCTGGCACACGGCACGCCAATATACGCTGGACCGCATCGCCTTCGGCCGCCCGCTGGCCGCCACCCAGCTAATCCAGTTAAAGCTGGCCGACATGCAGACCGAAATCGCACTGGGCCTGCAAGGCTCGCTGCAACTGGGCCGCCTGAAGGACGCGGGCACGGCCGCCCCTGAATCCATCAGCCTGATGAAACGCAACAACTGCGGCAAGGCGCTGAATATCGCCCGAACGGCGCGCGACATGCTGGGCGGCAACGGGGTGTCCGACGAATACCACGTCATCCGCCACGTCCTGAACCTGGAAGCCGTCAACACCTACGAAGGAACCCACGACGTCCACGCCCTTATCCTGGGCCGGGCGATGACGGGCTTGCAGGCGTTCGGACCGGGTTAGGGATACCGGCCCTTCGACGTTGCCGAAAGGTTTTCCGGACGGAAAAAGTACTCGCATTCCGGTTCGGCAATGATGATGTACGGACTACCATGAATGATCGCCCTGCCAATCCTCACCCTCGACCGGCACCCACGCCCCCTTCAAAAATATTGCGGGCTTTTATTGGCGCGTTCCTCGGGATTGGAACGATTGCCCTGATCGATCAGAATTTTCTGAGTGACGGTGATTTGACGCTTGTGATAGGTGCATTCGGCGCGACGTCCGTTCTTGTCTATGGGGCACCGCACAGCCCGCTGGCGCAACCGTACAACGTCATTGTCGGACATCTGGTTTCAGCGGCAATCGGGGTGTCTGTATTCCAATTCATTGGCGAGGCAAACTGGCTGTCGGCGGCACTGGCGGTTTCGCTTGCTATCGCCGCCATGCAGGCGACCCGCAGTGTTCACCCTCCGGGCGGCGCTTCTGCCTTAATTGCCGTGGTTGCGTCACCGGAAATTCATAGTCTCGGATTTCTATACACCCTTTATCCGGTCGGATTGGGCGCCGCGATTCTGGTCGGCGTAGCCTGGGTTACGAACAATGTCCGCAGCGACCAGCGCTGGCCCGCATTCTGGTTCTAAAGGAAGGGCCGCGCGAACAATGCCGCGCGGCCCGATCATCACATTTGAAACGTCCTATTTCGCCGTGACGCGCCCTTCGATCTTGGGTGCGACGGTTCCTTTGGCGGTGACGTAGTTCATCACCGTTGTCGCCATCAGTGTTGCGGCCGAGGCATCGATCAGCATTTTGCCTTTTTTCAGCGCCTTATAGCCGTCACCGCCACCGCCCATGTAGTCGTTGGTGGCGACCGTGTAGGTTTTGCCTTTATCCAGCGACGCGCCGCCAACCTTGACGGAAACGACCCGGCTGCCCTTGGCCGCTTTAGGATCGTAGACCACGGTCATTCCAGCCACCTGCGGGAAACGCCCGGCCTTGTCCTCAACCTTCGAGAAGCCGTTTTCCAGCGCCGCCAGAAGGTCCGCCCCCGACACCGCCAGCTTGACCGTCACGTTGCCGAAAGGCAGTTCGGTCAGGATGTCCTTGCGCGTCAGTTCGGTTCCGGCATCGTAGGTCTTGTCACCGCGGATACCACCGCCGTTGGTCAGGCCCACATCGGCCCCGACCTCCTGCATCATGGCGTCGGCGATCAGGCTGCCGAAATTGGTTTCGCCGGTGCGCACGCTGGCGCGGCGCGAATCCAATTGAACCGTTGTCTTGCCAATGACCATGCCCAGCTCGGCATCGAGTTTGGCGTTATGCCCGTCGACAATGGCCTTCACCTCGGCGTCGGGAGCCACGCCCGCCGTCGAGATCATGCGCCACGCCGGACGCACGCGCAGGCGCTTTTTGCCGCGCTTTTCGTACCATTCCAGCGAAACGTCGATGGCGCCCAGATAGTGCGCGTCATAACCCGACTTGTGGATCAGAACGCCGCCTTCATAAAAGGTGATCGGATCGTGATCGTGACCGCCCAGGATCAGGTTGATGCCGCGAACCCCCGCCAGTTCCCTGTCAACCGCGATATCCAGGTGGGTCAGGGCGACGATCACGTCGGCTCCGGCGGCCTTGAGCTTCTTGACCGCCGCTTCCGCCGTTTCGAACACGTCTGCGAATTTGATGCCCGTGCCCGGCGAGGACAGTACGTCGGTTTCAGGCGCAATCAGGCCGAAAAATCCGATGGTGAAATCGCCGGCCTTGATGGTGAGAACGTCGGTCATGCCAGCGGCACCCGAAACATTCGCGGCCAGCCACGGGAATTTCGACTCACCCATG
>Ga0233431_1004799_pt1 | contig 13976 bp, 10 predicted proteins | sample SI_118_April2016_FD_179867 | JGI IMG/M metagenome (GOLD analysis project Ga0233431, IMG submission 179867) | Seawater microbial communities from Saanich Inlet, British Columbia, Canada - SI_118_April2016_200_MG | ecosystem: Environmental > Aquatic > Marine > Inlet | place: Canada: British...
TCAGCTATTACGAAATAAGCCCTGTGAACAATCCTCAAGGTCCCGATACCGGAATACGGCGAGTTGGCAGAGGCGGCGCCTGGAATTTTGGCCCTGCTCACCTGCGCTGCAGCAACCGCTTCAGTAATTGGCCCGAATTTCACTGCCTCAATTTCGGACTGCGTGTACTTCTGGAGCCAATGGGATCAAAAAAGCAAATCCGGTGATCTAATCTCATTTATTGCAGGTTGAGACGCAGCAACACTATTCCCACGCGATTTCCGAATTGCACAGGCTTTTGGAGCTTTGATTTTGATATCCTAATCTCAGCAGCAAGATATTCATTCCTGATCAATAATTCTTGTTCGACATTTCCGCGTACACGCCAATGCTTCCATAAAGCCTCCGCCAATTGCTGATGATAGGAAATTGGTTTTTTGAAGTCAGGAGTTGTTTTGTCACTTTTCAAGATTTGGGTTTGAAAATGGGAATTTGAGTTGATGATGAGATGAGTGATAGGAAATTGGTTTTTTGAAGTCAAGAGTTGTTTTGTCACTTTTCAAGATTTGGGTTTGAAAATGGGAATTTGAGTTGGAATATGAAGGTTTTGGGTGACTTGTTGGGAGATACTATCTGATATGAAGTATATGAGGGTAAAATGGTGGAAATTGTAAATTTGTTATTATTATTATTATTATTATTGGGATTGGGGGGAGGGTGGTCTTGATCCCCTATTTATTCAATGCCAGGACAACCCAAGTTTTCTGACTCCATGAAGCTGGAATTTGTTTTCTCGCTTTAGATGAAGGTCTTTTTTTTGCATTTTCCCCGTGTTATTTGAATGTTACATTCTTTTGTTTTCCAACTGATTTTTTCTATGTAAATTATTGCCAATTGTCTCGTAAAAAGTATAATATAAACAATGAAATAAAACCATCTGTATCTAATCTGTCGTATTATATGTTCGAAATTTCCGCTTAGTTTTATAGAAAAACCTGAAAAAAACAAGAAAAACAAAGCATTAGGGTTTTTATTCTGTCGCGGAATATGTTATTAATACTCATCAAAACATATAACACGACAGGAGAGAGCTATGAAAACATCTGCTTTAAAGGAAAGATTTAAAGAATTTAAGGTGTTAACCCTGGATCAAGTTTCGAAAATGCATGAATGCTCGATCAGGACAGTTCAGCGGCAATTTGCGACATTGGAGGTACTGCGGAGTTACAATCATAACAGCCGCTATTACACACTGCCTGATATCCCCAAATTCAATATATATGGGATTTGGGGATATCAAGATGTGAAGAAGTAAATAAGATGGCAGATGTATTGTCTGCCAATCTGAATTGCGTCATTCCGTTTCCTGTTCATACGGCAGCATAAAACTAAAGGTCGTTCCGCCTTCAGGATTGTTCTCTGCCCAAATTCTCCCTTGATGGGCTTCGATTATTTCCTTACAGATTGCCAATCCCAACCCGGTTCCTCCCGCTCCTGTTTTGGTTTTGCTGCTTTGGGAAAACCCATCAAAAATGAATTCCAGTTCGTCATCTGGAACTCCCGGCCCTTCATCTTTTATTGAAACAGACAAAGATGATTTTTTTTTGCTGAGTAATACGGCGATCTCTTTATTCTTCGGAGTAAATTTTATTGAATTTGATAAAAGATTCTGAATAACCTGCTTGATTCTAGTATGGTCACAAACGATTTTGTATGAAACGTCTGGTTGATCCATCACAATAGAGAGTTCCTTCTCTTCAAGCTGTTGACTGAATTTGGATATACTGTCATTAATCATTCGAAAAACATCATTTTCCTCATATGAATACACCATCTTCCCTGCTTCCAGTCTGGAAAGATCAAATAAATTTTCTATTAAAACCATCAATCTATTGCTTGCAGAAATGATATTTTCGAAGCATTTCAGAGTTTTTCCTTCAGGGGTATTGATTCGCTTAATTCCTAATTGAGAATAACTAAGAATGTGATGCATCGGGGTTCTTAGCTCATGAGACATATTTGCTAAAAATTCACTCTTTGACCTATTTGCTTGTTCCGCATCTTCTTTCGCCTTTTTCATGATCTCGGCTGCTTCTCTTTCTTGTGTCGCTATTTTTCTTTGCCGTTCCAGTTTGTTTCTTTGATTAGTAAGAAAAAATAGAATGAATGCTAATATTACAAAAATATAAAACATGTAAGCCCACCAAGTTTGCCACCAGGGGGGGATCATGGTCAACTGGATAGATACTCCGGTTTCATTCCACACACCATCATTATTAGCCCCTTTCACTCGAAAGGTGTAGTGTCCCGGATCAAGGTTTGTATAGGTGGCAAAGCGGCGATCTTCGGGGTAAACCCACTCTTTATCAATCCCTTCCATGATGTACGCGTACCGATTTTTTTCAGGAATAATGTAGTTTAAGGCCGCAAACTCGAATGAAAACACGGTGTCTTTATACGATAAGACAATATCTTCAATTTCCGATACAGCTTTTGATAGTGGGGAGTTTTCTCCAATGGAAACCGATTTGTTAAAGATCTGAAAATCGGTCAGCACAACTGGTGGCACATATGGATTATTGTGGATGTGTTCCGGATAGAATGCACTCACGCCATGGACGCCGCCGAAAAACATCTCTCCCCGTGCGCTTTTATAGAAGGCGCCTGCATTGAACTCGTTGCCTTGCAAACCATCTCTGACATCATAGTTCTTAAAGGTCTCGGTTCGTGGATTGAACCTGGACAGTCCGCGATTTGTACTGAGCCACAGGTTTCCATTATTGTCTTCCAGAATCCCGTAAATGACATCATTCGGCAGACCATCTTTTTCATAGTAATGAGTAAATGTGTCGTTTGTTCGGTTCAAGCGATTTAATCCACTCCCCGTTCCGATCCACAAGGCGCCCGTTCGATCTTGCTGAATGGCTTTAATCCTGTCATTGCTCAGGCTGCGAGGGTTGTCAGGATTTGCTCTGTAATGCGTAAAGGTGTGTGTTTCACGATCAAATCTGTTCAGTCCGTTATCGGTGCCCACCCACAGCGTGCCGGATTGGTCTTCAAAAAGTGCCTTGATCACATTGTGGCTGAGACTCTCAGGGTCATCACGATTCGCAGTATAATGGGTAAAGGTTTCAGTTGCAGGGTCAAATGCGTCCAGTCCACCGCCATACGTTCCAATCCAAATGATACCTTGCCGATCTGTGTACACGGTCCAGATGATGATATTATAACTCAAACTGTTCGGGTTCTCAGGATCGTGTGTGTAATGGGTGAAGGTCTGAGTTTCACGATCAAACTTGTTCAACCCGCCGCCATACGTTCCCATCCAGAGCGTCCCTGCCTGATCCTCTGTAATCGTCCACACTCGATTCGCGTTTATGCTCCCCGGCGCGTCCGGGTCAGCTTTGTAATGGGTGAAGATCCCGGTTTTGCGGTCGTAGGCATTCACGCCGCCACCAACCGTACCCAACCACAGTATCCCCTTAGAGTCTTCATACACGCCCATCACAAAATCGTAACTGAGGCTATTGGGATTTCCAGGCTTAGTCCTTATGTGTACAAATTGCTGGGTGTGCGGGTCAAAAAGATTGATTCCTTTGCCTACCGTTCCCACCCACAGTGTGCCTGCTCGATCGAAATACACTGAGCCAACGCTATTGTGGCTCAAGCTGCCGGGATCATCGGGGTTGTGTCGATAGGTGAGAAAAACTTCTGTTTCCCGATCAAATTTATTCAGTCCGCCTCCAAAGGTTCCAAGCCAGAGATCGCCGGCGGCATCTTCTGTGATGGCTCTGATTTGGTTGTGACTTATGCTCGTTGCCTCAAGGGGGTCGTGCCGATAATGGGTAAACGCGCCACCTTCGCTGGTGTGAGGGTCAAAGCGATTCAATCCTCCCTTTTCAGTGCCAAGCCAGAGGATTCCCGCACTGTCGAAATAGATGGACCACACTCTATCATCACTCAGGCTGTTAGGGTTATTGGGATCATGCCGGTAGCGGACGAAGTCCCCGGTATCCACCTGATTTGAGCGGGGGTCAAACCTATTCAGACCTCCTCCTTGCGTCGCAATCCACAAAAAGCCCGACTGATCTTCGGCTATTGATGATACAGTATCGTGACTCAGGCTGTTAGGATTATCCGGATCGTGTTGATAAGGCGCAAATTGTTCGGTGTCCCGATTGAATCTATTCAGCCCTCCCCCCCTGGTTCCGATCCACAGTAGTCCTGATTGATCTTCATAAATGGTCAGGACATTATTGTGGCTGAGACTGTGCGGATCATTGGGATCATGGAGATAATGCACAAAGTGTCCGGTAGTCCGGTCGAATTGATTAAGTCCTCCGCTTTTGGTGCCAACCCAGAGCGTACCGGAGCGATCTTCATACAACGCCGTGATGTCATTGTCGCTCAATCCTGTGGTATCATCCGGATCATTCCTATACACCTTGAACTCGTATCCATCATATCTGTTCAGCCCGTCCTGGGTGCCGATCCAGATAAATCCCAGGCGATCTTGCAAAATGTTCCAGACAGCATTTTGAGAAAGCCCATCCTCAATTGAAAGATGGGTGAATGTGAGGTGACGCCCTGTATCGATGAGAAACTCATCACTCCCTTGAGCCGAAATTGTCTGCATTAGCGCAGTCATCGCCAGCAGGATACTCAATAGAATGAGCTGCCAATTTTTTTTCATCTTTTTACCCCCCCACTCCCTGAAAAGGGTGCTGTTATTCTTGTTACGGATTGGATTATGTTGTGAAAAACCAGTTGCCGTATTCAGTATTTTCGGATCATGTCCCATTTCCGTCCCCATACAAATTCAAAACAGGCAGAACGCCATAAAAACTGATTTCAGCATACAGACTTCCTCATACCGATGATATTCTTCATTTTCATAGATTTGATAGATTAAACCATTTTTATCAGTAGATTATCGAATACGAAAACGTCCTCATCTTCAGCAATGCCATATTCAATTTAGTTAGCACTATTTTGGTGTCGCATATACATCACTGATAGAACTGGAAAGCATCGAAAGACCTTTCGGGTTGACGATAGAACGAGATCTGTACTTTGTACAGAAGAGATTGAGTGCTTTAATAAAGTGAGTAGAATTGGCAGATATGAAGTCTACCAATTTCCTTGGATAGAAACACTAAATTCAGGATCTTAATTTATATTGATTTTGTTTATTTGTGTTAAATTCAAACTTTCCATAGAAATGGCATAAACTGCTCCATCCGAATCGAATAAAGGACTCTTGCGGACAATCAAAGTGTGGATTTCATCATTCCAAGGAAATTCTTCTCTTTTGGTTGTTGATTCTCCTGTTTTCGCAATCATCTGATCCTGTTTCCGATATTTATCGGCAAGCTCTTTAGTCAGGAAGTCATAATTCGTTTTGCCAATAAACTCCTTTTTCGGGATACCGAATTCTTTTTCAAATTTTTGATTGGCTAAAAAAAATCGCCCATCCAAGTCCTTTAGAACAATGTTCGACATAGAGTTATCGATAACATTTTGTAGTTGATTTTTTATTTTTAGTTCGTTGATCTCAGCTTGTTTACGCTCCAATACGTTGAGAATAAGACTCCCTACGATTATAAGCATATCGATAAATTCGGATGCCCAAGTAACCTCTTTTCCGATTTCTCCATAAAAGCCCAAGGTTCCCTTCAGTTGTGACTGCATGAAAAGCGGTATGAACAACAAGGAACGGTATCCATGTTTTTCTATCCACTCTTTCTCTCCTCGGGCTTCCGGAGGATAATCCTCAAGTTTGGATAATGCAATCGTTTGATTCTTAATTAGTTGTTCCCGATGCCACCCAAAAGTCGAAAAAGGAATATTTTGAAGCAGCGCAATTTGAGAATCGGTTGAATTTGCGCACCATTCATTGCTATTGGAAATAATCTTCAAATCGTCTGAGACTTGAAAAAGCGAACTTCGACTGGCGCTTGCGAATTCAGCGGTTTTTTTGAGAGCGAAATTAATGACTTCATCAATTTTATCACCCTTTGTATTCACAAAAGATGTGGAGATTTCATTTGTCATCTTCTCCAGCTCAAGCCTGAACTTCACCAAATTTTCTGCCTTTCTTCGTTCGGCATCAACCTTTGAAACATACAACGCCATCTCAATCGTCACTTTCAAATCCCTTTCCTGAATCGGCTTAAGTACATACCCAAACGGCATCGTTATCTTTGCCCTTTCGATTCTTTCTTCATCCAGGTATGCTGTAGAGAATACTACTGGGATACCAAATCTTTTTCGGATGACTTCAGCAGCATCGATACCATCCATCTCACCTTTGATCCGAATATCCATTATGATAAGATCCGGTTTGTCGCTCTCAGCTTTTGAAATCGCTTTCTCACCTGTATCGACAATCGAAGTCACTTCATATCCCAGCCCCTGGATCTGACTTTCCATCTCCATTGCGATGATGGCTTCGTCTTCAACGATTAGTATTTTGGCTTTTTCCATGGTTAGGTTTCGATATTAAATTTAATGGTGAATTTTGTTCCGTTATTACTTTCCTTGTTTATTGATCCGTCGAGCTGATTTTCAACTAAGGTCCGAACGAGTTTAAGTCCTAGTGAACTAGAGTTTTTCCAATCAAATCTATCGGGCATTCCAATGCCATTGTCAATTCATTCTAATTCGACCTGATCTTCTCTTCTCTGCAAGTTTATTTTGATTTCGCCATCCTCGTTGTTAGAAAAAGCATACTTCAAAGAATTTGTTACTAGCTCATTTACAATCAATCCAACCGGAGATGCTTGTTTAGCCCCGATCAAAACACTTTCTGATTCGATTATCAAATTTACTTTGCTACCAATTGAGTAATTTCGAGCTACATCATTACCCAGTTTCGATAAATAGATATTCATATCGATGGCTGACAAGTTTTCAGACTGATACAGTGTTTCATGGATAGCAGACATTGCCTGTTCTCGGCTCTGACTATCTGACAAAGCCGCTTTTAGTCGCTCATCTTCCATGCCATTAGCTTGCAGTTTAAGGAGGCTTGCTACGACAGTCAAATTATTCTTAACCCGGTGATGGATTTCTTGGAGAAGGGTTTCTTTTTCTTTGAGGTTTGATTTTATTTGCTCTTCTGCCTGTTTTCGTTCGGTAATGTCATGAAACGCAACAATTCCTTGACTCACATTGCCTTTATAATCGAATATTGGCGCCGCGTTTGCCAAAACAATACGGTCTTCACCGTCATTCCTTCTGATGATAAATTCATCAGTGCAAGGTTCCCCATACTTTATCGCCCTTGCTAAAGGTACTTCATTTGTCTGGTACTCAGTTCCGTCAAAATGTAGAATTCGCCAGCTTGAGGCATACTCCCCTATACCCACATCCTTGACTAATTCCTCCTCAGTATCTGCCCGAATAGATAGACCCGCATTGTTCACGTATATCAATTTTCCATCAGGGGCATTAGCAATCGCTATGGCCACAGGACTGTTGTCTAACGCAGCCTGAAGAATGGCCTTTGTTTTTTTTAACTCCTCTTGCACCTGTTTACGTTCAGTAATATCAATGGCCTCTCCTATAATTCCAATGACTTCTCCGTCCATGTAATTTGGAGTATAAAATATGTCATAATGTCTTTGATCTCGTACTCCTTGGACAACTAATTGTGGATCATGTACGGTTTCACCTTTTAACGCCTGTTTAATGCCTTTTATAATTTCTGGATACTCTTTATAAACTTCAAACGCGTCCATTCCTACCATTTGTCCTGGTTTTAAGCCTAAACCTGATAATGCTGCGCCTTCTGACAAAACGAAATAACCATCCTTATCAATTATATAAACGATTCCTTTAGAATTTTCAACGATTGCTCGAAATTTTCCTTCACTTTCTTTGAGTTGAAATTCTATTTTTTTACGTTCAGTGATATCTTGAAATGTACCACTAAGTGTTACAACACGGCCTCCAGCAGTTATAGGTTCACAATTGGCACATACCCATTTTTTATTTCCTTTTGCTGTAGTAATCTGAAATTCCTTATTGTAGTAAGGCTCTCCGTGTTCAAATGATCGTTGTATCGCATTATTTAGCCACAACTGATCATCTGCACTAAAGAAAACAATTGATTCTTCTCCCAATGATGAAGGATCATAGTCGCTAAGAACCTCCATAATATTGTATATTTCTTTAGTCCAGAAAACTTTCATTGTTGCAGCTTCGACTTCCCAACCACCCACTTTCGATATTTGACCAGTCTTATTGAGAAACGTTTCGCTTCTCTTCATTTTTTTTTCTACCTGCTTGCGCTCAGTGATTTCTTTTTCTAATTCAACAGTGCGTTCTTTGATAAGATCTTCAAGGTTAACTTGGTGTTTTCTTAATTCTTCCTCTGATTGTTTAAGTTCTGTGATGTCTTCCATTACCAAAACAATTTTATTAATTTTTCCGTTTTGATAATGTATTGGATACATCTTAGAATCGATCCATCGAATTGAACCGCCTGACATACCGCTCTCTTTTGGGTCATACTTTGCTGGAGGTATTCTGCACACAATTCCTCGTAACGCTTTTTTAAACGCTGCCGTTAATCCAGTTCTTTCACATTCCTTATCGTCAAGGATGTTGAAATCAGCCACATCACTTCTTTTAAGATTCCAGAAGGATTCCCACTCTTCATTGACAATTAACAATTTCCCGTTTGGTTCGTAGAGTTCTATGGCTGAAGGAGACTTTTCAATCATTGTCCTGAAACATTGCTCACTCTCCAGCAGTTCTTCTTTTGTCTTTTTAAGCGTAGCCGCAACCAGCTCCAATTCCTTAACTCTATTTTCTAACTCTTCGTAGGTTGGTTTATTTGACATAGAATACTCCAAAGTAATTTGGGAAGTTCGAATATTCTGATAATTTGTCTATTTTCAACAACTAGTGATTTCCGCAAACTCATTGCTGGTATACATGAAATCGATATATATGCTTCTGTGAATTTACATGATAAATTCTATTAAACCAAGGCAATAAGTTGGAAAATTTCCCAAACTGCTGAAACAGACCAACAGCTGGTACTGCCAATATTATTTCGAGTGACCCACATAAAAAAAATCAGCCCGTTTTGTCAGCCCTTCCCAGCCCATTCTGTAGATAACAAAAACGCACTAACGTTAACATCCGGGACACACGAATCTTCAAGCAAAATTCTTAATAAACAAATAAATAGCTATGATTTGATAGAGTTATAGCAAGTGATGAAGATGATATGGAAGGTATTGGGGTAATTTGACAGTTTAATGTCCACCCATACAAATTCACAGTCCGTTTTACGGGTTTCATATCCAGGTGGTTTTGTAAGGAGAAGTTCTGGGTGTAGAATGCAAGTATTCTGAGTTGTTGACCACCCAATTGGTGGTCAACAGTTTTAAGATTAATCCTTAAATATCACACTTTTGACTGTGTAATCCTCGTCTCTATATCTGTCTATACAGTAATCAATACTATCAGTAGACCCTTGACAGACAGCTGTTTTCCCGGATGGATGGCGCATCGTTACCCTTTCTGCTTTGGGAATGCATCCTGAGACAAGCAGAATGATCAAAATAAGTGTTAAATAACTCGATTTCATTGGTTTCTCCTTTGATTTGTTATTGGTAAGATTGTATACATAATGACCTATTGCTTTTATGCTTCTATGACTATTTATCCTTTTCTCTATTTGTCATAGGACCTTTAAATCGAATAAGCCAGATTCCAGCTACAATTTCCCAGATCAAAAAAGGGAAATAAAGATTATACCCCGTCGCTTCCAATGAAAAATCGATCCAGTATGGCACCAAAGAACCCAAAGCCAGGATACCACAAAAAAATCCGAGATATCCCAGCGCCTTAGACATCGTTTTTGTTGATATCCAAAGCAGTATGTAAATGAGAAGACCGGTTACTATACAGGCTGCCCCAATCGTAACTCCCCATTTGGCTGTCAAAATCACGGAATACCCAATTTTCTGCAGTATCAATTGCTCAGCCACTCCTGCGCTTTCATGCATTTTAGCAAACCAGGTCACAGCAAAATTGCCCATGTCATGAATGAGCATCACAATACCACCACTACCAATCAGCATAGAAGCCGACAGGGACCGGCTAGTCCCGGTATTTCTGAACGCCATGAACAGAGCCCCTGCCATAATAATCGTTAAGACATTGGTGATTTCATCAAATATCAGTTCTAAAATATGAAATTCGCGATACTGGTTGATGGCATCAAAAGTTGATGAAATATTGTTCGGGTCCAAAGCCAGGTTGTGTGGGATTATCAAAGCCAAGCAAATGATCACGCTGAGAATGGAAGCTAACAAGAGCATACCACTGAGTTTTGCATCTTGAACGTTGACAGGATTATCCTCTTTGATTTGATTTATAAACATTTTGACCTCCTATTAAGTCTCAGTTAGAAATGTTTCTTTCATTGAAAGAATTATAATTAAAATGTAACTGTAGTTTAGCGTTTGGAAGTGTTGCAAAAAATGACTGTTTGACTCAACCTATTGACAGTTGGTATCAAGCTAAACATTCTCTTTCGACTGATGATAATGAAGAATGAAATTTGTACGGCTGCCCTCAAAAATGATATGCTGTTGCTAATAAACAGTGGGATATCAAAGAATGATATTGAAGGCGCTGCAGGCATTTCATTAGCACAATTGAACGATCCCGATGAAATGGTCGCTGTGGACCATTATATCGCTATTGAAAAAGCAGCTCCTGAACTTGCTAATAATCCGGGGATTTTCATTGAGCTGGGCAGAGTAAAAACCGGTACCAGCCAAACCGGGGTCTTGGGGCATGTGGCGGCTGCTTGTGAAACACTGCTTGAATCTTTTCAACAGGCAATTCGTTTCTCCCGTCTCCTTTCCAATGTCAACCGGATGGAACTACGAGAAGAAGGATATTTAGCTGAATTTGTATTTACCAGAGAACCTCCTGCCTTTTTTACCATTCAGAGTATAGAACTGGCGTTTAGCAGAACATTAACTCTAATGAAGGATCTGTGGGGAGATAACTTTGAACCGAACGAAGTACATTTTCAGTATTCTCCGCCCGAGCATGTCGAGCTTTATCACAAGATATTTAAAAATGCCCAGTTCAATCAGCCTGAAAATCAAATCCTTTTTCTGCGAAAACTTCTCCTTCGCAAAAATCCTTTCCGTCAACCTTATGTTGATGATGTGATTCGCAAGCACGCAGAAAAACTGCTCGAAAAAAAGACAGAAAAAACGACAATACAGCAACAGGTAATAGCTATTATCACCAAATACTTACCAAAGGGGCAATTGAACATTGAGCTAGTTGCTTCGGAACTGGGAATGAGTCGTCAGACAGTGTTCAGAAAACTTAAAAGTGAGGCAGAGATCTCTTTTCAGGAGTTACTGGATGGTACTCGAATGCAACTGGCCAAAGATTATGTAAATAACTCAGATTTCATGTTGACTGAAATTGCTTATTTGCTGGGTTTTTCTGAAAATAGCGCTTTTCATCGTGCTTTTAAGAGGTGGTTTAATAAGACTCCCAGAGAATATCGCAGTCTCTCATAGCAAATAGGCAATTGTTTTATAAGTCCAAGTGCAGGAATCATTCTAAAAAGCGCGATTTGAACTGAATGAAAATCATTTAATTTACGGATCAAACCAAATTGGAATTATCTCAGTTCATGCAAAAATAGAGTTTAGTCTTGCTTCAAGCCCAAACCCCAACCCTGAATCAAAATATACAAGAATTTTTTCTTTTTTAACCGTAGCGCTTTAAATCTTCAGCCCAAATCCCAGCCTACTTTAGCCCATTCTGTAATTAACAAAAACGCAGTAGAGTGAACTTCCGGGACAACCATGCTTTCTGAAAAGGATTACGTCAATCAAGGTATTAGCTATTATTTGATATAGTTACAGCAGAAGACACAACTGATATGGAAGGTATTGGGAGTAAAATGGGGGTAAAATGGTCGGGTAGGTACAACCCATCGCTGGGTCATACCCCCCTCAGATCCGTACATGAGTCTCTCAACTCATACGGCTCAACCAAAACGTTCCGGATTAGACTGACACGATCTAATCTATTACGTGGCTTGCTTGTGTTGGGCACAATAATCATGGCGCAATCTGAGATTGCTAAACGAACTCGTACCACCTGCTGTCAATGGAACCAAATGGTCAATTCTGGAATTATTCTGAGGGTCATATATCAGCTTGTTGCATACTGCACACAATCCCTTTTGAATTCTCCAGAGTTTGAGTCTATCTCCCATAAGGAGTACCTCCTGTTTCCGTTTCCAAAGCTGCTGGATTCGTTCCCGATTTTCAAGTCGGAAAACCTTGACATCGGCAGGAAGTCTAAAGATAATCCGTTTTCTAGCGTCGTGATGTCTTAAATAAGCTCCGTCAGCATTGAAAGTCCAGCTATAACGACCGATAGTCTTCAAATACCGCCGTTTAATCCATTTAGCTCCTTCGGATCGATGTCTTTTCCTTGCCCAGAGCCACAGCTGCCAGAACAGCCAGTTATCACAGTATCCCCAAACTTCCCAAATACAAGATGCGCAACGATGGTAATTTACCCACCCTGTTATACTCTGGTTGAGTTTGAAAATCATGACACCTATCTAGTCCTCAGTTCATGCCGACAAGCGCATGTCTGATTTTACATCACAGCTTCACACTTTCAGTTACTTTCCAGCATGTGTGATTGACTATACTTCTGCTCAGAAGTACCTCTCGTAAAAGTGGTAGGGCGAGAGGATTGTGCACGACAGCTTCTTGTCGCACGTGGAAATTGAGGGGATTTGACCCCCAATTATTCTGTATTTTGATTCTTTTAATAACACAAATCTCTTTTCAATTTATCATCTGATTCATTTTCATCGAAAGGAATTCTCGAAAAAATCTTGTCCTAAAAGTTGTTGTCCTAAATTGACCACGCTACAGGGAGATAGAATGAATAATCAGTAAAAATCGGGAAGTAGGATTTTTATCCCAATTTTTAATCAAAGCTACAGGATGTTAGATTTTAAAGGGTTACGGAGCAGGTGTGACGAGCGATATAGAAAAAAGGGAAGAAGTTTGGAGGAGGTGACAAGGATTTTCCAACTAATTCTCAATCCTTTAGTATTATCGGATTAGATCTATGGGGCGCAAATGTGCAATCGATATAGAAGACGACCTTATCCGTAAAAATATCTTTATGTTAATGGATATGAGGATCGTGATTACGGAGAGAATATCATCGATAATCTGCTAAGAATATTATTTATTTTGGGGGTAGAAAATTTACCCAGCTTTTTTATCAACCTTTTTTTGTCCAATGACCTGATTTGATCGAGCGCAAGCTGCCCATTCTTTTTTTGAAAGGTACATTCAACTCGAAAAGGATAGGCCCTAATAGTGCTTGTTAGCGGCGCTATGATAACTGTTTTTATTGTGCTGTTCATTTCATCAGGAGAGATAATCACGGCAGGTCTTGTTTTCTTTATCTCAGCGCCCTTTGTGGGATTTAGATCCACCAGGTAGACATCACCTCTTACCATGTCCATTCCTCTTCATCAAATTCGTTAGTGATGTCCTCAAACATAGACATATCCTCATCTTTTTTATTTTTTTCTTCAGCCAAAACCTTCTTAATTTGCTCTACCCATCCTTCCCGTGGATTACATGGCTTTAAAATAATCGAATCACCCTTCCTTTCAGCCACAACTTTGCTAGATGTTATTCCATCTAATAGTGTTTTTGGTAATCGAACACCTTTGGAATTTCCTATTTTAACAATATCTAAGATCATTTTGAACCTCATTTTGTAGTTATATTGTTTTGTATCTTACAGTGTAATTACATATTAGAAGTATGTCTATATCTGATCGTCCCGTCTAAAAATAAACATTGGGGCGGTCTGACACTGGGATGGCGCCAGGAAATGAAAAACGGGGCTTGACTCCAAAAAATTGGTTTCCTATCATCTTAATTAAGGGGCGGCTC
>Ga0233431_1004801_pt1 | contig 13968 bp, 12 predicted proteins | sample SI_118_April2016_FD_179867 | JGI IMG/M metagenome (GOLD analysis project Ga0233431, IMG submission 179867) | Seawater microbial communities from Saanich Inlet, British Columbia, Canada - SI_118_April2016_200_MG | ecosystem: Environmental > Aquatic > Marine > Inlet | place: Canada: British...
TTTTGCATGAATGTGATTCAGTATTTTATCTACTTCCTCATCAATAACGATACGAGCTTCCTGATATTCATCTCTTTCATTTCTATTCAAACTGTTTCTGGAACCCACTGCACTAGGTTTTTCCGGATGAACATAATTAGGACCTTTAACTATATTTTCGCGTGCCATACCTTCGCTCCATTATTTTAATAATAAATCTGTTTTTTGAACGAAATAATACCTGATCAACAATCGTCCAATTTTTATCTGTGTTCTTTTGTTTGTCAAGCAGTAGTTTTCCCGCCTATTATCAGACTGATAAGGCTTTTCTTAATTTGACAAACGATGACTTAATATAAATAGCTATTTTTATGCTTAACTGAATTTTTATAACCTTTAGCAAGAGAACGCGCTAAAAGCAACTATTTAGATTCTAAATATCTAATAAACATGCTTTTACGAGTGATAACATCTTCGTTGTCTCTCGAAATTATGGTAACAAAATTATCTTGTTTATCGAGCAGTACTGGAATTGAAAATTTTATCTTGTTCGATTGTTTTTTCAGGTAATTTTTATAAAAAACCTTCTTTTTGTTACTAAAAACATATAAATCTTTGACTTGCTGATCATCATCAACCATACCCTTAAGATTAATATTTTTAGTTTTACTGGTTAAGTAATCACCTTTAATCGTGATCGTGGGTGTTTCATTGCTTAATTGATTTCTTAATGAATCAACAGCCACTTTAATTTTTTGGTTGATCGAGGCGGAAGTAAATGTTTGATCAATGATATCAACAGAAAAATCAAATATCTCATCGACTGGTTTAGTATTAATGTCAAACTGAAAATCAGCTTTATTGAAAGCTCCGCTTTCAATTGAATCTAAGGTTACCCGACCTTTTTTTAGAAAGATATTTTTACCTTCCGCACTTTTTAAAAGAACGGTTATCGGTCCGGATTTACCACTTCCAATATTTTTTAAATTGATAATAACGCTGACGGTTTCACCAGTTTGTAATTTCTGATCTCCATTTCCTTTAGAACTTTCAGTCCCATCTTCTAACAATGAAATTGAGTAGCTAAAATTAGGTTTTGGTTTCTCAAGTACATTTAGAACCAAATGGTTATGGTGTACAATCTCTTTCAGATGATCTTTAAATTGAAATTCAATCAAATTACTTCTGGAGTTTCCTGATTCAGATAAACTAATGGGTAAATACCAACTTCTGAACTCGCTGGGGGATAACTTTCCGAAGGCAAATTGCCGATCATTAAATATATTGTTTTCACTGATAGTTTCACCAAACAACCTAAAAATATCTGTTTTTCCGACATTTTTAACCTGAGCAAATATTCTCAAACTGCTTTTGGCGGCTATATCCCCGATAACTTTTTCCCAAACCGGTTTTTCTGCGGTTCCCGTGTTTTTTTCAATCCAAATTTTACTTTCAATACTACTTGTTGTTTTAACTTCTGATGTTTCCCAGTTAACGGGGTTCTCGAATTTTGAAAATGCCTTGATTAATTTCTGTTCCTGAATTTTTGTTTCACTTTTTACAGTTTTCAAGGCCGTTTGGTATAAACTTTCAAAATTTTCTTCATTGTTATTCAACAATATTTTTTTTGAAAACTGTACCCAAAAGTCTTTATTCAGTATATTTATCAATTGTTGGTGTGGATCTAAATACTCATCATATTCATCATCTGATTCTTCGAAAACATATGCTAGGATCTGATCTGCAGATTCAGGTTTATCTCCCCATTCTGAAAAATTTTGATCCAGGCTGTCTTCAAGATTATCCCGCTTTTCAGGGGTTATTCTAACATGATCCTGTGTTACAAAATAGGGTTGCAAATCAATATGCGGGGCTACTCCCACTGATTGAATTGAAATATTACCAGGAGTTAGATATTTGGAAGTTGTGTATTTTAGCGCTGATCCATTCGAAAATTCACGGATCGCCTGAACAGAGCCTTTACCAAAGGTTGTATTGCCAATAACCAACGCTCTTTGATTCTTTTTTAAGGCTGCCGTTACAATTTCAGAAGCAGAAGCAGATCCATTATTCACCAGAACAATTATCGGGATATCATCAATACTGCCCAGCCAATTTGCTGTATGACTACTAATATTTCTCATACTAAGTCCAGCTGTAGAAACAATGATACCCCGATCTAAAAATCGATCACTAACACGAATTGCCTGCTCCAAATGACCGCCGGGATTGTTTCTCAAGTCAATAATCAAACCCTTAAATTCACTAAGATCATATTCCATTTCATCCAGATGATCATCCAATTCATCAATGGTTGTTCGCTGAAAACCCTTGAGTTGAACATATCCAACTTTTTTATCTTTTTCCTTAAAAACATGTGATTCTACACTATCAATTTTAATGGTATCCCGTTTTAGTGAATATTTTTTAGGAGCGGGAAAACCTTTACGCATAATGTGTAACACCACAATTGTCCCACGCTTACCTTTTATTTTTTTGACAGCATCTGTAATGGAAACATTAACTGTTGATTCGCCGTCCACCTGAACAATTTGGTCCCTGGCTCGTAAACCAGCTCTTGCAGCGGGTGTGCCGGGTATGGGAGAAATAACAGTAAGTTTCCCATCCCTAATGCCAATTGTCATTCCGACACCACTAAAGCTACCCTCTGATTCCTCACTAAAAGATTCGTAAATTTCCGGGATCATTAATGCTGTATGAGGATCTAATTCTTTTAAAGCACCATTAATTAAAGCAAAATCAACACTTTCCAGCTTTTCAGTATTTTCCATATTTTGTTTTGTAAACAGAGCAATTGTTTGCAAAACACCACTTAACGCTTGAACATCTTTGGGTTTAAGTGTTTCCAAAGTTTTAACTTTCTGATCAACACTAAGTTTTAAGGAAAATTTTTCCCCTAAATCTTTATATTCTGTCATTACCGGAGCAATACTTAAGGACAGCCTTGACAAAGCACCATCTAACATTTTGTCCGGCAGTATTCGACTATGATCAACATATCCCTTGTCAATAATAGTCAATACATAAGGTATCAAATCTGATTTGGGGACAAACCTTTCTGCACTTGTAACCTGGACAAACAAAAGACCAGCCAATACAGATAATAATAATCTACTTTTCATATTTTACTCAGCTAACTAATAAATTCACAGCTTAATTAATCGGGAATATAACCAATATTATAATATCATAGATCAAATTATAGTTTACGTACAATATGAATTATTTGATCATAGTAGTGTTTAGCAATTCTTAAATGTTCATCTTTATTTTTAGATTCAAATTTCATTGCCACACTATGCTTTGTTCCCATATACATACACTTGATCGCTTGATATATCGGCAACACCAGTTTTATATCCTTATCCCCTGATAAACGTGTATATTGCTTTATAAAATATTCTGCCATTTCAGTATGATCACATTGGTTTAATTCCACTACTAAATCGGCAATGTCAGCTGCCACATCATTAAATCGAATTTTCAAAGGATCAGTGGTACGTCCCAAAGCAAAAACTGTATCTTTTTGAACATTTATTTTTCGTGGAACAAAACATCCATGCACTTTTCTAATAAACCCTTTCTTAATTCTACGATTAAACAACTTTTTATTATCATTTAGAAATTTTTCCAAAGGATGAAGCGTCATATCTATCATGGCCTGTGTTATTGTTACTCCTAAATGTTTTTTAGATTGATAATACAAGTCGCGTAGCCGTGCTGTCAGTGTATCAATGTTACATTCATTTTTATTTTCAGAAACAAGTGCCTGTTCATGAAATGGATACAGGAACTCGACAATTTGGTCGATGATCCCAAATGTCAGGCTATTTTTATTACTCATCGCTTTAAGAAAACACCGATCAGGTAGTTGTTTCATGGAAATTGCATGATAAGAAGCGGAATTCAGGTCTGAAGTAATTGTATGTATATCATCCTGAGATTTAACACCAATGAGTTGTGTTTCCAATCCTGGAGAATGTTGATTTACCACTGCAACAATTTCTTTACAGAATATTTCGTCTAGAGCAATGGTACTTTGTGTGGTATCTTTTTTCTTTACTTTAAAGACATGTTGACCGGTTTTAAAGATCCAATAGTTAGTTGATTCTTGATATTTTATTATTTTATTAGCACTGGGGAAAAAACCCTTTTTCATAAAAGTTTTATAAAACTCTGGTTTTGCAGCTCTGGTCATATCAATATTTCACTGTAGTATTTATTTAAATTAGAATATCTTACCAAGAGCTTTACAATTTATTAGAAATTATTAATTCTTAGCAAACAATAAGCTATAGTATTGTTGACGACAATTAATTTCTAGAAAATGCTGCTAAATGATAAGGCGAGCTAGAAATAAAAAAACCGAAATGGAAAAAAGATTGTTTTCGGAATTTCATGGATCAATTACAGGAATTGATCTTTCACTCTGGAAGATAAGATTAATCCTGTTAAATAGTTATGTCGACAACAAAGTATCGATTTCAGATTACTCAGTCAAATATGAGACATTATAAATCCATCTTATTTTTACTTTTTTTTACCTTAACAGCTTCAATCAGTCTGGCTGATGCCATCCGGAGAACGCATCTATTCACGAGGGCACTTGCCATGGGAGATGCCTATACTGCTGTGGCAGATTCCGAAGAAACCATTTCACATAACCCTGCCGGATTATTGCAAGAAAAAGTTGAATGGTCGCTCTCTTTCCCCATTTTATGGTTAGCCTATGATGAACTTATCAGACAAGCTATGGTTGGAGAAGTGGAATTTGATTTTGAAGATGAAGGATTTTTAGAAGATGTACCAGGTACCAGAGCCTATCTTGAAGCACAACTGGGTTTTCCTTTCTGGTATCATCCTGATTCAGGAAATTTCATCGGTATTGGCGGGAATTGGTGGCTTGAACTGGTTTTTCCAAGGCAAACAATTATTCCCGTGGTTCATATTGAAAATGTTCAACAATTGACATTTGAATATGGAACCGCCTGGGAACTTTGGGACTGGGATCTTTACTTCGGAACTACAATTAAAGCCATGAAACGACAAGGTTACATTGTAGATGTCAGCATTCTGGAAGTGGTTGACATGGATTTGGATCAACTGGATAAAACTTATGGTTCTGAACCACCTATTGCCTATTCGGCTGATGTCGGTTTATTATATAGATTCGAAGCCGATTGGAATCCCCGAATCGGATTAATGATCATGGATATCAATGGGGTCAAATTTGACGGTGTTGGTAAACTAAGGCAATTCAATGCCATCGGTTTTGCCGCCAGTCACTATTATGAAGATATCCATTTTACCTATAGCTTTGATTTTCATGATTTTACCTATACCTACTTTTCATATAAGGACACTCAAAGACGCTTATCCTGTGGCGTAGAGGCAGCCTTAGGGCGTCATCCTGATAATACCAGTATTTTTTCTGTACAACTAGGATTTAAAGAACTACGTCATTTATCCTATGGTATTTCAACAAGATTAGGCATTGTAGATACCAGTTTGGTGGTCTGGAAAGAAAATTATGGCACTGATGATGAAGAAAAAATAGATAAAAGATACATGTTTCAAATAGGTTTCATGTTTTAAATAATATCGACTAATCCTTTTGCCATATCACCCAATGAAAACTAAACCAATCTTAACCAATCTGATAATATTTATTTTTATCGTCACTGCCTTTTTAGCTTGTAAAGCAGATGAGGAAGACCAATGCGATGATTGGAAATATAATGAAGAATGGAGTAAAATTATTAGCTCTTCCAGTTGTTCTGCTGAACAAAAAGGTGAAGGCTATTTGGCTTTAGGTGGTTTCGATTATTTTAATTTGATTATTTACGAAGATGAACCATTTTCAAAAATGCTTGGTTTAAATAATGGGAATTGGGAAACCAAACGTAATTATTATGATGCAGCTGCATCAGTTGTCAGCTCAACCTATCAAAATGGTTCTGGTATTGCAAAAACGATCTATTTGCTAGGAACTTTTGCAGGTGCCTATGCACATTTATCTGGAAATTTGGATAATGGCGCTGATGGATCTGCAGATGCATTTGATGGAGATATGACCTCAGTAGAAATTAATAATTTTCTTGGAACTGATGTATCTGAAGACACTAATGATTTGAACAACATGAACGCCACAACAACATATCAAATTAAATCCGGAGGAAGTTTCTACCTGTATAAAAGTGATTTAAACGAGTTATATAATGATGTAGCTGCTGATGGAATTGATGATACACCGGCCACAGCAGAAATCACAGGATTTTTAAAAGCTACACTCTTATCAGCAGCAACCGCTGTTTATCAAGTTACTGAATTAAATTCAATCACTGATCCATTATCTGGAGCAACTTCGAAACCAGCGAGTGTTATTACTGATTTTGCTAGTAAAATTTCCACTTACTTACAAAATATGAAATCAAGTTTACAAGCGTTAGATATCGATGAGGCATCAAATACCATTGATGATATTACGACTTTTCAAAATCAATTGGATAACGGTGGAAAATGTACATCATTTGATGTTGGATCCGCTTTGAATTTTTTAAATACTATTGTTGAAAAAACAAGGAAAGATCAATTCCCATTAAATTATGATAATGATAATATACTTTCAACATCAGAAATTATAAATGATGCCAGTGCAGATTCAAGTGATGATGTCTTTACAGATATCACAAACAATCCACTTTTACCTAACGCTCAAGAATTCGGAGTTAAGCTCAAGTTTAAAAATAGTAGTGGTGGTTTTGAAGCATATTGGGCAGGTGCACACCCTACCGATATAGTCACACCAATGGACAACTTATCAGCGATAACAGACAACAATTTAACAGCTGGTGATGGAAAAATAGCATTGACGGAGCTTTTATGTGCTGGAGAGTTAATGGCCGAAGAATAAAAAGGTCATTTACTTATTTTCCAAACCGCTGCAACTTTCGATATAAAACTTTCAATGCTTCTTTTCTTGAGTTCCCTTGAGAAGAGTAGCGTTGTTCCCCCATTATAAAATCACAGCAATAGGTAGATATATTTCCGGAAGGATCTGGAAGACAGATTTTTGAAGATATTCTCTCCATTAAAAATTTGCCCTGGTTTTTCTCAGCTAAACCATCAAAAAATTGTAAATATGTGACTGTATTCATAGTACCTCCTGATTAATGCATTGAAATAATATATAATGCGACTTCAATGCCATTCTCTAAAAATCAGAATTTTTAATATATGGTATGTTGTTGATATCTTGAGATTATCAGTTTTTTGGATGCCTGATAGGCTTTAACCCTTTTGATAATGCCAATATCAATTAATTAGTGTCTGAACGAAAAGTAGGTAATTTGGGGACATGACCATTTTTTTGAAAAGACTCAAACTTTTAAATACCAGGTTGTTACGACGATCACGAGACTCGTAGTGAGAGTCCGAATTACCGGGTTGACAGCAAATAATGGTATTCTCGTCCAGATACTAATTAGTTGATCAGTAAATATTTGATATTGCCGCTCGGTAATAATCCCCACCTGAAACAAATTCCAAACTTTTGTTTAGACATTTCAATTCATCACGATAATCATGACTGACGAATAGAATATGCGTTCGACTATGAGTAGCTATGTAATCGATCAATGTCAGGACCAAAGATCTATTTTTATTGTCTAACCCCAGGCAGGGTTCATCCAACAATAAGATTAATGGTAATTTGACAACGGCTCGAACAATAAGTACCCGCCGTTGTTCGCCGAAGGATAAGGCAGAAAAAGGTGTTTGTTCCCGCCCTTTCATTCCCAGAAGTTCAATCCACTCTTTTCCAATACGCCACTGGGATTCGGTCGGTTTATCATAAAGACCAATAGAATCATAAAATCCGGAAACAACCGCTTCCAACAATGTGACTGATACCCGATAATCACGGTGTAGAGAAGAACTTAATATTCCGAAATGTTGTTTGATATCCCAAATACTTTCACCACTCCCCCGTTTAATACCAAAAAGGGTAATGTCTTTTCCATAAGCTTTGGGATTATCCCCCGAGATCATGCTAAGCAAGGTTGATTTACCTGAACCATTCGGCCCTGAAATTCGCCAGTGTTCACCACTTTTAAATACCCAGTTTAAATCCTTAAAAACCATTTTTCCATTGTAAGCCACTTCAAGATCAACTGTTTCTACAAAAGGGCAATCGACATCAAGCTGATCATAATGATAACAATCCGGCAGATGGTGTGGAAGCTGTATCTGGAAACCGGTATAAGTTTTCCATTTTGAAGATTGAGTGACATCCTTTCGGGGGCCTTCCAAAACAATATTACCTTCAAACAAATAAACCAGATGACTTATTGACGTCGGCAGTTCTTCATTATAAAAATCAAACAATAACAACTGTACACCTTGATTAATCAAGCTGTTGAACAATTCAAGAATTTCCTGCCGGGACTTGATATCAAGACCACTTAAGGGTTCATCAAGTATCAACAGCTCCGGTGATTTTATTAAAGCTTTGGCGATCAAAACTTTACGGGCTTCACCGGTGGAAATTTCCTTAAACGGCCTTTCCAGTAAGTAAGAAATCCCAATCAAATCACATATTGAAGTCAGGTTTTCCCCATTGCCAATAATTTCCCGGGCTACTCTCCCATGATCCACACCGCCTTCCATAAATTCACTATCATTATGATAGCGATCTTCCGCCAGAATTTCCGCTTCTAATTCAAAACTGACACTGGCCAGTTTATCAGGTCGGCTGAATTGGATTTCCCCTGATGCTGAACTTAGTTTGCCACTCAACAATTGCGCAAATACAGATTTCCCGCTGCCATTAGCACCACAAATCAAGGCACTCTTTCCTTCAGATAAAAACCAATTATCTATCCTTAAAGATCGTTTCTGGTTAATTGGAAAAAAAAGATTTTCTATGGAAATTTGCATGATTTGCAGGTTTGGGGGGATAAATAAGGTTTTCCGGATATTAATGTTAAATATCCGGAAATAGCGTTAAACTTTAATGTTAGTTTCGATTCTTAGTCATGTAATCTCTTAGTATGACACCGATTTTTTCGACCGGATGATCCTGAATCTTTCGATTGATAGTATCTAATTGCTGATTATCGGCACCATTACTATCAGAAGTTAGCCCCGCACCGATGACATCCGTTTCAATTTTACTCATGAAGTCTTTCAATAAAGGAACACTCTTTTGAGAAAACAAATAACAACCGTATTCCGCTGTATCGGAAATTACACGATTCATTTCATACAACTTTTTACGACTGATTAAATTAGCAATTAAAGGCACTTCATGAAGTGATTCATAATAAGCGGATTCTGCTTTGATACCGGCAGCCACCATGGATTCAAAGGCCAGTTCTACACCAGCTTTTACCATAGCGATCATAAGAATCCCGTCATCAAAATAGGCTTGCTCATCAATTTCATCGGTAGTAGGAACCGATTTTTCAAAAGCCAGAGCATTTGTCTCTTCCCGCCATTTTAACAAATCAGCATCATCATTCGCCCAATCCTTCATCATTTCTTCTGAAAAATCTCCGGTCATAATCCGGTCCATATGTCTTTCATACAAAGATCTCATTATATCCTTCAGTTCTTCAGCCAATGTATAAGCTTTTATTTTGGCAGGGTTGGACAATCGATTCATCATATTGGTATTTCCACCAACTTTCAAAGCTTCTGTAATGGTTTCCCAACCCTGTTGAACCAATTTACTGGCATAGGCTGCATCAATGCCTTTCTCAATCATTTTATCATAACAAAGAATAGAACCGGTTTGTAACATGCCGCAAAGAATGGTTTGCTCACCCATTAAATCAGATTTAACTTCCGCCACAAAAGAAGACATCAACACACCAGCCCGATGACCGCCAGTTCCAACCGCATAGGCTTTGGCGAATTCAACACCATCACCCTTAGGGTCATTATCAGTATGAACAGCAATTAAAGTCGGAACGCCAAACCCTCTTTTATATTCCTCACGGACTTCAGTCCCAGGCGATTTGGGAGCTACCATGATCACTGTTAAATCATCCCTGATTTGCATGCCTTCTTCAACAATATTAAATCCATGGGAATATGATAAACAAGCACCTTCCTTCATCATCGGCATTACCTGACTTACTGCATTACTATGCTGTTTATCTGGTGTTAGGTTTATGACCAGGTCAGCCGTGGGAACCAATTTATCAAAAGTATCAACGGTGAATCCATTTTCACTGGCATTTTTCCAGGATTGTCGTTGATCAGTGATGGCTCCCTCACGCAGAGCATAGGAAACATCCAACCCACTATCTCTTAAGTTGAGTCCTTGGTTTAATCCCTGGGCACCACAACCAATAATGACAATTTTTTTCCCTTTTAATATTTCAACACCGTTATATTCAGATGGATCAAGCAGACTACATTTTCCCAGTTCTCTTAATTGTAAACGAAGGGGTAAGGTATTAAAATAATTCATATTTTACTCTCTTTTTGGGTTTAGTTTAATGTAATAATATTTATAGAAACCAATCATGCTATATTATAGTGATTTTATCTATCATAAGATAATATATCGATATTTAACTTACAAAATGATTCACATTGCGTAAATTGATATAAATGAAATATAATGTTTCATATTTTAAATCATAATAAATGATAAGTGGGCGTAATTCCTAGGATTCAGCTAGGATTTTACAGATCCTTGATTAATTAACACCAAAGTAAATCAAATGGATACCGAAAACCTAAAGTTATTTTTACATTTGGCGGATACACTTCATTTTGGAAAAACAAGTCTTGCTTGCCACATGAGCCCCTCCACTTTAAGTCGGCAAATTCAAAAACTCGAAGCGGAAGTGGGACAACAATTGTTCGAACGGGATAATCGTTCAGTAATTCTAACAGATAGCGGTATCAAGTTCAGACGTTATGCCAGGGAAAGCCTGGAAAAATGGCATGAAATATTGCATTCATTAAACGATGAAAGCCAGATACTGAAAGGAGAAATTAGCATGTATTGCTCTGTAACAGCCAGTTACAGTGTACTGTCGGATCTGCTTTCCGATTTTAGAAAGCAATTTGACAAGATTGAAATAAAACTACGGACTGGTGATGCCGCCAGTTCAATTGAAAAAGTGTTAAGCGGAGAAGTCGATATCGTAATTGCAGCCAGACCCGATACCTTATCGCCCAAACTTGGTTTTATTACCATTGCGGAATCTCCTTTATTATTTATTGCTCCAACAATCGATTGTTCTGTCAGAACCATGTTAAATGCTAAGGATATCCAATGGGATAAGATTCCCTTGATTATTCCGGAACGAGGATTAGCCAGAAAAAGAGTGGATTTATGGTTTAAGCAAAAAGGATTAAAACCAAATATCTATGCACAGGTGCTCGGAAATGAAGGTATTGTCAGTATGGTTAATTTGGGGTTTGGCGTAGGGATCGTTCCCCAATTGGTAATCAAAAACAGCCCTTTTGAGGATAAAGTCGAAGTCTTATCCGTTTCTAATCCACTAAAACCTTATCGGGTAGGTGTTTGCGCCACTCAAAAAAAAATTAAAAACCCATTAATCGCAGCTTTTTGGGATGTGGCCCTTAATAAAAATTTATAAAACTCTACTGCGGGTTTCAGTTAATCCAAAATAAATTTCTGATATACTGGCAGTCAGTCATTTTTATTAATATTTTGGAAAGAATGTCAGGAAAAATCCTTTTTAATCAAAACAAGTAGGAAAAGAATTTCATTTTTTGCGTCAATAATATCTGTGCAAGCTACTAAAACGAAAAGAACACCAGATAAACACAAATCAACTCCAACCACTAATAATTTGAATCCAGGCTTCTTTTTCTTTCCCTATGATACTTGTTTCTGATTTGAGGGTTTTGTTTTCTTTACTACCAATAAAAGTGTGAACAAAAAAAGCGAATAGGGACAAAATTCCGGCAATAAGAACAGGTATATTCATATGATTTCTCGATTGATTAACGTAGAACTAACCTGACTTTGAGCTCCCCGAAAAGTTCAGGTTAAGTGTTATGTTAGTCAATTGATTATTAGTATAATGGCAAATCTTACTTCGCCATTTCTCGAATGTCTTTTACAATATATTCGTAGTCACCACCTTCCGATTCGTTATTGCAATTATCTTTTCTGTGTACAATCGCTCCACTTAAAATTTCCTTATTGAGCAATGACAATGAACTTGGTCCTTTTAAATCCTCTCTATTGTCTCCATAATTCGACTCATCCCAATGAAGTAAATTTTTTTCAAAAATTACTGGATATCTTGTACCACCTTCCTTAATAAATCCGAATGAAGGAACTTCCTTTACTGTATTGTCATCTTTTAGAACGAGATCAAGAAGTATAAAATCTTTTTCATCAATGTTTAGTTCGTCATCTCTGTAATCAAATTTTACTCTTACAGTTTTCATATTCCTCTAATTTTAAGGTGTTATTATATGACTAACGCCTGCATCAGTGGTGGTAGGAGCGCAGCGAGTACCACCCATCTGTATGCGATTGTTGGACGAAGCCGCTTCGCGGAAAAAACCGCCACGCCGGGCAAATTTGGAGTAACCTCATTCCTTTTATGAAGCGTTTAAAGTAGATTGTGCCTTTTTGCACTGTGGGACAACATTCCGATATGCTGATCTCACTCCGTTTTAAACGTCACAGCCCAGAGGTTACGATGTACATTGAAACACCAAATGATCCGCAATTCAACACTTATTACACAAAACATTGCAAATATCTAAGGCTCAAAGGTTTTCAGCCGAAAACCTTTGATGCATATTCCAGAGCAATCAGACGCATCGGTACCTATTTTGATGCAAAACTGGATGATCTTAGTTTGGATCAACTGCTTGATTATTTTCATGACTTGCTGGATTCCCATTCCTGGAGTGCTGTTAAATTGGACTTGTACGGACTACGGTTTTTTTATACCCATGTTTTGAATAAAACATGGGTCGATATCCCACTCATTAAACCGCCCAAAACAACCCGAATCCCCGATATTGTGACAATTGATCAAGCAAATCAATTGTTCAGGAGAACAAATAAGTTAAGTTACAGAGTGTTTTTCTTTACACTCTATAGCTTAGGACTACGATTGGGAGAAGGGATCAGACTACAGACCGGTGATATTGATTCTACACGAATGAAGGTTCATATAAGAAATACCAAGGGAAACAAAGACAGGCTCGTACCACTACCTGAAAAAACCCTGCTAATTTTCAAAAAATTCTGGTGGATACATAAACATCCCACATTCTTGTTTCCGGGACGTAAAAGAGGATTAAGTAATGTCCATTTGGTTGATCACCCATTAGATAGATGCGGGATTCAGACCACAATGACAGCGGTGGTAAAACAGATGGGTATTAAAAAAAAATATCTCCGCACTCATTACGCCACAGTTTCGCCACTCATTTATTGGAAGCAGGGTCAGTTTGCTGACAACAGCAAAATATGCTCACCTCACAGATAAGAATCATCATTGTTGGTAAAGGGAAAAAAGCGATCATCTATCTGGGTAAGTATTTGTACAAAGGTGTTATTCAGGAAAAAGACATTTTGAAAAATGAGAATGGAAAGGTTACCTTCAGATTCATCAATTCCAAGACGAAAGTATATCAAACCAAAACCGTCAGTGGAGAGGAGTTTTTATGGTTACTGCTGAAGCATGTTCTCCCAAAAGGATTTCGCCGAGTTCGAAATTTTGGTTTTTTAAACCCACGCAGCAAGCAGCTTGTTAAACTGCTGCAATATTTATTGAATCTTAATCCATTTGATTTTTTGAAAAAACTTAAGCATAGGCCCAAAATACGGTGTAAGTGCTGTGGTTCTCCAATGGAAATCGTTCAAACAATGATAGTGCATTTACCACTTCATCTCGCAATGATTTCACCCTGAACGTCCGGTAATTAAATATTATGTGACTCCGAATAAAAAAA
>Ga0233431_1004806_pt1 | contig 13959 bp, 10 predicted proteins | sample SI_118_April2016_FD_179867 | JGI IMG/M metagenome (GOLD analysis project Ga0233431, IMG submission 179867) | Seawater microbial communities from Saanich Inlet, British Columbia, Canada - SI_118_April2016_200_MG | ecosystem: Environmental > Aquatic > Marine > Inlet | place: Canada: British...
GATGGAAAGCAGCAATGAATCACTTTTCCATTATTTTTGAAGAACGTGTAAATCAATACCTGTAGAATGTCATTTACACAAAATATTGTACACCCCCCATTCCTTCCAGTATGGTTGGATTTTACTGGCTCTCATCCTTATTATGAATCAGATAATTGGATTGGATTCCGTTGTATTAGTGCTTCTCCAAACACGGAAGACTATACGTTACCCTCATTGGGTATAAATTCAAATTATAATAGATTAAATATCACTTTAACGGATATGTTTGAAAACAGCTCAAATGATTATTCAGAAGGTTATTTTGCTATTTTGGACTCATTGACAACTATCACAGAAGACTCAACCGTTTTTATTGAAATTATTTCTGAAACAATCATGATGGATTCAAAAAACCCAATCGTTGATCTTTATGAGCCTAATGGTGGAAATCAATTTGAATCGGGCTCTGATATTACTGCCGAATGGTTTGCCGAGGACGACTCATTCTCAGAAACCCCTATTGATTTTTCAATTGCAGTTGGTATTGGTGAGTACTTTATCCCAGTTGAGAATGATGTACCCAATTTGCCAGAATATATTTTGACCCTTCCTGAAGAGAACCATCCATTTGTAAGACTGCGCATTCTCGCTGAAGATTTATTTGGCAATACTTCGATAGATGAAAGTCAAGATTATTTTATTCTTGGTGATCCGTTTGAAGATTATGTGGCGGGTGAATTTGATGATCTTGTTATTCTCAATTGGGGTTGGGGTAAATATCATCTGGTAGCTATATCTTCTGATGCTCTTTCCTTTTTAAATCCCGGTGATGAAATATATATTCTTGACGAAAATGGCATAATAGAAGAAGGCTGCCCTGAAAATAATGAAGATAGTTTTGGACCTATCATAACAGGGACAATTATCTATGACGGTCCAGCAGAGTTACCGCTTCCAATTATATGTACAGGTTCAATTGATTATTGTGATATGAATGGACCTCGTTTACCTGGTTATATTGAAAATAACGAAATTCATTTTCTCATACATGATATGAGCGATGATGAGATTTATGAAGTTTTTCCCACATCATATACAATCGGTTCTGGTATTTTTGGTGAACCACTTACCCTGGTTGATTCTTTTGAATCACCGCAACTCATGGACAGACCAGATTTGTTCAGTATCGATCATTTGAGAAATAGCAGAGTTGATTATTCTGCCAATATCTTCCGTAATGATGAATTGATTGAATCTCTTGATGACTCCGATTTCTTTTTTGATACTGATGTATTACTGGGTGAGCAGTATTGTTATATGATTGAAATAGTCGATGAACTCAATGCTGAAATCCTTAACAGTTCCACAGAATGTTTGATCATTGGTGAAGGGATATTGGGTTGTACCGATATCAATGCTAATAATTTTAATCCACTTGCAACTATAGATGATGGTAGTTGTGAATATGATAACATCGGTGATTTGACAAATGACGGAGTGGTAAATATTATTGATATCGTTTTAATGGTTGACTTAATCTTTTATCCTGAAAACCAAACAGACTACCACCTCTTTGCCGGGGACCTTGATGGTGACGGTTCATTAACAGTCATAGATATCGTTTACCTGGTGGATCTGATATTAGATAATTAGTCAAAAGATCTGCTCATCTCTAATTCTTGTTTGTACTTGTACTGCCCAATATTTACCATGTAATTTCGTAATAAATTTTAATCCAACATTTGTATAAACCATACAAACTGTATTTTTATCTTTGGAGTAATTCTATGAAATCGAAATATTCATTATTTGTCATCTTACCACTTATTCTCTCAACATTACTTTTTACACAACAAGCTGAGGTAACCAATGTAGTGGCTGCGCAGAGAACTGATGGCAGTGGTATTGTTGATATATCATTTGACCTAACCGAAGATGCCCTATTTACAATATTTAATATCTATGTCGAGGTGAGTTTTGATGCCGGTAATACTTTTACTCCCGCCCAACAGATTTCCGGTGATATCGCCAGTGTAGAATATGGATCAAACCATTCCATTGAATGGAACCTCCGTTCGGAGTTTGGGGCTATCTTCAATGATGATACAATAGTACGGGTCTTTGCAACCGGTAATGTCATTATCAACGTAAATGAATTAAACACTGAATTCGTACCTGTCCCTGCAGGAGAATTTACTTTTGGTGAGGGTGATACACTTCTAAGTATTGACTATGACTTTGAGATTATGAAATACGAAGTGACCAATGCACAATATGTTGAATTCTTAGTTGAAGCACTTGAGACGGAATACGTATGGTTTGAGGGTAATGATTTTACTCAAGTGTTAGGGTACTATTCTGGGAATGAATATGTGCAAAGCGGGATCTATCATTTTTTTAGAGTTAGATACGAAATCAGTTGGAATGGTACAACTTTTATTGTTGAAGAGGGATTTGGAAATCACCCTATTAGGGAGGTATCCTTTTTTGGTGCAGTTGCTTTCGCTGAATATTATGGATTATCACTGCCGACCGAACAAGAATGGGAGAAAGCAGCTAGAGGAGATACTGGATGGGACTATCCCTGGGGTAATTCTATAGATGGTAGTCAGGCAAATTATATCAGTAGTGGTGATCCATGGGATTATGATCCAATAGATCATGGGACAACTCCAATAGGGTTTTATAATGGACAGAACTTTGATGGATTTCAAACAGTTGACAGCCCATCAGTTTTTGGTGCTTATGATATGGCCGGGAATCTTGGTGAGTATACAGAGAATTGGGTAGATGAACACACCCTCGTAACTCGCGGCGGTTCATTTGCTGAACACCCAGATTCTTTGCGGTCATGGTACCTACACATAATTAATGGAGGCGGTGAGCCCATTGTTGGATTTCGGTGTATTAAAAGATTGTAATCAATTGATCTTGATGGATACTAGATATTATCCTATACTAATGTGAAAGAATTCGATTGCCTTTATTAAGAATAATATCATTTCTCTTATTTTTCGCAGTTGTATTATCCCAAGATAGTACAATTGTAATTCATAATGACACACCAAGTTTTGTTATAGATACAATAGATCCAAATACGACATTAATATCACCGGATGGTCAGGAAACTTATTTAAGTGGTGAATTAATTTCTATAGAATTTCTTGCCTCCGATGATTCGTTTGGCGAAGCACCAATCACCCTATCAATTGCTGAATTTATAGGGGGATATTTTTATATTTTATCAGATTCATTACCAAATGGCACTCAAACTGAAATTCAGTTACCAACCATCAACACTGCGTTTGCCTTAATTAAGATATATGCAATTGATCAATTCGGAAATTCAACATTTGATATCAGTGATGGTTATATCACCATAGGAACACCACCAAATTATGGTAGTCAGGATAGCACGCTATTAATATTAGATGATTCACCAAGTTTTAATACCGATACTGTCGAACCTACTCTACAATTAATTTCCCCAAATGGAAGTGAATCATTTGAGATTGGAACCAATATTCCAATCGAGTGGTCTGCTCAGGATGATAGTTTTACAGATACTTCAATTTCAATTTATCTTTCACAATATGCAGGCTCATCATTTAACCCATTTATTATCGAAATTCCAAATACAGGGTTTGCATTCCCCATTGTACCAGATATTAATTCTAATTTTAATTTGATTAAAGTTACTGCAACAGATTTCTTCGGAAACTCGGCTATTGACATAAGTGATGGATATTTTACCACAGGAATAACTGAAAACGAAAATACTTTTGAGGACTCCACACTTGTAATGTTTGAAGATTCAGATGCTTTTATTACTGATACCAAAGATCCAGTTGTCAATTTGATCGCACCAGTTGGTGGAGGTCAATTTGATTCTGGTGGTGATTTGAATATTGAATGGTTTGCAGAGGACGACTCATTCTCAGAAACCCCCATAGATATGTCTATAGCTGTTGGCATCGGTGAATATTTTATTCCTGTTGAGAATGATGTGCCCAATCTACCTGAATACATTGTCACCCTTCCAGAAGAGAACCACCCATTTGTTAGAATGCGTATTCTCGCAGAGGATTTATTTGGCAATGTTTCACAAGATGAAAGCCAGGATTACTTTATTCTTGGTGATCCATTTGAGGATTATGTGGCTGGTGAATTTGATGATCTTGTTATTCTCAATTGGGGTTGGGGAAAATACCATCTGGTGGCCATATCATCTGACGCGCTGGCATTTTTAGATCCGGGAGATGAGATTTATATTCTTGATGAAAATGGCATAATAGAAGAAGGCTGCCCTGAAAATAATGATGATAGTTTTGGGCCTATCATAACGGGGACAATTACCTATGATGGTTCTTCTGATTTACCACTTCCAATTATCTGTACAGGCTCAATTGATTATTGTGATATGAATGGACCTCGTTTGCCAGGTTATATTGAAAATAACGAGATTCATTTCCTCATCCATGATGTTGATATTGATGAGATTTATGAAGTATTCCCTACGTCCTTTACAATCGGTTCTGGTATTTTTGGTGAACCACTTACTTTGGTTGATTCTTTTGAATCACCGCAACTTATTGATAGATCAGAATTGCCCGATCCCAACCGCTTGAGTAATAACCGAGTTGATTATTCTGCCAATATCTTCAGAAATGATGAATTGATTGAATCGCTAGATGACTCCGATTTTTATTTTGATACAGATGTTTTATTGGGTGAGCAGTATTGCTATATGATTGAAATCGTAGATGAGCTCAATGCGGAAATCCTCAACAGCTCAATGGAGTGTTTGATCATTGGTGAAGGGATCTTGGGTTGCACTGATATCAATGCCAATAATTTTAATCCACTTGCTACTATCGATGACGGCAGTTGTGAATATGATAACCTTGGTGATATCACAAATGATGGTATGATTGATGTCATCGATATTGTCTATCTGGTGGACTTAATCTTTTATCCTGAAAACCAAACTGAATATCACTTGTTCTCCGGTGATCTTGATGGTGACGGATCCCTTACAGTCATTGATATCGTCTACCTGGTGGATCTGATATTAAATAGTTGATCCTTTCCTCCCGCCAAATCTGATGGGAGGATTTTTCTCAAAACCAAAAGTCTATTTTCTGTTACCTACTGCTTCAATCCTCTTTGCCCTGTGGCGCGATGATTAAGGTGATCTTTTCTTCTCCGCGCATAATTACCACTGTAGCATCAACACCTGCTGTACAATTCTGGAGGGCATACATATAATCCTGAATATTGAGTATGTCAATATCGTTGATGTTGATAATGATATCACCGGCTTCCATTCCGGCTTTGCCAGCAGGTGCTTTATCCCTAACACCACTAATTTTAAAGCCATCACCAGTGTAGACAAAATCAGGTACCACACCAAATGTGACACTGTAACCTCTGCCGCTGCGGCTGGACTGCTTTCTGGTTTCACCTTTCAGGAATTCTGGTCTTTCTTCAAGATAGATTATTTTCTCCAGCGTTCTTTCTGCCAGATCAGTAATTTTCTTCAAACCGGGAAAATTCAATTTATCAATATCATCAGATGGGCGGTGATAATCTTCATGGGCACCAGTAAAGAAAAATAATACAGGGATGTTTTTTAAATAGAAAGATTGATGATCGCTGCTGCCAAAACCCTCAGCATCCATTGTAAGAGATAAGCTATCAGTATTGACCTCTTCCAGTAAATCTTCCCATATGGCTGCAGAGCCTGTTCCGCTGACAATCAGGGTGTTATCATTCAACCGACCAACCATATCCATATTCAACATGGCAGCAGTTTGCTCTAGTGAAACTAATGGATTTTCCACGTAATTTGCTGAACCAAGAAGTCCTACTTCTTCAGCACCAAATGCCATAAACATCAACGATCTCCGGTTGTTGCCAAGGGATTGTTTAGGGAAGTATGCAGCAAGCTCCAACATGGCGGAAGTACCTGAACCATTATCATCTGCACCATTGTGAATATCATGAATATCGGGTGCCATGGAGGTTGATCCTTCACCCCCCCAGCCGAGATGGTCCATGTGAGCCCCAACTACCACCCACTCATCTTTTAATGAACCTGCACCAGGCAGGACACCAATGACATTTCTTGAGGTACTTAATTCAGGTTCGATATCAATACTTACAGAAATTTTCCGACCTATTTCAAAGCTGTTTGGAGTCGGTTCAGCATGGGGATGCGCTTTGATTGAAGTTTGTAAATCCTGGACATTTGCATGATCTGCAGATGCCAACCATTCTTCCAATATTTCTCGTTTCATATGGATAGCCGGGATGCCTACACTTTGTTTTCCGCCACCTGCTGCAGCTGATCTCAACTTATCATTATAGGAGTCTTCATTGGGTCCAGTTACATAGATTATGGCTGCTGCGCCTTTCTCCCTGGCAGTTACTGCTTTGTATCTCAGTGGTGCATATTGGGCAAAGTCACCATCGTTTTTTTTGCTGTCTGGTGAGTATCTGAGTACCACCACAATCTTTCCATCCACATCAAGATTCTCATAATCATCGTATGGAATATCTGGTGCGGATATACCATATCCAACAAAAACCACATCGGTATATATTTGCGCTTTTTCTGAAAATCCTAATGTGGAAAATGATTCGTTTGAAATCTTATCCTGCCCATTTTCATCATTGGCAATGAAGTTATTTTCACCGATTTTTACGCCGGAAATAAAATCAAATTCCTGTATGTAATTTCCATCGATGGCTTCAAGTCCAAATGTAGTAAAACATTTTTCAACATAGTCTGCAGTTCTTTTTTCAAATTTGGTTCCTGCATATCTTCCCTGTTGTTCATCATCAGTAAGGAACAGTTCGTGGGCATATAAATCCTCTTCTGTAATCTGTGGATTTTCAGGAATAGCTATTTCATTGCAGGCCATTATCAGTGGTAATAGCAGCATGTATTTTTTCATAATATCTCCAGTATGTATTTAATTTCGTCTGTGATGATGCCATCGGCACCAAATAATTTTGCTCGTTTAAATTCTTCTTTGGTGTTCACGGTCCACATATTTATTTTCAAACCAAGTCGTTTACATTTATCAACTAATTCTGTGGAGGCAGAATGGATTTCAATATGTATGGCATCGGCTCGGCCAATATATGAGAACAGTAAGGGTGGTCTTTTAAAAATCCATTCGTCTTTTGTTTTCCAAACCAGGCCTGTCTGTATGTCTTTGTTGATTTTCTTTATTTTCCTGATCACCATCGGGTTAAATGATGATATCAGGACGCGATCCATAATTTTGTGATCCTGAATAATTTTTACAAGTTCGCTTTCAAATCCTGAAGCAATCAATCTTCGGGTTTTGATCTCGAGATTTATCAAACCATCAGAAGGGATATTGTCAAAGATATCTTCAAGTTTTGGAATCATCTCCAATTCGGATAAGCTATCTCCAGCTAATTGGCTGGCCTGAATTCCCTGAATTTCCTCAAATGTCAAATCGGCTATATACTTATTGCCTTTTTGTTGATGTTTGATGTCAAAATCATGATGGAGGATAATTTGATTATCCGCTGTTTTCATAATATCTACTTCAATGCCATTAGCGCTCTGATCAAAAGCAGCAATTATAGATGCATTGGTATTTTCGTGAGCCTGTTGTGAGGCGCCGCGATGACTCAGAACAGACATCATGTCTCCAGAATAAAACTTTTCGGCTGATGGATTCCAGGAAATGTATCCCTTAATTATCCAGACCGCAATAATAAATATGATAAATACGATGATCATACAGGGCGTAAAACTACTGCGCACACATTATAATTATGGATTGATAAACGCAGGAAAATAACGTATCTCACTAGATTCGACATTGGATACCCTGAATGAAGGTATTGAAAGGATGACTTAACAGGCGCGAATCCAAAAATGATTTCGTAAAAACATTGGATGGACACTGAAGCACCATGGGATAACAATGCAATCGCCATTCTACGAATCCATAAATGAATTCGCTAAAACATTTAATGGAGGTTAAAGCGCTCTAATGAGATTCTCAGTGAATGGTGTCAATAATTTTGTTACTATCCACAACTGGCATATCTTTAAATTCCCAATTGTTTTACTTGGAATCCATTCGTGTTCATCCCGAATTTTTAGACGCGAATTTTGATAATTGTTAATAAGTTGTGAATAATTAATTTGGATAAGGATATACCCCTTGAGCAAGGAAGAACGTTGGAATAACTGCCTGGAATATATCAAGGAAAGAATTCCTGAACAGGCTTTTCAAACCTGGTTTGACGGGATAGCTATATCCACAATTACATCTGACGGTGTTGTATTGCAGGTTCCAAATCAATTTCATTATGAATGGTTAGAGTCGAAATACCGTCATTTAATTGATTCGGCAATTAAGGAGTTTTTTGATAATCCATTAATTGTCAATTATAGTGTTGTTGTCAGTAATAAAAAATCAGACGAAATCCCACCCCTGATTCAAAACGAAAATACCATACTATCCGGATACCACGAAAAGACCCAACTTCATAGCCGTTATACTTTTGAAAGTTTTATCGAAGGTAAGGGAAATCAACTTGCCAAAGCGGCTTCCATTTCTGTTTCGGAAAAACCAGGACAAACACCATTTAATCCCTTACTGATTTATAGCGGCACCGGATTGGGGAAAACGCATCTGCTGCAAGCTACGGGAAATTATTGTATTCGTCATTTTCCGTCCATGCGGGTACGATATTTAACCAGTGAAAAGTTTATGCTTGATTTTATACGGGCAATACAGGAAAATAAATCGGCTGATTTTGCCAATACATACCGAGGTGTGGATATGCTGCTATTGGATGATGTACAGTTTTTCCAGAATAAGGAGCAGACTCAAGAGCAATTTTTCCATCTATTCAATGAGTTGTATCAACAGGGAAAACAAATTATTCTTACTACAGATCGACCTCCCAGCGAGTTAAAAGGACTCAAGGATCGGCTGATTTCCCGTTTTCAATCCGGTTTAATGGTGGATATTCAGCCGCCTGATCTTGAAACTCGAATTGCCATACTCATGAAAAAAGCTGAAGATGATAAACTTGAGATATCCTTTGACATCATTGAATATATTGCTTCTCATATCAAGAGAAATGTGAGAGAGCTTGAAGGCACAATGGTGCGGCTCCTGGCGCTTTCATCTCTATACAGAAAAGATATTACCATGGAATTGGCACAGAAAGTTCTTGAGGATATTCTTGGACGTGATGCTTTTATGGGAATTACTATTGATCATGTAGTAAAGTATACCAGTAAGGAATGGAAAGTTTCAGAAAGACAGCTCATGGGAAAAGGTAGAAAAATGGAGGTGGCTATGGCGCGGCAGATTGCCATGTATATATCTCGTGAGCTTACCAGCGCCTCTTTATTTAACATTGGCATGCACCTGGGCGGTAGAGATCATTCGACGGTAATTCATGCCTGCCGAACCATTGAAAAGAAAATGAGTGAGGATAAAGAACTAAAAAAACGCATTGAGAAAATGAAAAAAGAATTATCACCTGTTTCTCAATCGCCTGTTGTATAGCTCAAATAAAAGGAGAGAAAATGCCCTACAAACTTCTCATAGTTGATGACGATGTTCAATTAACTGAATTGCTGGAAGAGTTCTTTGAGACGAATGACATCTCAGTTGTCTCCCAACATACGCCGGAAAAGGCATTTACTTATCTTGAACGGAATGATCCTGATCTGATCATTTTGGATATCATGATGCCAGGCATGGATGGTCTTCAGTTTCTAAAAAAACTACGCGAAACCTCGACGGTGCCGGTAGTCATGCTGACGGCAAGAGGTGAAGTATCCGATAGAATTGTTGGATTAGAACTAGGTGCCGACGATTATATGCCAAAACCTTTTGAGCCTCGTGAGTTACTGGCAAGAATCCAGTCCATCTTACGTCGAAGTCAGTCACCAGCAGAGATGCAGGATATACTTGAATTTGACGGCCTCATTGTCAATAAACTTCGACAAGAGGTGAAACTTGATGGTGAATTAATCCATCTCTCTACCACCGAATTTGAAGCGCTGGCTCTATTTGCCGGTAATGCTGGTAAAGTGCTTGATCGGGAATCGCTTGTAGAAAATATTCGTGGAATTCGTTGGCAATCCTATGATCGTTCCATTGACGTATTGGTGAGTAGACTTCGTTCGAAACTTGGTGAAACTCCAAACTCAATGCGATTTATTAAAACGGTTCACGGTGTGGGATATAAATTTGTAGCTTTGCCTAAGTAACATTATCGCTTTCAAAAACCCACTCGGACAAAGCCTCTTTCTTCGCATTGCCGCCATGGTGGCCCTGTTTACCGGTGCGTTGATAATGGTAGTTTATTTTGTGGTATATCTCTCTTTCACTGAACAGGATACAATCCTGGATACCCATGAGTTTTATTATTATTCAAAAATGGTTGAAAACTGGGGTTCACCACCTGATACGGCGATGATGAGCAAGGAAATCCGTAATCTGAAAATGATTGGTGGTGTGTTTAAGAATGGCGAAAGGGTTTGGTCACATCCTACAGATTTTTCCTATGATAATTATCTCTGGTATTCTGATAGTGAATACCTTGGTGAAATCTATGAGATTGATATTCCCCTGTTTGTTACATTCGGTGAAATTGATCTATTACCGGCTGCATCAGTTTCAAATGGTGACTATGAATATTATTTTGCAGTAGAATTTATTCCCCCCTCAGAATTTATACTACGGATTGTACCTGCTTCGATTCTCACTGTATTATTTATGGTAATACTATTTATTTTCATAAAGCAATACTTGTCACCAATCAATAAAATCAAAAGAAGGATTCTTGCTCTTGAAATGGGCGATCTTGATGCTACCATCAGTATTTCAGGGCATGATGAACTTGCCGATTTATCCAGACATATCAATAAACTCATCATCGATATCAAATCGCTATTGACCAAAAAACAGGAATTATTATCGGATGTAAGTCATGAGTTGAGATCACCGCTGGCAAGGATGCAACTGCTGATTGAAATGATGCCGGAGCATAAGAATCTATACAAATTGAAGCAGGAGGTATATTTTCTTGAACGGATAATCTCAAACCTATTGTTATCCGATAAATTATCCATCCCTTATAGAACGCTTGATATAAACAAAATTTTTCTACCTGATTTTATCGATCGAATTATCGCCAGGGTAACCAATTCTTCAAATGTTCTCAAACTTCTATCTGAGACACCGTCAATTTCTATCCACATTGATGATACCAAGATGCGTATTGCTTTCCTCAATCTCATTGATAACGCTCTGAAATACGGCGGCTCGGATAAACCTGTTGAAGTTACATGCAGTGTTGGTAAATTGTTTTTTTATTATTCAGTAAAGGATTACGGTCCTGGGATATCACCGGCGGATGTAGCAAGATTAACGGATCCATTTTTTAAAGCATCTACCAACAAGCGCAAAGACGGTTTTGGTCTTGGTTTATCGATCACCCGAAAAATTATTGAAGCCCACGGCGGCAAACTGTTAATAGACAGCAAGTTGGATGTTGGTTCTGAGTTTACCATCAAAATTCCTTTAGCGCGGATTCTCAAGTCACCAAAAGAATAATTTCATTTCAATTATCAGTCATCCAGCGGACTGATTACCCCCAGCGCTCCTTTCTGCATGACATGGGTATAAATCATCGTTGTTTGCACTGATTTATGACCCAATAATTCCTGTATCGTTCTGATATCATAACCGCTTTCGAGTAAATGGGTGGCAAAGCTGTGACGCAATGAGTGGACAGAACCTGATTTGCGCATTCCACTTTTTATCAAGGCATTGCGAAAAACTTTTTGGATGGTGGAATTATGAATATGATATCGTCTTTTGTTGCCAGTCTCAGAATCTTTTATAAAACCTTTTGAGATAAATACATATTGCCACTCAGGGCGGAAGGCAACATTAGGATATTTCCGTTTTAAAGCATATGGCAGGATAGTTTCCCCAAGTTTATTTTTTAGATCTTCCTGATGGATTTCCAAAGTGGTTTTGATCTGTATTCTCAACTGAGGTGCCAGAGCTTCGGGGAGCAGGGTAACCCTGTCTTTGTTACCTTTTCCATTATAGACTATGAGTTGTTTTCTGTCAAAATCAATATCTTTTACTCTCAGTCTCAGGCTTTCGGATAATCTGAGGCCAGCGCCATAAATTAATTTGAGAATTAGGCGATTGACTCCGCTGGTGTGGATAAGAATGTTGCCGATTTCATTTTTTGAAAAAATCACTGGTAGATGTTTGGAGCGGCGTGGTCTTTTAAAGTCGTCTATCCAGCCAACATCTTCTTCGAGTATTTCCTTGTACAGGAATAAAATGGATTGAAGTGCCTGGTTTTGGGTGGATGGTGCAACTTTTCTATCAACGGCGAGATAGGTGAGAAATTTTCTGATATGGGTTATTCCCAAATTGTCTGGGTGGATGGTACCATTGTAAATGATAAATCGTTTCATCCAGCTGGAATAGGAAGATATGGTTCTCGGACTATAATTTCGTTGAGTCATCACTTGTTTGACTTGTGTAAGCAATTTCATGATGACTTTTTTTTAAATGGATGGTGTATGTTTTGAAATGAGTTTAGTGCAGGGGGAATTATTAGTAGTTTTTTCATAAATTTACTTTTTAATCCTTCATAATAAAATTAATTTGAAAATTCTTACTGAGCGAATTTAAGGGCAAATACTCTTTACATAATACCTTTTCCTTTTGATTTTAATCATTGGGGGTGGTGATTATTGAGCATTGAACTATATTTCCATTTATACCATTTAGCTTTTGTAACTTCACATTAATTATACGACGAATTATTAATAGTTAAGGATTTGAAGGTAGCTTAATGACATTTAAAGCGGTGGAGTCTATATTTTTATTTAAAACAATCACATTGATTTTTCTTTGGAGATATGCTAATTACGAGACAGATCTAAAATGTTATTAAGAATTCTCTTCCAAAATAATATTAAGAATTTTTTAGCCATTTCAATTCTCCATAAAAATTTCTTCAAAATTAATAAAACAGATATTATGGTGATTTATAATGGTTAATTTTTGTGAAAATAATTTAGGAGACCAGGTATATGGAATTTACCATTCTCAATATCATGAATTTACAGGCGATACTGAATCGTCATAAGTATTAGTTAGAAAGGTGTGATTGAATATGATCAATTTCCGAAATAACCTTATCTTATTTTTTTTAACAATTGCATCACTCCTCATCTCTCAGGATGTTACACTAGAGTTAAATAATATTGATATCAATAACAATACTTTTACAGTTAGTATGATCAATTCTGAGCCAATATATTCTTTTCAGTTGACTGTTGATGGTGTATCATTAGCCTCAGTAGAGTTTTTACAGGGTCCGTGGTATTGGATGGGAATAGGCCAAAACTTAGAAATGGGACTCGTAATGGCATATACATTTGATACACCGCCAATTCCACCAGGAGAGCATGATTTTTTACAAATCTCATTTGAGGAGAGTCCCGATACTGAAGTGTGCATTGTTGATTTCATATATGTGAATCACAACGGAGAGACTGAAACACAAAATATTGCATGCTGTTCATATTTTGATTTCGAACCATACATATTACCAGGTGATTTCAATGATGATGGTTGGATTGACATTTTAGATGTAATAACTCTTGTTACTTTCATTTTAGGTGACGAGCAACCTTCAACATTTGAATTCTATGTAGGTGACATTAACGACGACCAAATCATAAATGTACTAGATATCGTGAGCCTAATTCAAATTTTTATAGATCAATGAAAATCTTTCTAACGTATAAGGTTAGATTGTGTTAACCAATACAAATCCATATACCACAATCTGAACCGATTGTTGTACAAGCCCTATTAATATCTTATATAGAAAATAGCTTCCGAGTTATGCGAGTTCTTTAGG
>Ga0233431_1004808_pt1 | contig 13951 bp, 8 predicted proteins | sample SI_118_April2016_FD_179867 | JGI IMG/M metagenome (GOLD analysis project Ga0233431, IMG submission 179867) | Seawater microbial communities from Saanich Inlet, British Columbia, Canada - SI_118_April2016_200_MG | ecosystem: Environmental > Aquatic > Marine > Inlet | place: Canada: British...
AAAAAATTGTTTTCACCAATTACTCCGGAAAAACCTGTTTTTACGAAAATGGGGTTTGATGGCGCAACAACCTGAAAATAAAGATAAAAAAAAGCTGTCCCATAGCTTGACTCTCTTGTTGATGTTTTGATATCTTTATCTAGACAATCGTACCGCATGTGAACGGATTACCATAATTTTTACACGGAATTAGAAACAGGTTTATCTCTATGAAACAAATGACCACATATTTTATGAAATATTACAGATTGAATGTCAGGGGAAAAAAATATTACAAGTTCCTTCTTTTTTTCCTTCTGGTCACTGTGGTTTTGATAAGTGGACAGTATGTTTTTGCTTAGAAAAATAAGTAGAATTCTCAGGAAGCACGATCTTGCAAAAAATCATATAGTGCTGAAAATCTTAAATTCTTGATGTTGTTCAAGAGTTAATCTAAACTAACCCCTGATCAAGCATGGCATTTGCCACTTTCACAAAGCCGGCGATGTTCGCTCCTGCAGCATAGTTTCCACTCATCCCATAGTAATCTGAGACATCAAGACATGTTTTGTGGATGGATTTCATAATGATTTTCAGCCGGGAGTCCACCTCTTCTCTCGGCCAGCTGAGACGCATGCTGTTCTGGGCCATTTCCAGGCCGGAGACGGCGACACCGCCTGCATTGGAGGCCTTGCCTGGCGCATAAAGAAGTTTGTGCTCTACGAAAAGGCGTACTGCATCCGGGGTGCTTGGCATGTTCGAGCCTTCACTGACAAGTGTTATGCCGTTATCGATTAAATTTTGAGCATCCTGTTCGTTAATCTCATTTTCTGTGGCGCTGGGTAAGGCGCAATCAGCCTTATGGTTCCAGAGAGGGTTGTAGTCGAGGCTCAGGTCGGCATCCGTGTATGTTGCCTGGGGATATTTCTCTGTATATTCTTTTATTCTGCCTCTTCTGATATTTTTGAGTTCTTTAACAAAGGCAAGTTTTTGTTCATCAATACCTTCTTCGTCATAAATGTAACCTGACGAATCGGAAAGTGTGAGAACCCTGCCGCCTAGCTGAAGGACTTTTTCGGTTGTAAACTGGGCAACATTGCCGGATCCGGAAACAAGGCATTTTTTGTTTTCAAAACTTTTTTCCTGGGTAGCAAGCATTTCAGCGGCAAAATAGACATTGCCGTAACCGGTAGCTTCTGGACGAATGAGGCTGCCTCCCCAATTGAGGCTTTTGCCGGTAAGAACTCCGGTAAATTCATTCCGCAATTTTTTATACATCCCGAACAGGAATCCTATTTCCCGGGCACCGACACCTATATCTCCAGCAGGAACATCTGTGTACGGGCCTATATGACGGTAAAGTTCCGACATAAAACTCTGGCAGAAACGCATTACTTCATTATCTGATTTACCTTTCGGATCAAAATCAGAACCGCCTTTTCCACCACCCATGGATAAGGTTGTCAAACTATTTTTAAATACTTGTTCAAAGGCCAGGAATTTGATGATTCCCAGATTCACCGAGGGATGAAACCGTAATCCTCCCTTAAATGGGCCGAGAGAACTATTCATTTCTACCCTGAAACCGCGGTTGACATGAACCTGTTCCTGGTCATCCATCCAGGGCACACGAAACATAATAACTCGTTCCGGCTCGGTAATCCTCTGGAGAATAGCGGCCTGTCTGTATTCCGGATGGCGGTCTATAACGGGTTTAACCGTATCAAGTACTTCTTCCACAGCCTGGTAGAATTCCTTTTGGCCCGGATCTCTCTGTTTAATTTCTTCTATGAAATCATTCATTTCTGGTTCCTGTGATGAGGTGTGAAGAGGTCATTACGCATATTGTATCACTTTAAGATTTGAGATTTAAGTATTAAGTTACAAGATGGCACGAATAAAGGTATAATTGTTATTTTAAAGGTACAGAATTTCATAATGAAGACGATATAACCGAAAAACATGACTGAAGTTACACTTGGCCTGGCTATACTGCTCACTGTTGGTCTCCTGTTTGCCAAAATAGGACAGAAAATCAAGTTGCCGTCTGTGACTGGATATATACTGGCCGGTCTTCTTCTTGGCTCTGGCGGGCTGAATATTATATCCCAGGAGAGTATAGGAGGTGAGCTCGAACATTTTACCCAGATTGCTCTTATGCTTATCGCTTTTGGAATCGGTGAGCATATTGAACTATCAAGGCTCCGTAAGGCAGCAAAAAGTATTGGCTTAATAGCTGTCCTGGAGGGAGTAGGGGCATTTATTCTTGTTTCCATTGCTGTCTTTCTGGTCGCACCGTATTCACATTTTAACTCCGGGAACTGGATCAACCAGGATTATTTCATTCTGGCAATTCTGTCAGGTTCAATAGCCATTGCCACCGCCCCTGCGACAATTCTTCACGTAACAAGGGAACTCAGGGCCTCAGGCCCCCTTACCTCAACTCTTATGACTGTGGTTGCCATTAATAATGGTGTGGCAATCATGATTTTTGGTTTTGCCCTGGCGGTAGCCTCGCAATTAGTAGGTGAAAACAGTAACGCCATGGCAATGGCTTTTAGCAGTGGTATAACAGAAATATCACTGGCTCTTTTGATAGGCCTTTCGACTGGACTTATTCTTGATTTTATTCTGCCGAGGTTAAAACATCAGGGGGAAATGCTGACAGCCGGTTTAGCTCTTCTTCTTTTATGTGGCGAGACATGCAGACATTTTGATCTTTCTCCACTACTTGCAGGAATGGCAGCAGGCTTTATTATCGTCAACAAGGATACCAGAGATGTCAGGCTGTTTAGAATCCTGAATGATTTTGAACCACCTATTTATGTGCTCTTTTTTACCTTGGCAGGTCTGCATCTGCATTTTGATGATGTTGAAAAAGCAGGATGGATTGGCTTGGCCTATTTTGTTAGCCGTATCATTGGTAAAATGGCAGGATCCTATGCTGGAGCAAGGATAACAGGTGCATGTCGTGCTGTTCAAAATTATCTCGGAGTGGCTTTGATCCCTCAGGCGGGTGTTGCTATTGGCCTGATTTTTCTTATTAGCGGTGAAGAAGAGCTTACACGTTATGCCCAGGTCATTATACCGGTTGTCCTGACCACCGTTGTCCTGACGGAGTTGTTTGGTCCCATTGGGACAAGATTTGCCGTCGAAAGAGCAGGGGAGTCCCAGGAACCAGATGTTGAGCGTCCAGAATGTAATGGTTTGAGTGATAAAAGCTGCGATATTCTGCATCGGGTTTCTCATGGAATCAGGATTGTTCCCTGGACCTGGCAGAAGCTTGTTCCACCAGTCGACAGCAAAGGAGTTGTTGCCTTTGGAGCTTCAAATCCTTTGACTGTTCCAGGGTTGGCACGTATTGCCACATTGCTCGCCCATCATTTCAAGGCTACTCCTTTGTCAGTTCGTGTTGTGAAACCCGGTACCATAGAATCCCTTTCTGAAAAGGAAGTAGATGATCTTTTCATGCCGGAGCACGAAGAGGTGGAACAGCTCGGGTATCCTATGGAAACAGAACTCATCCAATATGAAGGAATTTCTGACGCCCTGGTTTCAGCTGTTGAATATAATGCAGCTTCTGCTGTCGTTCTTGGTTTTCCTATAGAAGGGACATTCCAGGGCTTCCAGCAGATTCTTGAGACCGTTGCACGCCACGTAATCTGCCCTGTAGTTGTCGTTCGGCTCTATGGCGTTTTGCATACGGAACGTATTCTTGTTCCCCTGGTTGATACAAAAGAATTGAAGAACCTGGAACCTGTGATCTCAGCTCTTTCTAAAATAGGGGAGCACCGTCTTACTATTCTTACGCTGCTTCATTCGGGGGCAACTTCTGGAGAGATAGAAGAGAAAAGAGAGGAAGTGGCACACTGGGCCCGTGAACATGATATTGCCGTATCGGTCAGCATTGATGTGATTTCCACAGATGCCAGACAGGAAACCATTGTTGCAGAATCGAATAATCATGATTTGCTGGTTATGGGAGCCTCACAAAAAAGTGCCATTAAAAAGCTTTTTTTCGGATCCCTGGCCGAAACAGTAGCACAGAAATGCAGGAAGCCGTTACTGATCGTATATTATCCTGAGGAAGGGAAGTCTAGTGGGTCTCACGGATAAGCGGGAGATATTCTGGCTGCCAGCGCATATTCATAATGAGTTCGCGCAGTCTCTCAGGGGCATTGTTATGCTGGTAATCACTGAAGGCACATAGGTGGCCGACTTGAGCCGCAATGGCCGTCTCTCCAACTTTCTGGGCAACTTTCAGGCTGACATTTTGTAATTCATCAACAGGCGGAACAAGTTCTCCCTTGACCATTGCTTCTTCGGAAACAGATTCAGACACTGCTTTTGCAGCTGCCGTAAAAAATGATGGTAACACCTCTTTTGCTCCAGAGGCAATTATGCCAAGACCAACACCGGGAAAAACGAAGACATTATTGCACTGGCCGATATGGAATGTTGATCCTCCATACTCAACAGGGGCAAAAGGGCTTCCCGTGGCAACAAGTGCTTTCCCGTCTGTCCATTTGTAAATATCTTCTGGCAATGCTTCACAATTTGCTGTGGGATTACTGAGGGGCAAAATCATAGGTCTGTCGGTATTCTGATGAACGGCCTTAACAATCTGTTCGGTAAAGCACCCCTGCTGACCGGATGTTCCGATGAGAACGGTTATATTCTCATTTTTAATGACGTTCTCAAGGGTATTATCTGCACTCTCTTTCAACCATGAAATTTGTGAGGGATCTTTGGCAAATTTCTCTTTGTATGGTTCAAGGGAGCGGTCACTTGTAACAAGTCCGCGACTGTCCAAAGTGTATATCCGGCTCCGGGCTTCTTCTTCTGGCAGGCCTTCTTCAATCATGGCAGTTTCAATCTGTTCGGCAATACCGACACCGCCTGCTCCTGCTCCGTGGATGAGGTATCTCTGGTCGGTTATTTTTTCCTTTTTGATTTTCATGCCGGTGAGGATAGCCGCCAGGGTCACAGATCCGGTACCCTGAATATCATCATTAAATGAAATCAGGTCATGCAGGTAGGAATCCCGGATGGCAAAGGCATTCTGTTTGGAGAAATCCTCCCACTGACAGAGAGCATTTGGGAATACAGCCCTGAAGGCTTTGGCGAATCGCTGGACAAACTGAAGATATTCATCTCCTCTTATACGTTCGTGCCGCCATCCCAGGTAAAAAGGATCATCAAGAAGTTCTTTGTTATCAGTGCCCACATCAAGTGAGATGGGCAGGCAATGCCAGGGGGCAATGCCTGCGCCCTGTGTATAGAGCATGAGCTTGCCAAGGCAAATGGCAATACCGCCTGCACCCTGGTCGCCGATGCCGAGAATACCCTGGTTGTCAGTAACTACGGCAACACGAATATTCCTGTGAACAAAACGGCGCATGATATTTTCCGCCTGATCAATGTTTCCCGGATAGAAATGTATGCCATTGGAGTGACGATACATGGACGAATACCGTTGGCAGGCCAGACCGACCGTGGGTGTGTAGATGATTTTCATGTAACGTTCAATATCGCTTTTCACCAGGGCATGGGCCAGGGTGACATTGCGATCAAAAAGAGAGCGGATATAAATAAAACGTTCTATGTCATCTTCTTTGCCGGCAACTTTATCAGCACTGTTGATGACCTGCATTTCAAGGGGACGCATAGACGGCGGCATAGCACCTATGAGATTGAGACGATATCTTTCGTCATCACTAAAGGCGGTACCTTTGTTTGTATAGTTGTTAGCCTGAAGTATGATTCCTTTTTTATAGGCAATAATAGCTTCAGTATTGCCGTATTGGCCGTATTGTAATCCATAGATATTCTCTGGCATGACGGAGGATTCCTTTATAGTAAAAATTCGATAGTATGTTGCGGAAATTAGTATATTTCTGAAGCGTCTGCAATACAGGGATATTCTGATTTTTATATCAGAAATTTTCTTACAATATAACTCAACTTTACGAATTGCACTTGATAACGTAGAAACAAATTCTTAAAAACATACATCTATAAAGAACTGTCATTCCGGACTCGAAGTCTGCGCTTATCTGACCCGGAGGTAAGCGCAGACTTCGAGTCCGGAATGACGATGAGGGTAAGTGCGAAATTACATGTGGTTATCTCTGTGGTCTGTGTGTGCTCTGGGTTAATTTTCAGAAAGCGGCTTGGAAAAGTTGCTGTGTATATTCATGAGAAGGATTGGAGAAAACTTCATGAGCCTTGCCTTTTTCGACAATCCTGCCGTTTTTCATTACAGCGATTTCGTCGGCTAAGGCTTTGATAACACGCAAATCATGGGAGATAAAAAGATAGGTGATCTGGTATTTTTCCTGGAGATTGCGCAGCAAGTCTATAATCTGGGCCTGTATGGTCATGTCAAGGGCACTGGTAGGTTCATCGAGGATAATGAATTTAGGTGATAAGGCTATGGCTCTTGCAATAGCAATGCGCTGACGCTGACCTCCTGAAAATTCATGGGGATAGCGATCTGCCATTTCTGCAGTGAGACCAACTTCAAACAGTTTTTCTTCAACAATACGGCGCCGTTCTTCTTTTGTATTGCCGATATGATGGACACGCAATCCTTCAGAAATAATCTGAAAAATAGTAAGACGTGGTGAGAGTGAAGAAAAAGGGTCCTGAAAAACGACCTGCAGATCTCGGCGTAAGGATCGCATTTCACCTTTACTTTTTTTGAGAAGATCTTTGCCATTATAGGTGATATTCCCATGACATGAAACAAGCCGCAGAATACAGAGACCAAGTGTACTTTTCCCGGAACCTGATTCCCCGACAATTCCGTAAGTTGTGCCTTCCCTGATAGTCAGACTTGCATCGTCAACTGCCCTGATTTCACCTACTTTTCGTCTGAAGAAACCTTTTTTTATAGAGAAATGACAGTGGAGGTTGTCGATGGTGAGTAATGGCCGGCTTTCTTTTTTTTGGGGTGGTTCTCCTTTGGGAACGGAGTCCATCAGTTTTATAGTATAAGGATCTTTGGGAGATGAAAAAATGTCATGGGTCAATCCTTTTTCGACAATATGACCCTGGTGCATGATAAAAACACGATCGGCTATTTTTTGGACCATGTTCAGATCATGGGTGATGAGAAGAACAGCCATGTTGAATTCGCGCTGAAGTTCCTGAAGGAGTTCGAGTATCTGGGCCTGGATTGTCACATCAAGAGCTGTAGTCGGCTCATCAGCAATGAGTAGTTTTGGCCTGCATGCCAGTGCCATGCTGATCATAACCCTTTGCCGTTGGCCACCTGAAAGTTGATGGGGGAATGAATCCATTCGTGTCTCAGGGGCGGGGATGCCGGTTCGGTCGAGGAGGTAGATAGCTTGTTTGCGGGCCTCTTCATCGGTCATCTGCTGGTGGATTTTTAATGGCTCCATGAGTTGATGGCCGACAGAATAAACTGGATTGAGCGACGTCATTGGTTCTTGAAAAATCATGGCAATATCATTGCCTCTGATATGTTCCAGATCCCTTTCGTCCTTCACAAGCAAATTTTCATTACCGAAAAGAACTTCTCCATCGCTTGAAAAAGAGTCTTTTGCAAGAAGTTGAAGAACAGATAAAGCTGTAACAGATTTTCCCGATCCGGATTCACCAACAAGAGCAACGGTTTCCCCTTGATCAAGTGAAAGAGAAACATCATGAAGCACCGAAGAAAACCCTTCTTCTGTGTGAAATCCTGCGTTGAGATTTTGTATTTCTAGTAACATTTTTCAAATTTTTGATTTTTGATTTCGGATTTCGGTAAAAACATCTGCTATCCATACCCCACACTTCGTATTCAGCATTCCAAAATCCTCAATCCTAAACTTTCCGAGGATCAAATGTTTCCCTTAGCGCTTCACCAATAAAAATTAGCAGTATCAGGGTTCCGACCAGTACAATAAAGGTGCTGAGTGAGAGCCACCATGCGTCAATGTTCGATTTCCCCTGGGCAAGAAGTTCACCCAGGCTGGGAGATGGTGGTGGAACACCTAAGCCTAGAAAATCAAGACTTGTCAGAGCAAGGATTGCTCCTGACATTCGGAATGGCAGAAAAGTAATCACAGGTGTCATCCCATTGGGGAGGAGATGGCGAAACATTATTGTAATGTCGCCGACCCCCAGTGCTTTAGCAGCTTTCACATAATCGAGATTCCGGCTTTTAAGAAATTCAGCACGAACATAATCTGACAGGCCCATCCAGCCGAACATGGAAAGCAGGACGAGCAGAAGAAGGGCGCTTGGTTTAAAAATTGAAGCAAATATAATCAGGAGATACAACTCGGGCATTGCACTCCATATTTCAATAAAACGCTGAAAAAACAGATCAGTCCTGCCGCCCAGATACCCTTGAATGGAACCTGCAAGAATACCTAGCAGGGTTCCAACTGTAGTTAATGCCAGCCCAAAAAGAATGGAAAGGCGGAATCCATAAATCAGTCGGGCTAACACATCTCTTCCCCTGTCGTCAGTTCCGAAGAAATTGTATTTTGTTGGAGGAGAAGGTACGGGAACATCAAGGTTTGGATTGATTGATGAGTAACTGTGGGGGTTGGGAGGAAAAAATGCTTTATTGCCGTTTGAAATTATTTTTTCAAGAATATAGGGGTCACGGTAATCTGTTTCGGTTTCAAAATCTCCGCCAAATGTTGTTTCCGGATAGCTATTGAGTATAGGAAAATAAAAAGAACCTTCGTAGTAGACAAAAACGGGTTTATCATTGCTGATTAGTTCACTTCCAAGGCTTAATGTGAAAAGTATCGAGAAGATAATCAGACTCCAGTATCCTCGTCTGTTTGTTTTAAATTTACGCCACCTTCTACGCAGCATACTATTGGTTGTTCTCACCATGGGTTAAGACTCCACGCTATCGAAAGTAATGCGGGGGTCGACCACAACATAACTGAGATCGGAGAGAAGTCTGGAAATGAGTCCTATAATGGTGAAAAAATAGAGTGTTCCCAGCACAACAGGATAATCGCGATTAAGTATTGACTCGTAGGCAAGAAGCCCCATGCCGTCAAGGGAGAAAATAGTTTCTATAAGCAGGCTTCCTGTGAAAAAGGCTGTAATAAAAGAGCCAGGGAAACCAGTAATAATTGGAATGATGGCGTTACGAAACACATGGCGGTACAAGACCTTATTTTCACTTAAACCCTTGGCCCGGGCAGTTAGCACATACTGTTTACGGATTTCTTCAAGAAAGCTGTTTTTGGTGAGCAAGGTCATAACGGCAAGGCTGCCGACAGCGCTGGATGTGATGGGTAGTATCATATGCCAGAGATAATCAAGAATTTTGCTGATGAGAGTCATTTCTGTCCAGTTGTCAGAGACCAATCCACGTAATGGAAAAATATTCCAGAAACTTCCTCCGCCAAAAAGGACAATGAGAAGGATCGCCAGGACAAACCCCGGGATTGCATACCCGACAAGAATTGCAGAGCTTGATAAGACGTCAAAACGGGATCCGTCACGAACAGCTTTTTTTATCCCTAGTGGAATACAGACCCCATATACGATAACAAAAGACCAGAGCCCGAGGGACATGGAGACCGGCAGTTTTGAGATAACCAGATCCACTACCGTTCTATGGTGGTAATATGAATTTCCGAAATCAAAGACGATGTAATTGCTCATCATTGTGAAAAAACGCTCTACAGGTGGTTTGTCGAAACCATAGAGCGTTTTTATATGATCGATCCGTTCAGCATCAAGACCTTGGCTCCCATGATACAAGGATGACGAGGAAATGCTTACTTCGCCGCCTTTTGACGCCCCTTCAATTTCCGCAATCATTCTTTCCACTGGTCCGCCAGGAACAAACTGAGTGACCGTGAAAGTAATGAGCATGATCCCAAACAGTGTTGGAATCATGAGGAAGAATCTTCGAATTATATACGCAAACATAATTAATTACTTTTTATCCACCATGTTATCAAATACTGAAACGGAGAGTAGTAAAGGGGAAGAGTCTCTGGTTTGGCGAACTTGTCCCAGTAAGTGAGGCGGTGTCTGTTGAGGTACCAGTTGGGGACGACATAATGATTATGCCAGAGAACCCGATCCAGGGCATGACATGCTGCTGTCAATTCTTCCTGGGTTTTGGCATAGATAATGTGGTCAACCATGGCATCAACTGCCGGATTTTTGATGCCTATTAAGTTACGGGAACCAGTGCGGTCGGCGGCAGCAGAAGTCCAGTAGTCTCGTTGTTCGTTGCCGGGGGATTGCGATTGGCCGAAGACGTTTACGGTCATATCATAATTAAAGCTTTGTATTCTTTGAATATAGAGAGCAGGGTCAATGGTCCGATATGTTGCCTTTACTCCCAGCATTTTCAGGTTTTTGACATAATCTCCCATAACCCTTTCAAAAGAAGGAGAAACAAGAAGAATCTCGAATGTAAATGGCTGCCCATCCTTATTTGTCAGTGCTCCATTTTTAACTGTCCAGCCAGCCTGTTCAAGTATCTTTTTTGCTTTTCGTAAATTGTTGCGGAGGGCCTGAGGAGTTCCTGTTTTTACAGGAGTTAAGGGCGATGTGAATACCTCTGAAGGAAGCTGTCTCCTGAAAGGTTCAAGGTAGGTGACTTCCAAACCTTCAGGAAGACCCTGGGCAGCAAGGTCAGAATTACTGAAATAGGAGTTTGTCTGGGTGTATTGTTCAAAAAAGAGGGTTTTGTTGGTTCTCTCAAAGTCAAAAGCCATTCCTAAAGCTTTACGGACATTTCTATCATGAAAAATAGGGCGGCGTATATTGAAGACAAACCCCTGCATGCCTTGATTGTTTTTATGTGCCAGGTACTCTTTACGTATTAAGCCACTGTCAAATTTTTGCCCTTTTAAATCACGGGTCCATTGTTTGGCGATGTTTATAGACATAAAATCAAATTCATTGGCTTTAAAGGCTTCTACAGAAACAATCTGGTCTTTGAAATATTTAAAAGTAATGGTGTTAAAGTTGAATTGGCCCCTTCGACTTGGAATGTTTTTTCCCCAATAGTTTGGATTTCGTGCGTACGTGATAGATTTACCCTGCTTGAAATCTTTTATAATGTATGGACCTGAACCAACAGGTGGGGTCATTCCCTGACCGTTGAACGGATACTTCTCGTAAAAGTTTTTTGAGAGTATTGGCAACTGCCCGGCAATCATATGTATTTCACGATTTGTTTTGGCAAAATGAAAACGTATACGATGTGTGTCAATAATTTCAGATCGGCTTATATCCTGGTAATAGGCAGCATAAAAGGGATGGGCATTCTCGCTCTTGAAAGTTTTCAGTGAAAAATGGACGTCTTCGCTGGTAATTGGTGTCCCATCCGAAAAAGCTGCTAAAGGATTCAATGTAAAGACCATAGATGTTTTGTCTGTGGCAATTTCAAATTTCTGGGCAATAAGTCCATAAGCAGCGAAAGGTTCATCAAGGCTTGAGGCAGCGAGTGTTTCAAAAACAAGTTCACTCAGTCCATCAGGAGCGGACCCTTTCAAAGTATATGGATTCATTTTGTCAAAACTGCCAAGGCCGTGCAATACAAGATCGCCCCCCCTTTTTGCTTCAGGAGAGGTATAATTAAACCCTGAAAAATCGGCGGGATACTTTAAAGATCCATCAATGCTAATACCATGGGTACCATTTGAAAGGGCAGGGATGGATGATAGTGTAACAAAAGAGGCAGTGAAAAGAAGCAATCTAATCTTTGTGGAAATGCGGGGAAATATCATGATATTTGTGTGTTGAGAGTTTTAAGTTAGAGGATGATGCTCATTTTTTATATAGATCTTGTAGGTTGGGTTAAACGAATTAAATCGTTACGTTGATAGGGTTTGCCTGTGTCTTAATCATCTCAATATTTTGAAATTAGTAAAAAATCAGTTAACCAAAAAAATTGAGGTGATAGTTGACAGCTTAACCCAACTTACAATTTTTCTTGCAATTCGTAACTTACTCTTTATACAGCCTGCAGATAATAGACAGCGAATTGGATATGATATGGGCCAGAAGGGTCATCAGATTTATATCATGTTCACTGGACTGCTTTGTCCCTCTGTTATAGGCTTCAATGACCCCTATAACTTCACCGTACAAGTGAAGTGGAGACGCCAGGACAGATCGGATTTGATCTGGATTTTCCTGAAAATATTCAGGGAAGAAATCAGCTATAGATTCTTCAGTAACAACAGCTGCTTTTTTATGGCGAAAAACCCAGCCAGAAAGCCCTTTGTCAAGTGTATTGCTCTCTCCAAGTGATCCTCCGAGCATTTTCCCTGCCTGAACAGCAACTATCAGTTCCGTTTGCTCAGGATTTGCCAGGAGAAGTGAGCAGGATTGTGTATCTAAAAGTTCATTTATTATTTCCAATACCTGGCTGAATATCCACGGGTCATCATATACATTTTGGAGAAGTAATGAAGTTTCGAGAAGAATATTAACTTCATTATGGCTTAAATGCCTGATGAGATCAGATGGTAAAATCTGGGTGAGAAGACCCTGTCTTAATGTGTGTGGAGCAAGGGCATTCATCTCCATAAGAATGTTGCCAAGTGATTTGTTGCGGGATTTTTTATAATGACATCCCTCAATATGATGTTCCAGAGATTGTTGCAGAAGGGAAGGAACTGCTTGTGAGCTATGAGACAATTGCTGCTTTCTGAGAGCCTCACGTATTGTTTCTTCAGAAACAAAGTCTAAATCCTGAAGGATTTCACCGAGCTTCTGCCATTGGGTTCGATCATTTTTAAGTTGTCCGGACAGGTTGGCAATAATGTTTTCCGAGTATGGGTTCCTGCCATTTTTGAAAAAGATGACAAGGTTTCTGTCAACCCGATCAAAGAGGTGTAACCGCGGCAGGATGAAATTTTTATAAAAAGCTACAGTTTCGTCATGGAGTTCCTGGAATGAGTCGTAAACATGAATCGAACGGTTGACCAGATTCTTTTTCCCTTCAAATTCGTATGCTTCAAGAAATTCTTCATACAATAAATGAAGACGCTGGATATAATCCACGTCAGCGATTTGGGCAATTAAATCTGCTGTGGCAACAGCCTTGGCAACCATGTCATGTTCATGGCTTGGGAAAACTGGTATTTGAGGGTTGTGGGTGAAATCTGAAAGCTCAATAATGGAACGAACATATTGGGTTTGTTCAGGAGTCCAGGAGAGTCGGGTCAGATATTTGTCAACAAGTAGACTGCTTCTCTCTACATGAGAAAAACTGAATTTCCCGCCCTTTCCGTCGATATCCATTTTGTCTTTTAAGTACCCGGAATCATGTAGTAATGCGGCAATTATCCCTGCTGAATAAGTGTGCTCTGGTATGATTCTGTCAGGGTTCTGTATATGATAGCCGGAAATAATTCGGGCAAAAGCAAGAGTGACGTCGAGTGCATGCTGGATGGTGTGATAGCCGACCTGGCAAGGGGCATAATCTGGCCACTGGCCATTATACAGGTCTGTAACATCTATCAAAACAGACCCGATCTGGCTGGAGACCGAGCCGTAATCATGGGCAATAATGCTTGTTATGCTGTCAATGGACTCTTGGATTAAGACAGGGTCAGGTAATAAAGAAGATGCACTGTTATCGGGGATAACAGGATGTGTATCATCCATTGAAATACTCCATCAGACATTTATGCATAAATACTCGCTCCGTGAGGGCCATGATGATAATATATCATGATTTGAAAATCACGTGATATATTTAGAATTGGATTCAACAGGTTAAACAGGTACTGACTGTGGAACTTGCTGGCTAAATGAGTGCTCTTGTGGTATTTATCTTTTCCTGGAAAATAGGGAAAAGTTTTTTGTATTTTCGAATTTAAAGTGGAGAAAAATATGGGCAAAACTATTGCTGAAAAAATATTTGATACGCACGATAGAGGGAAGCCATCCGGTGAAAATGTAGTCCTCGATTTGGACGTTGTAATGTGTCACGAGATTACGACCCCAATTGCGA
>Ga0233431_1004809_pt1 | contig 13950 bp, 10 predicted proteins | sample SI_118_April2016_FD_179867 | JGI IMG/M metagenome (GOLD analysis project Ga0233431, IMG submission 179867) | Seawater microbial communities from Saanich Inlet, British Columbia, Canada - SI_118_April2016_200_MG | ecosystem: Environmental > Aquatic > Marine > Inlet | place: Canada: British...
GAGGGTGAATTCAAAATGAAAGGATTCGTTATGACGAATTCCAATATATCCGAATGGATAGACCTCAAAGCTGCCAGTATTTATGCAAGTGTATCAATATCATGGATGCGTCGGCAAATTGAGAGTGGTAAACTGAGATGTGCTCGGACTGGAGAAAGAGGATCCAAAATTCTAGTGAAGAAGGAATGGATCGATGAGCTTCTGATGGGAGACACGAAATGAAACAGGTAATCCGAGATTCTAGACCAGATATCGCAGACAAACCCCTCATTGATGGAAGAGAAACGATGAAAAAGACGATTAAAACACATGACGGCGTAACAATTATGCTAGTTAACGGTAAAGTCTTCTATCCAGTAGAGAGCATAGCCATCATAGGGCAAACAACTCCTGAGATTGCGAAAATAATCCTGGAGTTTAACGAAGGTGTAGCCAAAGATGCCTATCCAGATACTCCGCCAGGATGTTTACCAGAACACATGGTGATCGCGCTCCAAGATCCACAGAATCGTTTAGCATTGGATCTGGCGACAATTGTTAATCCCTTTAACCCTCGAATGGCGAGAGAGATCGCCAGTGATCTTCCTTGGGGCGCGGATTATTCCGTGTCAGACGAATCAGCACACGAATACTATATCAAAAGATCAACGATTGGGTTGGATTCAGTTTTACAAAAACTATATCCAGATGTAGCTGCCCCTGACAAATATGACGGGAGCCTCAGACTTGGTGAGGTTGCTGAGATTCTTGATCTAAGTGTGAATCAAGTGCGCGGTTTAGTGTCCTCAGGGAAGCTGAAATACCATAGAACACATGGTGAACGTGGTCATTTTCGCTTCGATCTCAATTCAATCTTGGAATATCACAGATTGATAAACGACGATACACATACCAGCCCAATAGAGGCATGCTGATGATAGACGAGATTGCTCAGCTTTTTCGTCCAAGGATTCATGCTCGAAAAGGTAAATGGATCCATCTGAATACGATTGCAGTAGAATATCCGTTTAATCTAGGCGAGCTATTCGATCTGTTAGATATCAATGGTATCGTTTACACTCATCAGGAACCAAGGGACCTAAGTAGAATATATCTTGATGAAGAGTGGGTAAAACTGATCCTTTCCGGGGAAATGTTGGCTAAGTATTGTCTACTCCAGTCACAGGTAAAAGACGATGAACTAAGCCCGAGTCATCTTCAGGCAGAAAGAGCTCGTCAGCCATTTTCGCCAAGAAAAGCAAGTCAAAAGCAGATTCGATTTATAAATAGATTGATGAAAAGTAAATCTCTCAATCCTCGAGAGGTAAAGATGCTCGATTCTGTGTTCCTAGAAGGATGGATCACAAAAGAGCGTGCCAAAAGTATCATCGACCACATGATTGGTTTATCCAGAATTCTGCCAGACGGCGGCAGGGTAAATGACTCTGCAGGAATCGTTACCCACCGCGAGCGACAATCCAGATTGAAAAGTATTAGCTGATCGATCTGGATTAGAAAAAGGGGCTGCTTAAGTCCTCGCAGCCCCTTTTAATCCCCATATCACAGGGGCAATTTATGGAACAAGTATACACCGTACAGGAAGTAGCCAATATGTTAAAAGTTGGATATAGAACTGTATTAGATCAAATCAACCTAGGGCGATTAGAAGCCTATCAGATATCAAATAGATATCGTATTTCTGAGTCTTCAGTACTCAGGTATCTCAGTGAAAACAAAGTGAAAAGGGTGGCTATTTAGCTGCCCTTTATAAATAAAGGTAAATAATTATGTCAAAGCTATATAAGAGGAGGAATTCACCATTCTATTGGTACGTAGCCCATATTAAAGGACAACGAATAAGAGTATCAACAATGGTATCTAAGCTCCGTTTGGCGGAACGAATTCAGGATGAATGGGATCTGATGCTGGCGAAGGGTGATACTACATTTGTCAGGAAGAATTTCCATACTCTTGAAATAGAGAGTCATATCAGTGACTATATCAGTTTTCTAGAAACCCGTAAATCCCAGAATACTGTCGCAATTGCAAAAGGTGTATTAAAGAAGCTCAGGGAGTATTTAAGTAAACAAGGCATTAAGATGCTGAGTGAAGTTCAAATAAATCACATCGATGGATATATTGACTCGATAAAGGTTTCACCCAAAACAAAGAAGAATCATCTGATAGTAATATCCCAGATGTTTAAGCAGTCGGTACGTGAAGGAGACTTGGTGCAAAACCCATGTGAGTTCGCTACTCTACCTAAAATAACTACTGCAATGAGACATCGTCCATTGACCGCAGATGATCTGGAGGTAATCTTCAAGAATGCTAATGAGTGGAAGCTATACTTTGCGGCACTCCTATATACAGGATTACGCGCCGGTGATGTAGCTCTGCTTCGTTATGAGCATATAGATCCTAAGAAAAAGAAGATTACACAATTGGTACGGAAGTCAAGACGAGTCCACGAGCTACCAATATCAGATGTCCTACTTTATGCATTCGGTGATATCGATGGAAAAGAGGGACCTGTATTTCCTGAAATATATATTGATAGCGATAGGAAGCAGAATGATCGTCTTGTGTATCCACGTAAGTACCTACAAAGCATACTTTCAAAGGCTGAACTGCCAAAAGCTACTCTTCACAGCTTTCGTGTCACCTATAATAATATACTCCGGGATCAGGGACTAAGTATAGAGGATAGGCAGGTACTCATGGCTCATACATCGAGCGAGACAACTAAGATCTATACCCATCCTAATATTGAATTAGCCGCCAAACACTTAAACAAAATGCCAAATTACCTGGATAAGCCGGTAAAATGACCGTTTATCTGCACCGTAACCTAGATGGTAATCCTCACAAACCTTGATGCAGACACCCTTACAAAGTCTCAGAGGTGCTTTTCCAGTGTGGCGTATATGTGGCGTAGCTTGCATCACAGACCTACACGAAACTACACAATAGTACACAAATCAGCACTACCTAAAATACTGAATAACATGTCATTTAACCCATCTATAAAACGTATGAGTTATGAGACTCTGGCCATTGTCTCATAACAACCGTTTATGAGAAAGCTCGTAAGTGTATAGTAAACAATAGGATGGAGGTTTACTCAATTATACTTCTAGAAACAAATAAGCCCCTGATTTACAGGGGCTTAGGGGAGTAGCGGGAGTAGGATTCGAACCTACGACCTTTGGGTTATGAGCCCAACGAGCTACCAGACTGCTCCATCCCGCGGTGTTTAAAAAGCGAGGCCAATATAATCGGAGACCCTACGGCTGTCAAGGTTTTGGAAAAATTAAATATTCGGGAACACTTTAGGGATGTGCAAGTAAAGTAAACAACCTCTTCTTCCTACAAAATCAGGCTCTGTGGTCATCCTTGACACCGGGGCCTGATTCTTCTTCTATCCGTCCCATGTATTGATCCTTGGCTTCATCTAAAGCCTTGATCAGGGCCATGCGCTCTTGAATGATCTCGTACATGAGTGTTTTGCGCCGGATAAATAAAGTGAATATGCGTAAGTGTTGTCGGTATCTCTGCATGGTATCATGGTAGTACAAAGCAAATCTTCCAGCAGGGAGTATGCTGATCAAATAAAGTGTGGTCCAGACCCCGGATCCCGATAACCACCAAACCAAAAACCCCTGAGCTGTATAGAATATCCCGAACACCACAAATCCAGACAACATTTTAATGGTTGAAAGATACTCAGCTGACGTATCTAGGTATCTCACCAGATATGACGGCAGTCTAAAAGGGATAAAATTATTGACTACACCCCACAGATAAACTGGGAATCCAAGGATCACACCTATCAAACCAAGCACTCTACGAACAAACGTTTTCTGGCCACGAGCCGTTGACAAAAGATCGTCACGAAGCTCCAAGCCTTCAATCTTGGAAAGATAGCGATTCATCTGTTTTTCTAGCAATATGAACGAGTTTGGATGGTGAACATGAAACCAGTTTATAGCATCAGCCATGCCCCGTGTCACTGAGAATTCATGTGTTTTTAACTCCTCCTGCAGCCCCTGATCAACAGCTAATTCCAAATGATAAATTGATCTTAGATTGTCTAATACCTCTGCTGTTTCGGAGCTATCTACCGTCGTCGTGAGCTTCTCTAAAGCCCCGCGAATCTGATTAGTGACCTGATAAACTGCCTCATATTCATCCTTTTCGTATAGATCCTTGTATTCCCGAAGATCAATTGGGCGTCCAAATCGACAATGTACATCGCTGAAGAATTCTGTTGGGGATGAGTAATTGATGCCCGCCGGAATGATCTGCACACCCAATTCAAATGCATTCCTGATCTCAGTTCCTAAACCGATCCGAGCGGTGCCCGTCTTGATCTCATGTAATGTGCCATCCAATTCACTGATACCTTCAGGCATGATCACCAGGGCATTACCCGCTTCCAGAGACTCAAAACACTTCTCAAAGATCTGAGCATTTTTCCCCATTTCCTTTTCAGCATCCTGTTTTCTATACACAGGTAGAACATGGACTGACCGGAAGAACCACTTGGCGATTCTCATTTTAAACAAGGTGCTTTTTCCAAGAAAATGAGGATTACGACCAGAGAGCAGAGCCACCAGAAGTGGATCCATCATTGTATTGGGATGATTAGACGCCAAGATGAGAGGACCCGTTTTTGCAACTCGATCTGCATGCTCAACATGAATGCGACGGAAAAAGACGTTCACAACGAATAAAAAGAAATATTTTAGGAGATGGTATAACATATCAGCTTTCTAGGATCGCTTCCCCACGTTTTACCGGCAGCATAAATCCCAGTGCGATGACAAGCGTTACTGATCCATAAATAAATGCCATACCATAATTATTATTGAATATCTGAATTATTTGCCCCGCCATGATTGGCCCGGCAATGGCTGAAGATTGAGCAGCCAGATAATAGAGTCCCGTATAGGCACCTAAACGATCCTGCGGAGCCATGTCTAATACCATGGGTAGTGAATTAACCAGAATGAGTGACCAGGTAACTCCAGTTAGAGGCAACATGATCCTGATCATTTCAATTGAGTTGATAGAGTAGGCCCAAAATAGGAGAAGGGCAAAACCTGCAATACCACCCAGGATGATTGGGCGACGACCAAATTTAAATCCGAGATATCCACTCAGAGGTGAGAAGAGGACAATGGGGAGTGAGAAGAATGCCAGAAGTTTAGTAGCCTCTCCGCTATCAATACCAAAACGATTTACGGCAAACGATGTAAAGAAGACCTCTAGGGCACCATATCCGAGGAACCAGAAAAAGATTGCGAATAAGAGGAGGAGAGCTGATCGATCTTTGTCTGTGACTACGGTTTTGAGGCTGTCTAAGACTCCAGGCTCCTCATCTGCAGGTTCAGGTACATCCGGTTCCTTGATGAAATAAAGGACTACAGCGGCACCAATCAACATGACAATTCCGCCAAAATAAAATGGGGCATTGATCGAAACCTTAAATAGAATTCCACCGATTAGAAAAGCCAGAACAGCACCAACACCACCCATGAGATTGATGATACCGTTTGCCTGTGAACGTTTTGGTGAAGGTGTCAGGTCGGGCATGAGGGAAATCACAGGGGTTCGAAAAACATCCATGGCGAACAAGGTGACAAAAATAGCGATCATAAAGGGTATAAGAGAAACATTCAGCATGAATGGAATGCCAATAAATCCGATAAACGCCAGGGGCGCACCAACAGCAATAAAAGGTTTACGGCGACCAATTCGAGTCCTGATCCGATCTGACCATGCACCGATGAAAGGTAAAATGAACAATGCGGCAATATTATCCAGCGTCATGATAAAGCCAGTAGATGTCGCAGTCATTCCAAACCCATTGACTCCTGAAGTTGTGGCGAAGCCTTCTCTGCCTGCCTGTAGAAAGATGGGGACATAGGCATTGTAGATCCCCCAGAGTATGGTTGTTCCCATAAAGCCAAAACCAAGTAACAGCAATCGTCCATAGCTGAATTTCATCACATGTCCTTTCTAAGCTGAAAAATTTTATAGTCCTTAAAATAGGGTGGTCATAGAATAATCCAATTGAATGATGATTCTCCTAACGAGACCCATCAAAAAGATATTAATATTGTTTAATGCTGAGAGAAGCATTTGTCATTATCAAATAGAGCAGTACTTTCGATTGCCAATTTGATTCAAATAAAATTTGGGAAGCCAAGCATGGATATCATCAAACGCTATTACTTGTTCATTCAGTTACTGTTTATGAATTGGGTCGGAAAAATTGGAACCATTTTAGCAACGACGGCTTTTATTTCTTTTTTCATATTAGAAGGCCTCTCCATGGTCGGTGTATTTAATAACACTTATACGGGAATTATCACATTCTTTATCATTCCAATTATTTTTATTGTGGGTTTGATATTGCTTCCCATAGCCTGGATTAAACAGAAAAAAGAAACAGGAATGACGCTTCGTCATGTCCTGCTAGAAAAGTTGGATGATGATGAGATTGCCGGGCATAATTTCTGGGAAAAAGTCATCCCAGTCGTATTCATATTGACTGTGGTGAATGTCCTTTTCATCGTGGGGGCTGGATCCAGTGCCATGCACTACATGGATGAATCAGAATTCTGCGGCACAGCTTGTCACACGATTATGGGACCTGAATGGCAAGTCTATAACGCCTCACCTCATTCTCGGGTGGCCTGTGTTGACTGTCATATCGGTGAAGGTGTTCAGGCACTAGCTGAGGCTAAATTGAACGGAGCATGGCAGGCTGTATCAGCTATGTTTGATCTGTATGATAAACCTATTGGTACACCCATTCATAATCTACGACCTGCGCGAGAAACCTGTGGTAAATGTCATTGGCCTGAAAAACAATACGGATCCAAGCTGGTGAAGCACAGAAGGTATCAGGAAAATGAAGCTAATACGCTGCAGTACAATACGCTCAACCTAAAAATTGATGCTACTGAAGGTGTTGGCTCTGGAATCCACTGGCATATTGCAGAAGAGAATGAAGTCCGTTATAGTTCATTAAACGATATGAGAGAGACTATGATCTGGGTGGAAGTGAAACGAGATGACGGAGAATTTCATCGATACTCTAATGAGCACCTCACTGATTCAGTTTTTACCGAAATCGAGGCTAGGACGATGGATTGTGTCGATTGTCATAATCGGGCTACTCATATCTACGAACAACCTGATGCTGCATTAGATTTAGCTATGGCTAAGGGCTTAGTTGATACAAAACTTCCGTATATAAAACGCGAGGGTTTGGCTTCTCTAATGACAGACCATGATGACAAGGAAATTGGATTGAAGAGTATTAATGAACATTTAACTGCATATTACGAACTTGAATACCCGGAGCTTGAAACCCCGAATTTAGAAGCATCCATTCAAGCCATACAGGCCATATATGACCGCAATATCCATCCAGCCATGAAGATTACCTGGAATACTTATCCAAACCATCTTGGACATAAGGTAGAGTTTGGTTGTTTCTCCTGTCATAATTTTATGCAGCATGAACAGAGTGATGGGTGTTTCAGATGTCACAACGATCACATCGTTGATGAGGCCGGAAATTCAATTTCAGACGATTGCACTATCTGCCATTCAATTTTATCGATGGGAGAGAAGGATCCCTTACAATATTTATTGGATAAGGAATTCAGAACTTTTGATGAACATAAGAATCAATATTTCAGGGAAGAATATTTAAAGACTTTTTAATTTAGTCCAATAAATTTAACGAATTGGGATAGTAAAAGTGGCACAGAGACCCTGAGGGTCACGATTGTTGAGATCCATGGTCCCACCTAATAAATCAATTGCCCAACGTGAAATAGAGAGCCCCAGACCGCTCCCCTTCATAACCTGGAATGTATTGGTGTTCCCGCGAACAAAAGGTTCCATTATCTTGGTCATGTCAATATTTGATATCCCAGGACCTTCATCGCAAATATGGATGGAAATATGGTCAGCTTCCTCTACAGAAGATAGGGTCACAGTAGATTTCTCAGGTGAATAGAGCAGCGCATTGCGGATAATATTATCGACCACCAACTGGAGCAAATAGATGTCAGTTTTGATTTTGAGAGACTTCACCCTTAAAAAATCAAAATGTATTTGCTTCAATCTGAAAATACGTTGTAAACGGCCCACCTCATCGCTGATAAAATCATTAATCCATATGTCACTTAGAGATAATTCATAGGGTTGTTGCGAATGACTGATGACCAAGATATTATCGATCAAGGTTTGCATCCTATCAACTTCCTGATCCAACATATCAAAGGATTCTTGATATTCGTAACCAATTCTGTTCTTGAGGAGAGCTATTTCTGAGTGCATGAGTGCCAGAGGTGTTTTCAATTCATGAGACACGTTTGCTGCAAATAATTCCATGGTTTCCATGGACTGACCTGCTTTCTGCAAGAGATTATTCAAGGTTGTTGTTAGATAAGAAAACTCATCTTCACCGTGGATAGCAGGAAGCATGTCGATTTTCGATTGTTTTGCCAGAGCTTCTGCACTTTGTGCTAGATGTTTTACTGGTTTCAGGGCTAGCCTTATAAAGACGTAGGCCAAAAAAATGAAAAGAATAACTCCGATGATAGTTGCAACGGACAGAATTTTATTTTTATAGATCTTAAATGGCTCAAGATAATCAAATGGTATGGTCACTAACAACCAACCTAAGTGTCGTCCTTTTATAAAGACAGGTGTGGTAAGACGACGAGAGGGTTTGTCGAAGAAAAATACCGTTTCGAGAATCTCATCGTGGGCAAGGGGTTTACCGTGATAAAGTCGGCGACCTTCTAAATTCCCAGTGAGCATAATTGTATGGCCCTGTATATCAACCATTTGCAGATAGAAAGGAATTTCATCTTTTCTGGAACCACGATGATCGAAATTAGAATTCAAATCATGAAAGGAGATTTTACCTTCGTTTAATGTAATGGTAGATTGAAAATTATCAGACTGTTGGTGTAGAAATTTGTCCAGATTCATATTCAGGATCTGATCTAACAATTGAGACAAGATGAAGGTGAATAAGATCAAGATACCGGCCATGATCGCTGCTTGCGAAAATATCAATTTAAGACGTATGGAAAGGGTAGGAGTCTTAATCTTGGGTTTCAATATAGTAACCTTCACCCCGTTTTGTATGAATGAGCTTTTTCTTACTTAATTGCTCAAGTTTTGTTCTTAGCATCCTGATATATACCTCTAGGGTATTGGTTTTGGGATCAAAATCATATCCCCACACCTCTTGTAAGAACTTCTTCTTCGGGATGGTTTGACCCACTTTCTGAAAAAGTAGACTTAAAATAGCTGATTCTTTTTGAGATAACTCGATTGAGTTACCATTGGCGTGGACAAAATTCTTTGAGACATCAAAAGTAAATCCTTTGACATTAAAAATGGATATGGGTGATTGATGGCTTCGTCGTATCAAACTGGAAAGACGAATAAGGAGCTCTTCTGGGTGAAATGGCTTAGTCAGGTAATCATCGGCGCCTACTTCAAGGCCTTTGATGCGATGGTTTAATGCCGATTGAGCTGTTAGAAATAAGACGGGAGTCTTATCTCTTTTTTTCCTTAAGCGTTCACAGATCTCTATACCGCTGATCTCTGGCAAGAGCCAATCAAGGATAATTGCATCGAAAGCATCATTGGTGAGGATGTTCCACGCTTCTGCACCATCATGAGCAACAGTCACTGTGTAAGAGTTGTTTTGCAGAAGCTCCTGGAGGTGAAGCGCCAGACGCTTTTCATCTTCAACGATCAAAATTCTCATGGCATCAAACTAACTTTTTTTGTTTTGAATGGATACTCATAAGTAAAATTTCCCTATGGAAATAAAAAGGGGAGGACTGAGCCTCCCCTTTTTATTTATCTTTTAAGAGACTCTCAATTATGAATTAACAGTGCTTTTGCAGCTAATTCTGTTAATGTTTGAGCTGATTTTTTGACTGTATCACCAACTGCGGTGGCATAACCACCTAAGCCGTCGGCATCAAGATGGCAACCATAGCAAGCATATTTCAAGCTTAGCATGGCTTTGCCGTTACCATCTACTGCAACCGTAGCGCCGCCTTCAGCAAAGAATTCATAATCTGCATTTGAGTTGATTGCGAATAAGTGCGATTTCACGTCACCAACATAGGCACCGCGCTGCTGGCCAGACTTAGAGGAATATGGCATATGACATGATACACAGTTATCTCCACCAAGGTGGTTGACTGTGGTTGTCGTATGACAGCTCTCACAGGTTTCAGTAATTGAATCACCATTCCAAATTGTGCGTTTATGTGGGTCATGACAACTTATACATGTCATACCAGCTTCGTCATAATGATTGGTCGTGATAAATTCATCATATTGTTCATGATGTTTGGTGAAACCGCTACTGGCAGCAATTGAGCGATCCGCGTTACGGGTGTGACAATCACCACATAGATTATTGACATCACCTTTTCCACCTTCTAGGCGACTGGTGGTTACACGATCGATATAGTCTGTATTTCCATAAGCAGCGTGCTGGGTACCTTGACCGTGACAAGCTTCACACTCAACACCACCAAATTCAAACCAGTCCATGGTTTCAGCTGCATCGATACCAAGTTTAAGTTTCAACCATGAGCTATCAGGATTGGTAGTTTCTACAGCACCGGTTGTATGGCATTTAAAACAGCTGTAGTTATATTTTTTTACATCATCTACACCGTCAGAATGATAGTTAACCCAGCCCCAGTCAACTCCACCATAGAAATTATGTTGGTTTAATCCAGTTAGAGGATACATACTTCCGTCTGTTCCAATGACACGACCATCGGTTCCAACAAATCGGGCTTTCCAGCCAAAACCACCAATTACACCGGCGACATCGTCCCAACCGCCAGATACAAAATCAGGTAATGCCATGTAATTATCAACGAAGGAAGGATAGGTGGGTGCTGTAGCATTTTCAATAACATTGAATTTGTAAGGATGTCCACTTAGGACAAAATCGTCATAGATAGCAGTATGGCAATCGCTACAAGCATCTGAACCAGCATAAGCTAATTCTGGCAGTCCACCAACATTGATCTCGAGTGTTGATGAGGCATCATCGGTACCATCACTATAGGTCACAGTGATAGTGACCATGGCTGCAGCATCTGGAGCTGTCCATGATACAGAATCCATATCAGTATCAGTAAATGTTCCGCTAGTAGCAGACCAGGTAACTGTCAAGGCATCATCTTCGTCATCTGTAGCGCTAGCGCTTAATGTGATAGTTTGTCCTGTAAAGGGGGCAGTTTCACTTGCGGTAATAGCAGACACCTCAGGTGCTTCATTTGGATCTTCACAATTCCAAATAAAGAGAGCGGTTATTGCGATTAAAAGGGTAAGTAGTTTTCTCATGTTTCCTCCTCGGAATTAAATTCTGCGATAAAATTAGTATTGTAAAAGGTTGAGAATAGCAAATACTGGTAAGATGAAAGAATCTTAATATATGTGTTGAAAATTTGGTGAAGATATTTAAATCTGCGATCGGTGAAATAGCTTGCCACACCATAGGTGGAATTCTATTTTTGCCCGCCTTCGAGGGACTATGTCCCACTACGGCGGACAGGCCCGCCAAGTTTGACAAGAAATCGAGATTAAATTCGTAATTTCTGATTCATGATTGACAATTGAATTGGGCGGGGTAGCCCAAATTATTTCGCCAGAGGCGAAATGATGGAGAGCGCGTTGGTTAGAGCATCCTGACATTACAGTTGGGAGTGTTGGCGACTTAACATCACCAAAGTTTGAAAAATGGCAGGGTAGCTCAGTTGGTTAGAGCACCGGCTTCATAAGCCGGGTGTCGGCGGTTCAAATCCGCCCTCTGCTACAAAACATAAAAAGGTCACCTCAGGTGGCCTTTTTATGTTTTATGGGGCGGTGTTTGAACCGTCTTGGGTTCACTCGAAAGTCTCTCTACCAGCGGTAGGAAGGACGTCGAGCAGCAAACGCTTCGACAGGCCCAGCATAGAACCCGAAAAGCTGAAATCCACCTCTGCCTCAGAAAATAGATCTATTTTAGAAATACCATCTTAATAGTCTCAGAACGTTCACCTATCTGTAATCGGGCTAAATAAACACCAGTACTCACCTGATTGCCAGCCTCGTCAGTCCCATCCCATTGGACTTGATAGGATCCTTCTGCCTGTCCTGATTCTTTGAGAACTACAATCGCTTCTCCTTTGATGTCATAGATTACTAGACTCACATCAGAGCGGAAAGGAACTGAATATCTGATCTTTGTACTTGGATTGAATGGGTTAGGAAAGTTCTGTTCCAGTGCAAATTCATGCGGAAATATTTCTTTTACACCCTCATCAATTGCTACGGTATTTGAAAAGAAGTAAATATTGTCCCAATAGATCGTGCCGTTTCCTTCAACCTTGAACTGGAATACATCTGTGAGATCTACGTTTGGGTAGCTAGTCAAAGGAATATCCACACTTACCCACTGCTCAGGAGCTATGGTGAGATTATAAAAATCACTATCAACAGTTGGTGTTTGACTGATTACAAAGAAGTTCAATAGAGAGGAATTGCCCGTCCAAAAGTCAACATGGAGGTAGCCCATCCCTGTAACATCAAGGGCAGGAAATTCTGTACCCTGATAATTCAATCCAGAATAGAGAAGTGTATTGTTGCCTTCAATTTCTACCTGACTGACAGCAGTAGCCTGTCCCCATCCAGGATTCAAGTTAACGCTAGCTATATTTGTATAGGCATCACTAAATACTGAAATCACGTCTGTGGATGGCACAGTCGGGATAGGTGCATGAGCGACCGGCACAGGGGCTAATATTTGTGCTGAGAAGGTGATGTTATCGAAATAACAGAGGTTGTCTGTTGTCCTTCCGGCATCAAAATCTGGGAATATAATTATTTGATCGAGAATTCCCGTTGCTCCTAAACCAATATGGCTGGAAAGATCAAATGTTAATTCTTCCCATTCATTGATTAAGGTATTCGCAATTTTTATTTCAGGTTGGGCTTCGCCATTTGCCTCGGCGAATTTGATTCCAACATCACTGATCACTGATTTATAAACCATGATCCTGACTGTACTATTTGTGGCATCCCAGCTAAATGAACCAATATCAGCACCATGTTGAGATTCAACACCAGCCCAGGGTGCTCCCACAGTTAAGGTTGTCATAGAACCAACTGTAGCAGATGTGTTTATTCCAGTCGCGTCGGGGTTTGAGACAATTCCGAAGGGTTCATTACCTCCATTTTCAAAGGTGGTCCATGTCCAGTCTGCTCCATGACCTTCAGCCTCAAAGTCGATAGGTGCATGGGGCGTTGGTTCTAGACCGCCTCCTTCACCTTCAAAATAGATGTTATCAAGATAGACATCTCCATTGCCGACAAACTTTAACTGGAAAATGTCACTCACAGATAATCCGAGATCAGTGAAGTGCGCCAAAGGAATGGCAGCATTTACCCAGGTTTCATTGGTAATGGGAAGGGTGAAGGCTTGTTCTCCTGAGGATTGACTGATGAGAACGATCTGCAATTCAGTAGAGTCTGCGCTCCAGAAATCTATATGAACCGAATCCATTCCTGTAAGATCCTGGGTACTGCCCAACTCAATTCCCTGATAGTCTAAACCAGAATAGAGTAGCGTATTGTTGCCTTCAATTGCTACTTCAGTAACTACTGTACTTTGACCCCAGCCAGGATAGAAATTTGTTCCAAAAATGTTGGGGTAGGAATCACTAAATACTGAAATAACATCACCAGCCGCTGCTGTTGGCACAGGTGCGTGTGCTACAGGTGCTGGGGGCAATTCTTCACCAGAAAAACTGATGTTGTCAATGTAACAAAGGTTGTCGGTTGTTCTACCAGCGTCAAAGTCTGGGAATATGATGATTTGATCAAGAATACCCGTAGCTCCTAAACCAATAT
>Ga0233431_1004811_pt1 | contig 13944 bp, 11 predicted proteins | sample SI_118_April2016_FD_179867 | JGI IMG/M metagenome (GOLD analysis project Ga0233431, IMG submission 179867) | Seawater microbial communities from Saanich Inlet, British Columbia, Canada - SI_118_April2016_200_MG | ecosystem: Environmental > Aquatic > Marine > Inlet | place: Canada: British...
TACCCCGAGCGTCAGCGAGAGCGCAGCGTGGTCAAGGTTTAAATTCCCGTAGGGAATATTAAACCGCAGAAGTCTTTTGTTACCGTAAATACATGCTATTGCCGTAGTTTTTTTAATGAATCGTTTTATCAATTACTGCGTAGCAGACTATATGTGCGTAGCACTGGGGGGAATCTGACTTTTTTTTAAATAGGGAGATTTATCTCCCTTAGTTTTTTATCTCACCTCCAAAGCTTTTATTTTTTAATCCTCTTGCGTTGTAAAGAGGAACTAACTCTTGCCATCTTCCATGAATGGAGGGAGTAAATGTTTTTGAAGTAACATTAAATCTCCTAACTGTATTTGGTTGAAAGCATCTTGGTCCCTGATGTCGTAAGTGACAAAAGGTTGCCCAGAATCCATTGTTTCTTCCATTTCTGGATGTTCCAACAAAATCTGGTTCTATGTCTCTGTTTGTATTTTCTCTTTTTGTGCGAGCACTAAAATAATCTATATTGATTATGTTGTGTTCTACTGCTGCTTTAATCCAAGCATCTTCTAATGATAACATTCGTTACCACCTCCATTTTATTTTAGTAAAAATTTTCCAGCCCAAAGTAGGCTGAGCATAACTCCAACAGCTAAAAATCCCCAGACAAATTTTTCCACTTGCGTGATCAAATCTGGAACAACTGCTGAGCCACCAATTGCAACAACAAGAACTAACCCTGCAACTGCGATAGCAATTCCTGGACCACTTCTGCCGACAATACTAAATATAGCTCTAACTGGCATTTCGTTTCACCTCCGTAAATTCATTCGGTCCTAGAAGCCAGCTGAGCAAAAACAGAAAATTTATAACGATGAAAGATTTAACTCCATCTAAGCAATTAATCTTCTGGGTTGTTTGCTTCGGCAGACAGCCTAGGAGTACTTATTTCTTATACTTTAATAAGCACAAATAAGGGTAAGGCTATAGTGTTTATAAAATTTATGGTTCACAAGTATACAAATTAGTGAACAATGTCTACCGAAAGAGAAATGTTTATAAATAAAGCTCGTTTTTAGTGTAAATATGGCACAAATAATCATATCCACACTTTACGAAAAAAAACCAACCCTAGTTGCAACAACAAAACTGGGAGCAGATATTCTTTATTTAGTAGTAGATGATCCCATTAATGAGGTTCAACAAGCTTCTTTAGATATGATTCAAGAAACATTGAAAGGAGTTGTGAAGATATACACACTTAGTGCACATCCCTATGACATTGTTGGAATGTCTAGGAAAGTAGTGGCATTACTTGAAACTTTTTCTGAAGAAGATAAAGTAATTGTCAATATAACTTCTGGCAGAAAAACACAATCTTTAGGATTACTTTATGGTGCTTATGCACGTGCACGTTATGTGAACAGAATTGTATATATCTCCGAAGAAGAACATAAAGTTATTGACTTACCAAAACTTTCATTTAATTTAACAAAAAGCCAAGAGAGACTATTACAAAAAATCTCTGAGAAAAAACATTCTACACTAAATCAATTGGCAGAATTTACAGAAATTTCAAGAGGGATGTTATATCGGAATTTAAGGGATCTGCAAGATAACGGATTTATTTATACTGACAAAGAATCACGTTACTCACTTACTGATGCAGGAAAAATTGCAATGTTATAAAATGGTAGCTTATTCACATTCAAGGATTGGTACATTTCTTCAATGTAAACAGAAGTATAAATTTCAATATGTAGACAGAATAAAAGTATATATAGAAACTGTTGAAATCTTTCTAGGGAAACGTGTACATGAGACACTAGAAAAATTGTATAAAGATTTACAATTTGAGAAATTAAATACCAAAGAAGAACTTATCAAGTATTTTGAAAAAATATGGGATAAGAATTGGCATGATGAAATAACTATAGTAAAAGAAGATTATACTCAAGAAAATTATAAATCCATGGGGAGACGTTTTATTTCAGAATATTACGACCATTACAAACCGTTCAATTCTTGGAAGACATTAGGATTAGAGACTCAAGACTTAATGCCGTTAGATAATGATAATAAATTTCATGTAAGAATTGATCGTCTTGCTTGCGATAAAGAAGGAAACTATTATGTTTGTGATTATAAAACCAATAATCAATTAAAAGCTCAAGAAGAACTTGATGAAGATAAACAACTTGCAATGTATTCTTTATGGGTAAAAAAGAAATATCCAGATGCCAAAAAAGTAAAGTTAGTATGGTATTTCTTGGCTCATGACAAAGAAATGATTTCTGAAAGAAGTGATGAACAATTACAAGAGTTAAAATATGCAACTCAGGAATTAATTAAAGAAATTGAACTTTGTGAAGAATTTCCTACAAATATAACTGCTCTTTGCAATTATTGCCAATATAAAGATAGATGTCCTGCTTGGAAACATGAAGTTGAACTTGAACAAAAAACTGAAGAAGAGTTTAAGGATGATGATGGTCTTAAACTAGTTAATGAAATTGCAGAACTAGAAGAACAAAAAAGTGAACATACAAAAAAAATTGAAGAGCTTAAAGAGAAAATCATTAAATTTGCACAACAAAAAGGAATAGATGTTGTTTGGGGTACAGAAAAGAAAGCTGCTGTCAAAGAATATGAAAAAATAGAATATCCAAAAACAGAAGAGTTTGTTAAGTTGTTAAAAGATAAAGGTATTTTTGAAGAAGTGGTAGCATTGAATTCTGCAAAATTAAAATCAAAATTTACTAAAAAACAATTAGATGATGATATATTAAAACAAATACTTACCAAACAGGCATTTACTGTGCGGTTAAGTAAGAGGTAATCAAAATGCTTGACATTAAAACATTAGAAAGTTGGCTTTGGGAAGCAGCTTGTAAAATTAGAGGAGAAATTGACGCACCAAAATATAAAGAGTATATTTTGCCAATTATTTTTTTGAAGAGGTTATCAGATGTTTTTGATGATGAATTTAATAAGTTAGCAGAGGCATATGAAGATGAGGAAGAAGCTCGCCAATTTATTGAAGCAGACCATAGTCTTGTGTGGTTCTATTTACCTGAAGATTCAAGATGGGAGAAAATTAATTCACAAAGTTCTAAATTAGGAGAATTTCTTACCGATGCTGTTAGAGCAATAGCAAGAGAGAATCCCAAATTACAAGGAGTCATAGACTTTATTGATTTTAATGCTACCACTGCAGGAAGAAGAGTAATTAGCGATGATAAACTAAAATTATTAATTAATACTTTGGGTAAGCATAGACTTGGAACTAAAGATGTTGAGCCAGACATTTTAGGAAGAGCATACGAATATCTATTAAGAAAATTCGCAGAAGGTTCAGGACAAAGTGCTGGAGAGTTCTATACTCCGAAAGAAGTTGCTATTTTGATGGCAAGAATATTAGATCCAAAAGAAGGAGAAGAAGTATATGATCCCTGTCTCGGTTCAGGTGGACTTTTAATTAAAACTTATTTGAGATTCAGAGAGAAATTTGGAGATGATTCAAAAATCAAACCTCTAAAATTCTATGGTCAAGAAGATATTCATGCTACTTTTGCTATGGCAAAGATGAATGCTTTTATTCATCAAATGCATGCAGAAATTGCACTTGGTAACACCATGACTAGACCTGCATTTTTAGAAAAACAAGGAGCTTTGAAAAAGTTCAATATAGTTGTAGCAAATCCCATGTGGAATCAGGATTTTCCAACAAGCATTTATGAAACAGACACATATAATAGATTTGGATATGGTATTGCTCCTGCAAGTACTGCTGATTGGGGTTGGATTCAACATATGTTTACTTCTTTAAAAGATAAAGGGAGAATGGCAGTTATTTTAGACACTGGCTCTGTTTCTCGTGGTTCTGGGAATAAAGGAGCTAATAAAGAAAGAGATATTAGAAAGAAGTTTATTGAGGATGATTTTATTGAAGCGGTTATTTTGTTTCCAGGTAATTGTTTTTACAATACTCCTGCACCTGGTGTAATCATTATTATTAACAGAGACAAAAAGAAAAAAGACAAGGTTCTTTTAATCAATGCTTCTAAATTATATAAGAAAGGTAGACCAAAAAACTATCTTCCTGAAGAAACTATTGAAAAAGTTTCAACAATCTATTCTGGTTGGAAGGAAGAAGAAGGAGTTAGTATGGTTCTTGATAAAGATGAACTTGTTGCTAATGATTTTAATTTGAGTCCCTCAAGATTTATTTCTCAAAATGGGGAGGATGATACTTTACCGTTAAATGATGCAGTCGTTTTAGTAAAAGAAGCTGAAGAAGAAAGAAAAGAAGCTGATGAGAAAATAAATGCGGTGTTAGATCCATTAAATTCTGAATTTGAAAATACCAACCAAGAAACATATGTTGAAACAGATTTAGGAAATTTTCCAAAAGACTGGACAATTGAATCATTTGAAGATTGCGTTGAAAAAAAGAGAATCAAAGTAGGTAAAGTTCAAAAACAAGAATTCAAAAAAATGGGAGATTTTCCAATTGTTGATCAAGGACAAAGTAATATTGCAGGATATTGGGATGAAAAAGAAGATGTGTATCAAGGAGAATTACCAGTAATCATATTTGGAGATCACACTAGAGCTTTAAAATTTATTGACTTTAGATTTGTTTGTGGTGCAGATGGAACTAAAGTAATTGTGCCAAATAAAAATAAAGTAGACCCATTATTTTTTTACTACGCACTTCTAAATTTAGATATCCCTAGCAGAGGATATAATAGGCATTATTCAATATTAAAAGAGCAAAGACTTGTTCTCCCAAGTATTCCTGAACAAAAAAAAATTGCCCACATACTTTCTATTATTAGCAACTCAATAGAAAAAAGTGATAATTTCAAATGTTCTTTAAATGAACTGAAAAAATCAACACTGCAGAATCTTATGGGTGCTAAAACAAGAGTGGACGGTTGGGAGATTTAAAATGGAAAAGCTAGGCGGAGAAAGAAAAGCTGTACAAGACACCCTAATTAAATATGCTTGCCAAATTGGTTGGGATTATGTTAAGCCAGAAGAAGCTCTAAGATTAAGAGGTGGAAATACTGGTTCTATCTTCAAAGAGATTTTTACTAACCAGATGTTAAAATTAAATGAAAATTTTATTGATAATTTAATGGTTGAAGAGTTAATTAGGAAACTAGAAAGACTTCCAACAAGAGTGGAAGGAAACATGGAAGCATGGGAATATTTAAGAGGATTAAAAACTGTGTTTCTTCCATTAGAAAAAAGAGAGAAAAATGTTATTTTTCTTGATGAAAATATCTCAAACAATACTTTTCATGTGACCGATGAATTTACTTTCACTAATGGAACTAAAACAAACAGATATGATGTTGTTTTCTTAATTAATGGAATTCCGGTTTTCTTTGTTGAAGCTAAATCTGTTGCCAAATTCTTTGGAAAAACAACTAATCGTGAATCAATTATTGCTGATGCATTAGACCAAATTAGGAGATATCATCTTGAAACGCCTGAAATGATGACTTTATTCCAAATAACAACCGTAACAAACATAATTCATTTTCTTTATTCCGCAACTTGGAGTTTATCAACAAAAGGAGTATTTAATTGGAAATTAGAGACTAAAGCAAAAACATATGAAGACTTAGTTAAAGGATTTTTTGATAAAGAAAGATTAATAAAAATAATTCTCCATTTCATACTTTTTACAAGAAGAGATGATGAGTTGCAAAAAGTTATTTTAAGACCTCATCAGATGAGGGCAGTTCATAAGATAACAGAACGAGCAGCTCAGAAAAGCAAAAAACGTGCTTTAATCTGGCATACTCAAGGAAGTGGAAAAACGTTTACTATGATTGTTGCCGCTCAAAGAATATTAGAGAATCCTATTTTTGAAAATCCTACAGTCATACTTCTTGTTGATAGAAACGAACTTGAAACAAATATGTTTAACAGTTTAGTAGCAGCAGGATATGACCCCGAAGAAATTGAAAGAGAACGTACTGCTCAGACAAAAAGACATCTTAAAGAATTATTACAAAATGATACAAGAGGATTAATCGTTTCTATGATTCACAAGTTTGAGGGGATTCCTGCAGAAATGAATAATAGAAAAAACATATTTGTTTTAGTTGATGAAGCTCATAGAACAACTGGAGGAGATCTTGGGAACTATTTAATGGGTGCTTTACCTAATGCAACTTATATTGGGTTTACAGGAACACCTATAGATAAAACAGTTCATGGAAAAGGAACTTTTATTGTCTTTGGTAAAGATGATGGGCCACATGGTTATTTAGATAAATATGGAATTGCTGAATCAATTGATGATGGTACTACAGTAAAACTACATTATACATTAGCACCTAATGATTTACTTCCTGATAAAGAAGTTTTAGAAAAAGAATTTCTAAATTTATCAGAAGCAGAAGGTATTAGTGATGTTGAGGCGTTAAATAAAGTTCTTGAAAAAGCAGTAAATCTTAGAAATATGCTGAAAAATAAACAGCGTATTAAGAAAGTAGCTAAGTATGTTGTTGAGCACTTTAAAGAATATGTTGAACCAATGGGATATAAAGCATTCTTAGTTGCAGTTGATAGAGAAGCTTGTGCCCTCTATAAAAAAGAATTAGATAAATTATTACCTAAAGATTATTCTGAGGTTGTTTATAGTGCTTCACATAATGATCCTCCAGTACTTGCAGAATTTCATAAATCTTTAGATAAAGAAAAGAAAATCAGAAAGGCATTTACAAAGCCAGGTAAGAAGCCACAAATATTAATAGTCACAGAGAAATTATTGACTGGATTTGATGCACCAATTCTTTATTGCATGTATTTGGATAAACCTATGAGGGATCACGTTTTACTTCAAGCAATTGCTAGAGTAAATAGGCCCTATGAAAATAAAGATGGACAAAAGAAGCCATCTGGTTTTGTTTTAGATTTTGTAGGTATATTTGATAAATTAGAAAAAGCATTAGCTTTTGACCATAGTGATATTGAAGGCGTAATTGATGATATTGAAGTTTTAAAAGAACAGTTCAAAAGATTAATGCTTCAAGCAGAAAAACAATATTTGAAAATAACTAATGATAAAACGAGAGATAAAGCAATTGAAGCATTGTTAGATTATTTTAGAAATGAAGAAACAAGAAGAATATTCTTTGACTTTTATAAAGAGTTATCCACAATCTATGAAATATTATCTCCTGATGCATTTCTCCGTCCATTTATTGAGAGTTATGGAAATATAACACGAATGTATAAAATTTTGAAAGAAGCATATGAACCGGGAGTTATTATTGATAAAGAATTCACTCGGAAAACAGCAAAGCTTGTTCAAGAGCACACTAAGAGTGGAAAAATAAAATCAGATTTAGAAATATTTGAAATTGATGGCAATACTATTAAAAAACTAGAAGAGAGCAATAAAAGTGATACAGAAAGAATATTTAATCTTTTGAGAAGTATTGAATCAACAGTTAGATCTGATTTTAAAAACAATCCCTATTTAGTTTCTATTGGAGAAAGAGCAGAGAACCTATCTTTATTATTTCAACAAAGACAGAAAGACACGAAAGACACTTTAGGAGAATTAAAAGACATTATTAAAGATATTAACGAAGCTAAAAAAGAACAAGTTAAGAGAAAAATGCCTAAAGATATTTTTACAATATATTGGGTATTGAGAACAGAGAATATTGAAAAGCCAGAAGGAATTGCACAAGCAATGAACGAGATTTTAGAGAAATATCCTCATTGGAAGTCAAGTGAAGAACATGAAAGAAAGTTTAGGCAGGAATTATATAAGATCTTTACCAAAAATAAAATTAGTATTAAACAAGCAGTTCCGTTAGCAGTGAAAATTATTAAGATTCTTAAAGAAACTGAAAAATGATAATGACTTGCGATTTTAAAAAAGAGGTATGGTGTTGGGCAGAAGATATTAAAGTTGAGCCCAAAGAGATACACGTAAGAACAATGACGAGAAAATGGGCAAGTTGTTCTAGTAGAGGCAGGCTTACTTTTTCTTATGAATTACTTAATCAACCCAAAAATGTTAGAGCAAAAGCGATAGTTCATGAATTATTGCATTTGAAATATCCTAACCATGGTAAGATGTTTAGTTCATTACTTAGTGCTTATTTGAGTAAAAAAGGTATTAGTTCTAGTACTATCAAATTATAGTCAGATTCCCCCCCGTTTAGATTCATTAAAAAAATTTGGGAGAACGAAGTGAACCGTTTATACAATGTTATATCCAGTTACAAAGTAATTGGTTTTCTTTCCGTTTTTAGACGTATAAACGAAGGCAATAGCATTTTTATTATTTACGGCACCAGCCTCGTTAGAGGTAACAAAAGATTGTATTTAACACCATATAAGTAAACTCGGCGATATTTTAGACAAAGAAGCTCTGAAACTAAAATATATTGGTTACCACAAATGGATAACTTGGCTCACTGGTCAACTGGTCAGGTGCGGACAAACATTATAAATGAGTTTACTTATATGTTAATTATGGATGTTGCTAAAATAATAAAAGATAATGGCATGCTTAGGGGGTTAAGTCCAAGGACAATTAAGACTTATTCTGTAACTGTAGAAAAGTTTCTAAGAACTTATAGGTTAGCTCCACATCAAGTTACTCAGAATCAAATTAAAACATTTCTCTTAAGGAAATTAGAACAAGGTGCAGCGGGAAACACAATTAATGTTTATCTTAACGCTTTAAAGTTTTTTTATGAAGTTTGTTTAAACAAGAAATTAACTGTAAATATCAAATACTCTAAAGTTCCAAAGAAACTTCCGGAGTTCTTAACACAAGAAGAGTGTATTCATTTCTTCTCATGCATCAAGAACAGTAAACATAAGTTAATGGTTACTTTAATGTATTCTGCTGGATTAAGAGTTTCTGAACTTCTAAATTTAAAGGTTAGAGATTTTCAATTTGAACAAAACTATGGGTGGGTTAGGCAAGGTAAAGGTAAAAAAGATAGAGTCTTCATAGTGGCAGAACAATTAGCAGATAAATTATTGATGTGGATTACTAAAAGAAAATTGGAAAATGAAAATTACTTGTTTACAAATTCTTTTGGAAGGAAAATGAGTGCTCAAACTTTAAGGAAGGTTATTAAGGCTGCATTAAAATTGTCAGGAATACCAAAGAGCGTTCATCCCCATACACTAAGACATTCTTTCGCTACACATTTAATTGAAAATGGTTATTCTGTTACAGATGTTCAACCATTACTTGGGCATTCTAAATTAGAAACTACTTTAGTTTATACTCACTTAGCTAGACCTAAATTACTTGGTGTAAAAAGTCCTTTTGATAATTTAAGATAACTCTTATAAAGTATGCTGGGAAATAGCTATTGGGGTAGATGTTTTCTAGATAAAGATGATAAAGATAGTTAAGGAACCGTATGAAGAAACTCAGATTAAAGCAGTTTTACATCCGTTAATTAACAAGTGGTTCTTTAAGAAATTTAAGAAATTCTCACTTCCACAACTTTATGGTGTGATGGAAATTCATCAAAGAAGGAACGTTCTAATTTCAGCTCCTACAGGAGCAACTAAAACATTAACTGGATTCTTATCAATTCTTAACGAGCTTGTTGATTCTGCAAAAAAAGGAATTCTAGAAGATAAAGTTTATGCTATTTACATCAGTCCATTAAAAGCTCTTAATTATGATATTGAGTATAATTTAAAGAGACCCTTGGAAGAGATGGAAGAACTTAATGGAGAACCATTGGGGATTCGTCTTGGAGTAAGGACTGGAGACACGACACCGTATCAAAAACAAAAAATGTTGAAGAACACTCCGCACATTCTAATTACAACTCCAGAAAGTTTGGCAATTATGATTAACTCTCCTAAGTTTAAAGAGAAACTAACAGATGTTCAATGGGTAATCATAGATGAGATTCATGCTCTTGCAGATAATAAACGTGGAGTACATCTTTCTTTAACGATGGAAAGATTACAAAGAGTTTCTCCAGGACTTTGCCGTGTGGGATTGTCTGCTACAGTAGCACCTTTAGATGAAATGGCCAGATTTTTAGTTGGTTACACTGCAGAAAAAGAAAGGGACTGTAATCTTGTTGATGTTCAGTTTATCAAAGAAATGGATTTGCAAGTTCTTAGTCCTGTAAAGAGTTTAGTGGAAACTGATTACATGATGAAGCATCAAAAGATGTATGATCTAATTGATCGTTTAGTAAAGCAACATAAGACTACTTTAATATTCACAAATACAAGAGCTGCTACGGAAAGAGTTGTACACAACTTAAAAGAAATGTTTCCTACACACTTCAATGCAGAGAATATTGCTGCACATCACGGAAGTTTGGGAAAGGAAGCAAGGTTCAAAACAGAACAGGATTTAAGAGATGGAACTCTTAAGGTTGTAGTTTCCTCTACTTCTTTAGAACTGGGAATTGATATTGGTTATGTTGATTTGGTTATTTGTTTAGGTTCTCCTAAGAGTGTGGCAAGATTTTTACAAAGAGCCGGAAGAGCAGGGCATCAATTACATAGTACTGTGAAGGCAAGAATTATTGTAATGGATAGAGATGATTTGGTGGAATGTTCATTATTATTAAAATCTGCAATTGAGAAAAGGATTGACAGAATCCATTTTCCTAGAGCAGCATTGGACGTTCTTGCACAGCACATTTATGGAATTGCAATTAATGGCGTTATCAATGTTCATGAATTATTTTATTTAATTAAAAATAGTTATTGTTATCGGAATCTGCAATGGGATGAGTTCTCAGATCTTATCAAATATCTTTCAGGACATTATGCTGCGTTAGAAGACAGACATGTTTATGCTAGAATTTGGTACGATCAAGAAACTGGAAATATTGGTAAGCGTGGAAAAATGGCACGGATTATTTACATGACCAACATTGGAACTATTCCAGAAGAGAGTTATGTTACTGTTAAAATTGGTCCGCAAATTGTTGGAACAATTGATGAATCTTTCTTAGAAAGATTGAGGCCAGGAGATGTTTTTGTTTTAGGGGGCAGTGTTTACATGTTTAGATTCTCTAGAGGGATGGTTGCACAAGTTTCAAGTTCTGTTAACAGACCACCAACAGTTCCCTCTTGGAGTTCTGAACAATTGCCCTTATCATTTGATTTAGCTATGGCAATTAATAAATTCAGAAACTTAATGCAAGATCAATTGGCAAGTAAAAGTAAGAAGATAGAAGTGATGGCTTTTATTAAAAAATACTTGTACATTGATGATAAAGCCGCAAATTCTATTTACACTTATTTTAAAGAACAATTTGATTATGCTGTAATTCCTTCAGACAAACAGATCTTAATTGAGTCTTTCTCGGATCGAGGGATGAACTATGTTATATTTAACACTCTATTTGGAAGGAGAGTTAATGATTGTTTATCAAGAGCATTAGCTTTTATTATTGGAAGATCTCAACATAGAGATGTAGAAATTGGAGTTACTGACAATGGTTTCTATTTAGCTGGAAATAAATCGTTTAATGCTTTGAGAGCATTTGAATTATTGAAACAAGAGAAGTTTCGAGACATTTTAGAACAAGCGATAGATAGAAGTGAGGTTCTGCAAAGACGATTCCGACACTGTGCAGCTCGTTCATTAATGATGTTACGTTCTTACATGGGGAAAAAGAAAAGTGTTGGAAGAATGCAGGTTAATAGTAGAATTCTTTATTGTGCGGTTCAGAAGATTGGAAAGAATTTCCCAATTCTAAAAGAAGCTAGGAGAGAAGTCTTAGAAGATTTGATGGATTATGCAAATGCGCAATTAATTGTTGATGAGATTGTTAAAGGTAGAATTAATGTTAAGGAAAAGAATGGAGAAATACCTAGTCCATTTGCTTTTAATTTAGTTGTTGCAGGTTATTCGGATGTAATTAAAATTGAGGATAAGCAAGAATTTCTTAGAAGAATGCATCAGCAAGTTGTTGCAAAAATTTCTTTAAAAGACGGAAAGAAAATGATTAAAGAGAAACAAGAAGAGTTTTCTTATTCTTCATTCTGGGAAAAGTCCCGAAAAGAACTATTGGATAAAAAAGATTTGGCTAAGGAAAAACTAAAAATGCAGGTTTGGCAATTAAAGAGGGTTCCTATTTATGCTAAAGAAGAACTGATTAAATTAATTGAGTTTGGGTCAATGAGACAAGATGTACTTTCTGAAATGAAAAAACATAAAGATGATATTGAAAAGGATTGGCCAGATGAGTTAAAAGAATTTATATTGGAAAACTTATGATTTAGATTATTATTCATCAAATTTTATTTGATATCTGTCATCCTTTATATGTTCAACTTTAGCAGTTATTGCATTTACTTCTAACAATGTTCTTTCTAATTTTCCTGGGAAACTTTGTCTTAAAGAAGTTCTTTCTTGATCTAAATCATCTCTTAGTTCAGAGTCAGAATCATAGCCAGAACTTGTTGATATATATCTAGCGATTGTTTCCGTACCTCTGGTTAATTCTCTCTTCGACACTGCATCATAACCTGCTCCAGGCCAAAATCTACCAGTATGTCCACTAACTTCAAGGGTAAACTCATCCCCACCGTTTAATTCTCCTGCAACATATGTAAGAAAGTGTTGGAAATCCATGTCTTTGAATTCTTCTGTCATAATTGTAGTTGGTGGTTTATCCTTTATAAATATTTCGTTTTAACCACTACTTAATGACAAATTAAGCGCACTAAATTAATTTAGCTGTAAATACATTATGTTTATCTCTAACAATCTTTAATCTAACGTTTTTCTCTTTTTTAAATTCTATTCCTGGCACAGAAATAACTCGACCTTTTGCTACAGCAAGAGAACTTCCTTTAAAACGATCTTGGCATTTTAATGTAGCGTAAATCTCATCTCCTTCTTTAAAGGGCTTATCAAGAGATTTAACCTTTCTAATCCCAAATTTATCAGGGTTTAGTTTTAGGTCAGAAGAAGTTTTCTTCTCCAAATCAGAAATGAATTGATAAAATTGTTCCCATTTCCATGCTTTTGTAGGATTTCTTCCAGTTTTGTAGTTTAGAAAATTTTGTATCCCTAAATTGGGATGTTTGTCACCATGTTTAATGCCAATTTCTTTAACAAAATTAACAATTTTTTCCATTTCTTGTTCATTGTAACCAGGAATTAAAACTGGAGCAATTAAAATTTTAATTTTCTTCTTAACTGCATAAGAAATCATTTCAAGAACTTTTTCTAAGTTGTATGGTGCTCCTACTAATTTAGTTGCTAATTCTGGGTCCATAGCGTCCAGAGAAATGTTAAATCTTAATTTCTCGAACTTTGCTAATTGGTTTAATTGTTCTTTTGTTACCAACGTAAAATTGGTATCCATAGAAACAATAGTTATTTGTTCATTATTGTTTAAATCTTCAATTAAGGGTATTAAATCAGCATAAAGGAAAGGTTCACCTTGAACTCCAATATGAACTTCTATAGGCTCTCCAACATAATCTAATAATTTTTGTAATTCTTCTACTAAATAATCTTTTTCAACTACAAAATCAGTCTTTTCTGAACTTTTTCCTTCTCCTACAGAACAATAAATACAGTCTAAGTTACAAGAGGTAATTGGCTTAATTTCAATTAAAGAAGAGTTTCTATAAGCAATGCCAAAAGAAACATGGCCCAGTAAAGGAATTCCAGAGTTTTGGTGAACATAAATAGCATGATTTCCATTAATTGTGTTCTTTAGCTTCTCAAAGTACTTTGTTAGTAAGAAAGAAAATTTTGTTTCAGCTTTATCATTATCAAATTCTAATGTGTTTTTATCTTTTAAACTTTTAAAGCCAATTTGTTTAAGCGCAGTTATAGGGATTTTAGAATAGAATATTCTAAGTAAGTTTACTCTTAAGTAATCCTTATCTTGCTTAAAGCTCAGCGTTTTAAAGCTCAGTTGTGCCATAAATCTACTTTTGTTGGTCTATTTTATAAATCTGTTGTCTTAACG
>Ga0233431_1004812_pt1 | contig 13938 bp, 20 predicted proteins | sample SI_118_April2016_FD_179867 | JGI IMG/M metagenome (GOLD analysis project Ga0233431, IMG submission 179867) | Seawater microbial communities from Saanich Inlet, British Columbia, Canada - SI_118_April2016_200_MG | ecosystem: Environmental > Aquatic > Marine > Inlet | place: Canada: British...
CATCGCTGTCGGCTCTTCCTATCCTGGATGTGCACAAGCATCCAAGGGTGTCGGAGTTCACGCATTAAAAGGGATCGTTAGCTGGGTTAAGAACGTCGTGAGACAGTTTGTATGATATCTACTAGACGTGTTATTATCTGAGTGGAACGATCATCTAGTACGAGAGGAACGGTGATTGGATGCCTCTGGTCTACCAGTTGTTATGAGCAGGCTGGGCAGCTACGCATTATACCGATAAGTACTGAAAGCATCTAAGTACGAAGCGGTCCGCAAAACGAGATAATTAAGGCTCGCGGTAGAAGACCGCGTTGATAGAGTTGGTGTGTAAGTATTGAGATTTTTCGATTTATTCAGCACGCAACTACTAATAGCCTCACTAAAATTTTCCTAGGATACCAACCGAATAAGGTATCGTTTTCTTATACTGTTCTTTTTGTAAATAATTTTTAATTATACAAGAAGTGACGAAAGTCTGTAAAATTTGTTTCTAATATAAGTAGTGAAATTTTTGAGAAAAGATTAAATAGAGTCTTTTTGTCTCGAGTCTATGAGTATAAGAAACCTTAAGGAAGTTGATGTACAGGAAAGTGGAAAATTTACACTAGACGGAATGGAAGTTAACTTAACCCATGTAGGCAAACCAATCACTATTAGCTTTATGGAGTATGCAGTTCTTTCTGAAGAAAAGAGATCTGAAAAATTTAAAGAAGAATATGATAAAGGACATACAGTTGAAAAGGGTGCTAATGTTTTTGTAAGAGGAGATCCACACTCTAGGGGTCTACCCTCAGATAATTGGCATTCAATAACGTATGCAGTTCAATTTTATAAAACTGACTGATTTCTAGAATCTTTAGAGGCTATGGGTCTAATACAAATTATCAAATCGGTGAAGATGGCAGACCATAGATATTCGGCAGAATAATTAACACATAACTTTTATTAATCGCTTTACTTAATTTTAATTATGTCAATATTAACAAAACTAAAATCTGAATTGAAATCTAACGCAAATCCGGAAAAAGCAAAAGTTTTGCAAGGATTTTTTAAAACAGGTAAGGGTCAATACGGAGAGGGTGATATATTTTTAGGGATAACTGTTCCGAAACAGCGAAAGATCGCTAAAGAATTTTATGACTTGAAATTAAATGACGTTTTACAACTCCTAAAGTCTCCAATCCACGAGGAGAGACTTACCTCATTATTAATTCTTGTGGATAGATATGAGAAAACTAATGACCATAGGTTTGTAAAATTTTATTTGAAAAATGCAAAATATGTTAACAACTGGGATCTGGTAGATTTGTCTGCTCCTAAAATTTTGGGTAGTTATTTATTGAATCTGAAAAACAGAAAAATATTGTATACCTTGGCTAGATCTAATAATCTTTGGGAAAAACGAATATCCATTATTTCTACATTTGCATTAATTCGTGATAATCAATTAGATGACACATTAAAAATTTCTAAAATACTGTTAAATGACACGCATGATTTAACTCATAAGGCGGTAGGTTGGATGCTCCGAGAAGTTGGTAAGCGAGATGAGAAGTTATTGATTAAGTTTTTGAAAGAGAATTATGATGATTTGCCGAGAACTACATTGAGGTATGCTATTGAGAAGTTTGATGAGAAGAGACGAAAGGGAATGTTAAAGGGTAGATTTTAACTACCAAAAACTCTAAAGAGTAGCAAGCCATTTGCTTCACTAAAAATCTTACATGCTAAGACTTTTAAACCTCCATTTCTTGCCAGGTATACCAGTGGAATAGCCAATAGGGTAACCTGCTTAAATGCAAGGGAGTTATAAAATAAATTCCGGTTATTCAGGAAGGTCCGCACATCCCGAGTGAATTTATTCATTTGGATAAAAACACTAATGATAAATTAGACGTGGCGACGCGTGGTAATGAAATAGAAACGATCCGATTTAATTCGGCTGGAACGATTCATCCTGTTTGATGCAACCGGTTTTACCCGGGCGAAGTCAGATGTTGGCATAGACTGTTCGAAATCGAAGTCTAACAGAAAGCGGCCTATTTTCCACTGGTATTATGTTTGAAAGCCCTGAAAAAAGGAAAAAGAGTTCTGTGATAATAAATACAAAATGGCAATGAGAAGTTATTCAGCAGAAGAACAAATAGAAAGATTGGGAATAGGGTGTATTCTGGAAGAAAATTCTGATATGAGAGTGTTAGATATCGGATGTGGGGAGGATCCAATTCTAGTCGATTATCTTTTAAGTAAGGGAATAGAATCAATGGGGGTTGACCCGAGGCTTGGGAAAGAAGGTATGCATTATATAAAAAAAGAAATAAGATCTACGCTTCCGGGGATAAGGAGCCTTGAGCTTTCTGCGCAATCCTATGACTTAGTAGTTGCGCATCAAAATGATAGCTTGCAAATAGCTCTTTCCTGTTTTAGTGAAACTTCGTTTTTGAGATGGATGTGGGGGAAAGATTATGAAATGTATATGGAGAATGCAAGAAATGGGGCTGAAGCAATTATTCCAGAGATGTTACGGGTCGCTAAGAAAGATGGCATTATAGTAATTCAACCAGGGCTTGACCTAATGGAACAAAAAATGAAGTCAATTATCTATCCCGAAGGATGGAGTGTGCAACACAAAGAAGCAGAAGGAGTTGAACCTTCAGATGGAATTATTAGTTTTGGAAGTAGTTTTGGAAGTAGTTTCGAAGATTGCTCCACAAGCGTCCTTTATAGAACAATTTTATATACCAATCAATTAAGGGAAAAATTTAAGGGGGTAGTAGACACTTCAAAATAAAATGCAGACCTCCAAGTTTAAAAATGGGGTTGACCAATTAATAGTGTAAAATAATAAAAATGACAGATAAAAAACAAACTGAATCACCAAGGCTAATGTCTTATAGCGAAAGATGTGGGATAGAGAATGAATTCGATAAACATCCGGTATGCAGCGATAGAAGTGCCATATGTGGTTATATGCGACTATTCTCTAGAGAAAATAATAATAATTATATGCTTGGTACATGTTCTTTTTCTAAGGAACCATGCAGAAGAGAATTGCCAATGAACACGGAAGAGTGCCCAGTATATAAAGAATGGTTGGAGGGGAGAGGGGAGCCTGCTCCAATATTGGAGCTCACGAAGAAAGATTTAAGGGAATTTAAAAAACGAATGCGTTCTCACAGATAAAAAGTTATATGTTTACACATGCTTAAGACTTAAAAATCTATAAATTATTATAATATCATGGCTAAAAATAAATATGAACTACTAGCGCCTGTAAGTACATTCTCTATGCTACATTCGGCAATTGAAAGTGGAGCAGATGCTGTTTATTTCGGGTTAAAAGACCTTAATATGAGGCATACTGGTAAAAACTTCACGATCAAAGACTTGGACAAAATTCAAAAGATTTGCAAGCCTAAGAAGATAAAAAAATATCTAACTTTGAACGTGATCATCTATAATAATGAATTAAAAAAAGTCGAAACAATAATCAAAAAAGTTAAGGGGAAAATTGATGCGATTATTTGCTGGGATCTATCAGTAATTCAACTTTGTAAAAAACATAAGATGCCGTTTCATATTTCAACACAAGCATCAATTTCTAATATAGAAGCTGCAAAGTTCTATAAAAAGCTTGGAGCGGAAAGAATTGTTTTAGCTAGAGAGTTAAGTTTGAAGCAAATTAAAGAAATAAAGAAAAAAGTAAAAATAGAAGTTGAGTGTTTTGCTCATGGTGCTATGTGTGTTTCTGTGTCAGGTAGATGTTTTACTTCTCAATTCCAAAGTGGTTTGTCTGCTAATAGAGGGCAATGCGCGCATCCGTGTAGAAGAGCCTATGAGATAACCGATTTAACTGATCCAAAAAGAAAGCTTAGGTTGGAGAACAATCGTGTTATGTCTGCAAAAGATTTGTGCACACTCCCATTTATGTCCAAAATGAAAAAATCTGGAATTACAGTATTCAAAATAGAGGGGAGGAACAGAAGCCCAGAATATGTTTCAATTGTTATTCGAGAATACAGGAAAGCATTGGACAAAAATTTATCAAAAAAGGAAATGGCAGAATCATTAAATAATTTGGAGAAAGCCTATAACAGAGGATTCTCATCAGGATTTTACCTCAAGATGCCAACATCGGACGACTTTTCGTTTACTGATAATGGAGAGCAAACTGAATCAAAGGAATATGTTGGAAGAGTTGAAAAATATTGGCCAAAAGCAGGCGCCGCAGAAGTTAAAATGCATGCTGGCAAATTAGAATTGGGCGACGAAATATATTTAATGGAAAAGGATAGTCCCGTTAAGCGGATTAAAATTACATCTATGCAAATACAAAAAAAAGAAATTAAGGTCGCCCAAAAAGGGGAAAATGTAGCATTAAAATTACCGGAATGTAAGCGTAGAACATTGATTTACAAGATCAATAAGAAATAATTTAATCTTTACAAGCTGGCATTGGTCCATGGTCTTTAGCCATTTGTTTATATGATTCGTTAAATATTGGTCTTAGAGAGTCTAAATTAGATTGCATAAGTTTCTTCATCGCTTCTTTCCGCACCTCTGGTGAGAGTTGCAATAATGTATCATCTTCGCAAAATCCACTACAACCACCCAAGTGTCCAGTCAAGTTCCCAGTTGGAAACTGAAAAGTGCCATAATATCCGTTACCCATTTCAATTGGCCTAAATGATATTCCCGTTTGTTCATAAAATGAGCAACCAAGTCCTTCTGTTACTAATTCCTCAGGATCAGTCTCAAGACGCTCTTCCATTCTGCCAGCGTAAAAGCCGATTCTTCTTCTTGCTGAATTTATGTTAGTAATGGCATCGCCAGCTCTTTTAGCCGCAGAAATTTCTCCCGTAGCATATTCTTGTGGTAATCCAGATACATCGCCATTAGCGATACGTACATATTCTCTTTCTCTCGCATCTAAGACCTTTATTGCAAACTCATATTTTGGTAATGCCTTCCTGGCTATTCTTTCAAATGGTACTTTTTCCCATTCTGATATCGGCATCATTTCTGTAAATCTTGGGGGTATTCCGGTTCTCATAAAATATATACTGCTAATTTATTTATAAATATATGTGTGTTGGATGCTGGTAAAATTATGCGTTATGTTTGGTTTGTGTGTTCCCAATAAATATAAAAACTTCACATGCCCCTATATTCTATGAATAAAACAGCATTAACCATTTTAATAAGTATAATACTTACAATCATCATGGTTTCAACTGTAAATGTTGGAACGAGTTTATTTTTTGATGATCCGAAATACAATGACTATTGTGAAGAGGACAGGGTCATTCCCTTAGACAATAATGCAACAGAGTTTGAAAAACAAGCATATAATTATCAATATGAAGAGTGTTCTGAAGAATATCAGGCTGCAAACGAAGCCTATAACCAAATCAGATATTACATTTTCGCAACAATAGGATTTATTCTTTTGCTTGTCGGATTATTTCATAAGGAAAACATGATTCAAATAACGGGATTAGCAACTGGCGGTATTTTAGTGTTTGAAGGAATCGTTATCAATCTTCAAAACAAACTAATTGTTTTTCTTTCACTTCTGGCAATGTTAGCAATCTTTGGGATACTTGCTTATAGAGTTGTTAAGGGAGATTAACTTAGCTCCTCAAATCAAGAATACAATTTCTAACATTGATCGGTAATCTGTCCACTGATACATTCATGGAAGTTGAAGAGCCATACGAATAATGCCCCATCCCAAAAATACTTTCATGTTCATCGTTTAGTCTTCTAATTTCAGATATCCCATCTCTTAGGATTTTTTCTCTATCCTGTTTAGAAATATAGATTTTTCCACTGATAGCATTGTAAAATTTCCCGACCATATAATAGATAAGATTTATTATGGTTTATATATTTTACTTAATCTTTCTATAAACCCAAATCCCAATCCATAAAATCAATCCACCTAAGACATATCCTGCTAAAATATCAGTGAGCCAGTGAACTCGAAGATAAATTCTCGTGAATCCGATTAATAAAATAATTAAAGATGTTAAGACCCCTGAAAGTAAAGTTTTTCTTTTGATAAATAAATAAAATATTAGTCCAAAAAATACCACTGCCATTGTTGCATGCCCGCTAGGGAGAGAATATCCAGTTTCTGCAATTAGTGAATTTAGTGGCCTTGCTTGATGGAATATATATTTGAAAACCTTTATAGAAACCCCAGCTATAAGCACTAAACCTGCGAAGAATAGTCCTTCTAATTTTGATTTTTTGAAGTAGATAAGCCCACCGATTAAAAATGATAGAACAAGTAAAACGATTGGTTCTGTTATAATTGCAATAAATTCTGAGGAATTAGTTAGCCAACTGGATTCGATGGATTGCATAAACTCATAAGCTATATTATCAACACCCATACCAAATAAGGTACTTCTGAGTATATAAATGTTTTAAAAGAATGTAATCATAAATTCAATATGAAAAGACCAAGTTGGAATTCTTATTTTATGTCTATGGCGTATTTGTTGGCAGAGAGGAGCCATGATAGATCAAGCCACGTAGGCGCAGTAATAGTTGGTCCGAATAATGAAATAAGGTCTACAGGATTTAATGGTTTTCCACGTGGAATTGATGATGACGCGCCAGGAAGATCTGAAAGGCCTGAAAAATATTTTTGGACTGAACATGCTGAAAGAAATGCAATCTATAATGCAGCTAGACATGGCACCCCCCTTAACTCGTGTATTATTTATATAACTGCCTTGACCTGTATGGATTGTGCTAGGGCGATAATTAATAGCGGAATTAAAAAAGTGATAGTAGATAAAAGAAAAGGTACCCTCTCTAATAAGTGGAATGCTGATTTTGAAAGGGTTGAACAATTGTTGAAAGAGGCTGGCGTGGAGATTGTTTATTATGTTGGTCCGCTTATTTCTAGAATTAGAAAATTTGTTGATGGGCAAGAATACAATCTTGACTAGTATCTCTTGAATAAAACTAGCCCGTATTCGTCCCAGATATATAGGCTGTCGCCATTGTCATTCCATATATCCTTTGTTTCTAGCGTAATCTCATCTCCAATTTCTCTTTCGTAAATATGGGTTGCATCATCCTTTATGATAATATTGAATGATTCGCAACTGTTTTTTAAAACTAACCGTTCTGAATCATCTTCACCTTCATCTAGCCAAATAAATTCATCAAGCTCTAGGCATCCATAATTTTTTGATGGAGCCCAAATCCCTAATTCTTTTTTACGAGCAGATAGTTCAGCATCTTCCATAGAGCTATAGTAGTTGTCTTTATCATAATAATATAAATGTGCAAAACCATTCGTCAAAATCAACTCATTAACATTAGTTCCACTGATAAAAACATATCCCAAAATTCGAGAATATCTATCCGTCCCATGATTATCTAACAAGATGCTTTTGTTCAGTATTAATTCCCTTAAAAATTCCCCAGCAGCAATATCTAAAGACATTCCATGCTCTGGAGTATTAATTCCCTTAAGCCTGACTTTCAAACTATTGTTTAATACAATAGTATCCCCATCCACAACTCTCTCGACTATGAATTCATTTAAATTTGATGAATTATTAAAAAAACTTCCAGTATAGTTCCAATAAAGAATCCCGGAGAAAATTATCAAAAGCAATATCCCAAGCTTGCGTTTCGTGATCATAACAACTGTATGAACGCAAGGTTTAAAAGGCTAATTTTATGATAATTATTTATGAGCAAAGTAAGAATTAAGCTACAAAGTGTAGATATCACTAAATTGAATGAAGTTATTGATAGAATAAAAGCTATTTCTAGCTCTGCGGGTGTTCCAATTTCTGGACCAATCCCATTACCTACTAAGAAATTAAAAGTTACAACTAGGAAATCTCCCTGTGGTGATGGAACAGCTACTTTTGATAGATTTGAGATGAGAATTCACAAAAGAATAATTGATATTCCTGCAAACGATAAAATTTTACATAATATCATGAGAATTTCTATTCCTAGAACTGTTAAGATCAAGATTGATATGATTGATTAGACCTTTTCTGATAAGAAATTTTTTTGGAGAAGACAGCTAATTTACGGTTTATCTATCATAATGCATTTTATTTTTTGGTCACGAGGGATACTATATGCCTTTATTGTATTTCCCAACATTTCCTCTGCAAGTTCAAGACTCACATTTTGTGTTACTTCTTGTGGTTGTACAATTAGTTTTTTGCTATATTTTATGTGCCTTGGGGAGTTATTCTCGTCTATGATAACTATATCTGTTGGGATGTCGATAGTTTTTGATAGCATAGATAGGGCTAATGCATATGTGCTTTGCGTTGATCTATATCCAGAGCCCAGATATGTCCCAACCCTGGATTCTTCTAATTCGGGTGTAAAGTAGAATTGTTCATAAAATGCACTCCCAAAAAGCATTCTCCCCGGAAAATTTGGGTTTTCTTTTTGCACCCTTTTACATTGTTTTTTATTCATTTTTGTGTACGCATTTTCATAAAATACTAGAACCGAGAAGGGATGAGTTCCTAGCAGTTTTTTATAAACTTTTTCAAAATCATGTTCATATTCATATTCGCCAGTGTATCCTTTCACATCCGCCAATTTTTTTTCAAGTCGCTCTGGAATCGGTTTTCTTACATACATATTACGATATACCATTGTTTTATTAGGAGTTAAAACTATAAATATCTTTCCTAGGACAAACTTTATAAATCTTTGAGATGTTTCTACTATATGACAGCAGAAACAGGATCTCAGCTAAAAATTTTGAAAAAAAGTAAAGACTTGGGAAAATTAGGTAAGGGCGACAAAATATCTATTAATGGGAAAGAGATGAAAGTGGACTCACAATACGTTTTCGTGGATCATGATAATATGCAGGAGATGATTATTGAATTTTTTAATGTGGACAATGAACGAGAATATCAACTTAGATATTTTAACGATCAAATTGACTCTAGTATTGAAATTTATGAACTTCAGGGCGATTTTCAATATGTGAGAAGAGAGCCAAAGACAATTGAGTGGTGAATATCTTTTTGTGTTATATATGATGGAGTATATATTTCTTTATTAATGGGTATATTTGTTTTTATTGTATGGCAATTGAAGATTTTTTGGATAATGTTTTGGAGGTCGAAAGAAATGATTAAAAATCCAGAATGGGAAATTACTGATAAAAGGCTTAAGAGACTTGATTTAGAGCGTACTGCTTTAAATGTAGCGGTGGCTTCTTTTGAGCGGCAACTTTACGGGGACCCATTCCCATATGCAAGTTTATCTACAGGTAACGATATATACAAAAGAGCTCGTTCTATTTCTCGAGGAGTTGCGAGGATAAATAAAGACGATTTATGTCCATTCGATAGAGCTGTTTACCAAGATGTATCCACCCATGGGGAAATGGCGAGCGCCTACCATTCTTATTTTATAGATATAAAATCTAAAATGAGAATTGGGAAATTCTTATCAGATTTTTATGAGCCAGGGATTTTTACGGGATTTCTAAACTCTGTTCGTCCTGAGAATATGCCCCATGATGAATTATATGAAGAGGCACTTTTAATGAGTGGAGCATTTACAAAAACACCGGATAGTTTAGTTGTTGGCTATGGGAACAGCGCTTTGTCTAAGCGTAACCAGCGTAAATTAGTTGATGCATTAGGTCGTTCAGTAGATATTGTCAACCCATTCTATGAATCTTTAGGAATCGTACCTGTAGAATGCGATATTGAACTAGGTCCTGCGGGTGGAGGTTTTAGCTATTGGCTCGGTGGAACTTCCATGGCAGTGATTGACCCGGATAGGTTTTCGTTTTCTTCCGGAACTTATGACACCTTTTTGCCTAGTCTAATTTTAGCCCATGAGTTAGGTCATGCTCAGCAAGAGAAGCAGGGGAACAACCTTCCAAGTGGCTTAAATCCTAGTGCGTCAGAATATAGTGTTTCATTTCACGGCCAATGTGGAGAGGGTGCAGCGTTAGCGATAGAAGGTGAGTTTGTTGATTATTCAAAAAAGAAAAAAATCTTTTCCCAAGAGGACCAGAAAAAAATGGAATTATTTTGGTCTACATATTTACCAAAGAAGCGATTTCAGATTGCCCATGATCTTCTTGAAAGACAATGGATAGAAGAGATGGCTAATCCGGATTTTCCTGAGTCTTTAAAGCGCAATGCGCATGTTGAATTGGCGCGAATTACAAATATTAAATGTTTCGAGGACGATTTCTCTTTTTGTGATTTTTCGGCAATGGATTCTCTTCAGCAAATGAGTTACCATATCGGAAATAAAAATATTAGAAGAATTATGAATCGCTTTAAGAAGGAAGGTGTCCCGAGAGATTTGTCTTTTAATGCAATACTTCAAGGTGTTTGGGTGAACTCCCGCGCACAAGAAGATTTTATTTTTAATTCGTACTTACCTAGGATGATGGGTAAATAGTTCGACTCGGCCCATTTCTCCTCGTGAAATCAATAAAATCATATTTTTTATACAAACATTTATATACTCAAGGTTACTTTTTGTATACATAAGGTAACTAAATGACCAAAGAAACAAGTAAATTGTTTCATGAACTCATTTTAGGAAAAATAAAAAATGACCAAAGAAACAACCGTTAAAATCAGCAAATGGGTAAGTGAGGAGATAGAGAGTTTCGTCGGTAGAAATGTTAGGAACAAAACTGAATTCCCCTCTAAAAAAAACTTAGTAGATAAAGCTGTAATCAGTCTCTTGGAAGAAAAAGGAGTGAAATTGGCATCTTAGATGTTAAAAATTAATTAAATATGGTGAAAAAATGGATAAAATAGAAAAAGCAAAAAATCTTTTTTTGCAATTGGAGTCAAGAAAGCAAGGTGTGGTAGAAATTGCCAAGAGGAACTTTGAGATTCAATCCCGTTTAGCACAAAATAAATTTTGAAATGGAAATTGAAAATGTTAAAAAGCGATTCATAGTTGGATTTTGCCAAGCAGCAACGCCATTCTCAGCTAAGTGCGATTTGGATTCTGGGCTTCGTCTTAAGGCTAAGTCGAGTTTTGAAAGCGAAGATATGAACTTTTGGGATGATGGTATCGCTGAATCATTTTGTTATTTTGGTGGTGGAGTTTTAGGTCTTACTTGTGTACCAATTGATGCTATAAGAGTTGCATTCGGTAACGTTCGGAAGACTTTTAAAATTGCTGAATAACTTTGCTAAGGTTTATAAAATAATTTAATATAATTATACTAGAGGTAAAATAATGGAAATTACAGGAGCAGTAACAGGTTTTTTAGGTGAATTTGGATTTCACGTATCTAGCTTGCCTTTAATCGAGCGAGCAATTTTCGGAGTAGCAGCTGTGCTATTAATTTCTTCTATCTTTGCATTTGTTGCTAGGATTTTAAGGCAACCGTTAATTCCTGCATATGTTATTACGGGTCTTATTACTGGGCCATTAGTTCTGGGTATGATAGAGTCTAAGGAGCTAATTTATGCTTTTGGAGAAATAGGTATAGTGTTCTTGTTATTCGCCGCAGGGCTGGAAATCTCTTTTAGAAAAATTAAAGAAGCCAATTTAAAGAAAATATTATTGATCGGATTCGTTCAAGTATTGTCAATATTCCTAATCGTATTTTTCTCCAGAGGACTATTCGGATTGGATTCTGTTCAAGCAGTTTATCTGGGTATCATTTTAGCGTTTTCTTCCACGATGGTTGACGTGAAGCTATTATCAGACAGAGGTGAACTAGTTACTCTTCATGGAAGACTTGTTTTGGGAATTTTATTACTGCAAGATCTTGTCGCGATTATTACAATTGCGCTTTTAACATCGGGTAGCTTTGGATTTGGAGTTGTAGTGATTACAATGTTGAAGTTATTTTTGATTATGGGGGTTGCAATATTTATGCAACGATATGTTCTAGAGAAGGTGTTTCGTTATGCTGCACGATCCACTGAGCTGCTATTTGTCTCATCTCTTGGTGTTTTATTCTTATTTATCATCCTATCATACATGTGGCACTTATCTATTGCCATTGGGGCCTTTATCGCGGGTATCAGCCTAGCCAATTCACCTTTCAAAACTGAATTGGAGTCTAGAATTTCTCCGATAAAAGACTTCTTTGCAATTCTGTTCTTTATTGCGCTTGGAATGCAGATCGTCTTTAATGGGATTGATCAACACCTAGGTCTTTTAGCTTTTCTTATCATAGGAGGACTTATTGTCAAACCGATTATAATTTATGTCCTTTTAAGGTTTGGAGCATATCAACAGAAAACCAGTTTTCAAACTTCTATTTCAATGGCACAATTGTCTGAGTTCTCATTAATCATCGGTATCATTGGGCTTAACGCGGGAGTTTTAAATGAACCGCTACTATCCACAGTTATACTGGCAACTGTTATTACAATGTCTTTTACTCCCTACCTAATTGAGAAAAAAGATTCCATCTATAAAGTGATGTCCCATGTACTTGAAGGTAAAAAAACACGATTTCCCGTTAAAGATATGTCTTATAATGATAATAAGAAAAAAACAGTTCTCTTGATAGGGGCGCATAGAACCGGCAGCGTTGTTTTGAAGGAGTTATTAGGCAAGAAGATGAAGAATAACATAATTGTGATGGACCATAATCCCGAAATTATTTCAGCATTAACAAAAAATAAAATATCTTCAATTTATGGGACAATTACTAGCCCAGATGTTTTGAATAAACTCAAATTATATGATTTAAAATTGGTGATTTCAACGATTCCCTATTTTGAGGATAATCTGTACTTATTAAAGAAAGTGAAAGAGGCTAATCCAAAGGCTGAAGTTGTAGTTACTGCTGGCAGAATTAGTGAGACCATGGATTTATATGCGGCTGGGGCTGACTATGTAATTACACCTAAAGTAATTGCTGGGGAAAAGGTTTCTGCCATTATGCATTCTAATAAGAAAATTTTGAAACGTGAAAGGGAAAAACATTTGAATTTCTTAAAGGATATCCATAAGTTGTTGTATTAAATTTGGATGGCAGTAGTTAAAATTGGTCCTAAATACACTACTCGTTGGATACTAATTTTTTCGGAAGATCTTAAATAGTTTAAAATATTGAGACTTATATGGAAAGTTTAGAAAAAACACTTCAGGAGATTAGAACCTTGACATCTAATTTGTGTGCAGAAATTATAGTTAAAGAAAAGGTGGAAGAAAGTGGTTATTGGACTGAAGTTGGAAGAAATCATTCTCAGGTTCAAGGACAAGATGACTGGGTGATTACACGTGAGGCGGAGCCTGAAGTAAAAGAGCCAGATTATCAAGTAAGAGAGGATGCGAAAACAAAGTTACAACAATTCTATGAATCTTCTGAATCCCAGGTGGTTAGATTTGTAGCAGGTAGAGCAATTTCAACAGATAGTAAAGAGTTAGACGAGCTTCTTCAGGCAGGAGTAAAAGACCTAAGGAGAAGATTGCATTCAACAAAAGATACTGGAAGAACCAAGCGAGTAAAAGTTGGAGAGCATTTAGAAGATATAGAATATAAAATTCCTAGTTGTGATAGGCACGCTGGCCCAGCCATGGATTCAGTTAGGGTGGATGATTACGAAGAACATTCGATTTATGTTCCTGATTCTCAAAAAAGATTAAATGCATTTAATGAGGCCGTTATGTTATATGATTTAGTAAGATATCCGGAAATTAAAGATGTAATTAAAGAAGCTTATCACGGTGATCAGCCACCTGAAATAAGCTCCTGGGCTGGTGAAGTATTAGTTAAAGATACAGAAGATAAAGATGAACTTAAGGGGTTTTATAAAAATTCTGATTTTTCAAATATTAGATCTTTAGCTGGTCGAGCATTGGGATATTCTAATCCAAGAATTTTGGCACATGAGAATCCTATCCCTGTAATTTTAGGTGCACTTGGTGGATTTGGATTGGTTTCTGGTTTGGGTTATATGTTGTCTCAATAATTAA
>Ga0233431_1004815_pt1 | contig 13911 bp, 12 predicted proteins | sample SI_118_April2016_FD_179867 | JGI IMG/M metagenome (GOLD analysis project Ga0233431, IMG submission 179867) | Seawater microbial communities from Saanich Inlet, British Columbia, Canada - SI_118_April2016_200_MG | ecosystem: Environmental > Aquatic > Marine > Inlet | place: Canada: British...
GTTAAATAAACAATAACATTTATATTTAGTATAACCTTACCCAGTTATATGAAAAGAGGAATGATATTATCTTTATTTGTACTGTTTTTAATTTTTACAATTACAGTTCTTGCAGACAACATTTACCAATACGACAATTTAGAAGTAGAATTGAATGTAAAAGGATCATTTGAATTACAAAAAGAAACTAGTGGAGCTACAATTAGTGAAGCAAATGTAGATCTGTTAATGGTACCAAAAGAAAGTTTTAGACAAAAAGTGTTAAAATTGGAAACAACAGGAACATTGAACAAAAATAATCTTAGTTTCCATTGGGAAACACCACTTATTGAAAAACAAGAATTTGGTTATACTGCACTAATTAAAAATTATGATAAAAGGAAAGAAGTGAAAAATAAAATTATTTTCCCTTTACAAGACACTAATGCACAAGAAAAATATCTTTCACCCACAATAAAAATTGATTCTAACAATCCAAAAATTATCGCTAAAGCTACTGAACTAGCTGAAGGAGAAAATGATTTATTTAAGATAACCTTCAAATTAGCAGATTGGGTAGAAAAAAATATTGAGTATGACCTTAACGATTTAACTACAGAACAAGCACAGAAAGCATCTTGGGTTTTAGAAAATCGGGAAGGAGTTTGTGATGAAATGACTTCATTATTCGTTGCAATGTGTAGATCTCTAGGTATTCCCGCTAAATTTGTTTCCGGAATTTCTTACACTGAAAATGAGGAAGTTGTTAGAGTTGCAGGTTCAAAATGGGCAGGTCATGGTTGGGCAGAAGTTTATTTTCCAGAAGTTGGTTGGGTCAGTTTTGATATTACGTTCAGAGAATTTGGATATATCGATGTAACGCACATAAAATTAACTGAAAGTTCTGGACCTGATGAATCCTCTACTCACTATGACTGGTTAGCAAACAATGTAGTATTAATTCCACAAGGTATTGAAACAAATATAGATATTAAAAATCAAGGCGAGGAAAAAAATGAAAATATTCAACTTGCACAAGAGATATTAGCTGAAGAAGTTGCTCCTGGCAGTTACAATTTAATTAAAGCAATTATAAAAAATAATGCCGATCATTACGCGGCTACCTCGTTAAAATTAGCTGTACCTAAAGAAATAAGTATAGTTGATAAAAATTCTCGTAATATATTATTACTACCTAAAGAAGTTCGTGAAACATATTGGATTATAAAAGTTTCAGATAATTTAAAAAGTAATTATGAATATACTTTTCCAACGATAATATATTCAGAAAAGAATACATCAATACAAGATAGTTTTACAACAACAAGGGGCGAGCAATCATATTCATTAAAAGATATTGAAAAATTGGTTGTTAAAGATGAAGAAAAAAGTTATTCTCGGAAAGTTGACTTTAACTGTGATATTCCAAATAGTATCAAACTTAACCAACCCACAAAAGTAAGTTGTAAGATAAAAAATATTGGCAACTCAAATTTAAACAATTTAGAATTCTGTTTAGCACAAATATGTCATACCATTAATTTGCCAATAAATCAAGAAGAAACTAAAGAAATCACACTAAAGGCTGAAGAAATTGGGTGGAATAAGATTATTATCAGTGCTGAAAATGAATTAGTTGAGAAGAAAGAATCTCTCCAATATATGGTTATAGAAGAACCAGTAATTAAATTAATTCCAACTTATCCAGAAGAAGTAAATTATGGAGATAAATTGAGTATTGCACTAGAACTAAAAAAGTTATCTTTTAATACTCCAAAAGATGTAGTGATTACGTTAGATGGTCCAGGATTTACAAGTTTATGGGAAATTGAAGAACTTAAAGTAGATGAAATTATTAGTAGTGAATTAGAAAACGTAAAATTGAGTTGGAACAATAAAATGTTAATTAAAATGAGTTGGTATGATCAAGAAGGTAATATTTATGAACATGAAGAAGAATTTGTTATCAAAGCAAAATCAAGAAGCTTTAAAGATAAACTAATTATGGCTGTTAACGCCTTTCTAAATCTATTTTAAGAATTTATAGAAAAATAAAAATAAAAAAAATAAAAAAGTAAAGAAATTATCTCTTTTTACGTTTTCGAGTTGCTGCCGCCTTTTTACCAGCTTTTCTTCTCACTGCAGTCTTTTTCTTTCGAGTTACTGCTGCTTTCTTGCCAGCTTTTCTTCTTACTGCGGTTTTTCTTTTTTTAGTTGCTGCTGCTTTCTTGCCAGCTTTTCTTCTCACTGCAGTTTTTCTTTTTTTAGTTGCTGCCCCTTTTTTAGCTGCTGCAACACGTTTTGCTGTTTTAGTTTTCTTAGTTGGTTTTTTCTTAACCGGTTTCTTCTTTACAGCCTTTTTCTTAACTGGTTTCTTTTTAACTGCTTTCTTTTTCACAACTTTTTTCTTTACAGCTTTTCTTTTGACTGCTTTTCTTTTCTTTACAGCCTTTTTCTTTACTGCTTTTCTTTTAACTGTCTTTTTCTTAACAGCCTTTCTCTTTACTACTTTCTTTTTAACTGCTTTTTTCTTCACAGCTTTTCTCTTAATTGTTTTTTTCTTCACAACCTTTTTTTTCATAACTTTTTTAGCCATCAAAAATCACCTCTGATTTTTGGACCACAAAAAATCTTACTGACTTTTCGTGAGTCATCATTAAACTACCTATTAAGGTTTTTTATGTCTAGAAAAAGATATTGACCTTTTTAAATGTATCGGAATGTTAAAATAAAAAATGTTGCAAAAAATATTTTGAAAAAAAATATTTTAAAAAAATTAACAAGCTGGTGATTGTAAAATTAAAAAAATTAAAAATTAAAAAAATAATTTCACGACGACAAATAATAAAAATCAATTATTTTAGAAAAGTTTTTAAGGCAGGAACACCATAAGAAGTAAATGATGATAATTGAAAAATATTTTGATGAAAAAACAATGAGTGTACATTTACGTGAAGATGCATGTCCAATTGCAAAGAAAGGTTTTCCGGGCAATTGGGACATGGTAAAATTAGGAACAGAGAAATTAACCGAAGACGAAGTAAGAAATATTGCTGAAGAAATCGTCAATTATACTGAGCATATGGAAAAAAGTTTTCTCGAGATAGAAAGAGCAGGAAGTACAATAATTCAATTGGGTATGTACCGTATTGTTATTACTAAAAAACCCTTTAGTGATGGTTTAGAAATCACAGCAGTAAAGCCTGTTGCAAAATTAAACATAGAAGATTACAAACTTGATGAAAAACTAAAAGAAAGATTAACAAAACAAGCAGATGGAATTTTAATTTCCGGAAGTCCAGGAGAAGGAAAAACAACATTAGGTAGAGCTTTAGCAGAACATTTATCCAGTACAGGAAGGATTGTAAAAACTGTCGAAAGTCCACGTGATATGTTGTTAAGCAGCGAAATAACTCAATACTCTTTAAATCATGGAGAAAGAGGAGAAATCCACGATGTATTATTGTTAAGCCGTCCAGATAATACTTTCTTTGACGAGATGCGTAACAATGATGATTTTGAATTGTTTGCAGATTTAAGATTAGCAGGAATTGGAATGGTTGGAATTGTGCATGCTACTAATCCCATTGATTCTATTCAAAGATTTATTGGAAAAATTGAGATGGGAATTATACCTCAAGTAATAGACACTGTTGTTTTTGTTAAACACGGAATAATAGAAAAAGTAATGGAACTAAAAATGAAAGTAAAAGTTCCTACGGGCATGACAGAAGCAGATTTGGCTCGTCCAATGATAGAAGTTAGAGATTTTTCATCAGGAAAATTAGACTTTGAAATTTATTCTTACGGAGAACATACTGTAGTAATACCTGTTGAGAAAAAACAAAAAAAAGCATCTTGGGAACTTGCAGCTGATAAAATAAGTGAATACTTCAAAAAATACAGTAAAGAAAACCAAGTAGAATTTATTAGTGACCATCGAATAAAAGTATACTTACCAAATAATGTTATTTCAAAAGTTATTGGAGAAAAAGGAAAACAAATTGAAAAAATTGAAAAAGAATTGGGTGTAAGTATTGATGTCAATGAACTAAGCAAAGAAATGACTCGTAAGAAAGGGAAAAATGTTGATTATGAAGTTGATCTTGAAAAAAAGAATATCCTCATTAACTTAGATAAACGGATGAAAGATAAAGAAATTAATGTATATGATGATGAAGACCTGATTATGCAAGCCCACAGCAGTAAGAAAGCAGTTATAAAGTTAAATAGAAAATCAGCTTTAGGAAAAGTTGTTGAGAAAGCTGTAAAGAATGGCACATTAAATGTAAAAAAGAACTAATAATAGATTATCTATTGAAATGGAAATTATTGTTTTATTCTTCAGATATAAGTGTCAAATTCTATCAAATGACCATTTTATCCAACAAATTTAAAAAAGGAAACACAATTTGATTAAAAATATGGTTAGTAAAGAAGATATTAAAAATGTATTATATTCAGAAGAAATAAATATGAACAGTTCTACTGAAAATGGTAAACTCAAAAAATTAGAAGAAGAGAATAAATTGCTTAGATATACTGTTAGCAGAACAGAAGAAGAAAGTTCTATGATTCGAGCTATGTTTAACAAAGCTAATGCAGAATTAGAAAATATTAAGAAACCATCATTATTGGTGGCTGAAATAACTTCCATGATGGGCAAGAATGTAATTATCAAGTTACCTAACGGAAATAAATTCTATTGTAATGTAGCTGGTGATGTTAAAGATCTTAGATCAGGAGACCAAGTCTTAGTAGAACAAAAATCATTGAATGTTGTTCAAAAAATTGAATCAACTAACAGTTTAGAAGTTGAAAAGTTTGTTATTGTTGAAAAACCTAAGGAAAGTTGGAAAGACTTAGGCGGTTTAAAAGAAGAGGTTGAAGAAATTAAAGAAGTTATTGAATTACCTTTAAACAAACCAGAATTATTTGAGAAAGTTGGAATTAATCCTCCAAAAGGAGTTTTATTATATGGTCCTCCGGGAACAGGAAAAACATTGTTAGCTAAAGCAGTTGCTAATAGTACTCACGCAACATTTATCGAAGTTGTTGGTTCAGAGTTAGTACAAAAGTTTATTGGTGAGGGAGCAAAGTTAGTTAAAGAGATATTTAATCTAGCACGACAAAAATCTCCCGCAATAGTTTTTATTGATGAAATTGACGCCTTAGCAGCAATGAGAATGGAAACAGGTACTTCTGGTGAAAGAGAAGTTAACAGAACATTTATGCAACTACTTGCAGAATTGGATGGATTCAAATATTTAGATAATGTTAAAGTTATTGGTGCTACCAACAGAATAGATATATTAGATAAAGCAATGATTCGTCCAGGAAGGCTTGACCGTTTAATTGAAGTTAATCTACCTGACGAAGATGGTAGAACAGAAATATTCAAAGTTCACATCAAAAATATGACTTTAAAGAAAGTAAAAATTAAAGAATTAATTAAAAAAATGGACAATTTTAGTGGTGCAGAGATTAGAGCAGTATGTACAGAATCCGGCTATTTTGCAATCAGACAGAACAGAGAATACGTCAATCATGAAGATTTCTTATTAGCAATAGAAAAAGTGAGAAGGGAAGAAGAACAAGAAGAAGTTAGTAAAGAATTTTTTGGTTAAACTTCTATACTTTCACCCATCTTTAACAATTTACAATTCATTTTTTGTTTCTTAAATTCTTCTTCAACTTTTTGTAAATCTACAGGATAGGTCGGATTATCATAATGGTAAGGTATCGCTAATTCGGCTCCCGTTTCTTTAGCAAATAATGCTGCTTCGTAAGGACCCATGACTAAACCATGATTACATACCGGAACAAAGATAACATTACATTTATACTCGTTAGGGAAACAAATTGAATCTCCTACCATATAAACTCGTCTAATTCCATCATCAATAATTATGCCAATATTTTCTTTTATTTCTTTTCCATCTTTTAGTAAAGGTGTATATCCATGTACCGCTTTAACAATCTCTACCTTAATATCGCCGGAGTTTAGAATTTTTCCATCTTCAACAATTTCGGGATTAAGTTCAGGTAAAACGTCAGCAACTTCTTTACTAGTAAAGAATTTTGCTCCTTGATCTTGTAAAATCTTAATGGAATCTGCATGACAATGATCTCCATGTCTATGTGTAACTAATATTAAGTCTATATTGGTCCAATGTTCTTTAAGTAAAGATTCATTCCAAGCAATATATCCAGGATCAATAAGAATTCTTTTATTTTTAGTTTCGATTAAAACGCATGATTGTGCATATTTAGTTAATTTCATTTTTAAAAACACCTCAAAAGTTTATGGGCGCTCATCAGTTACTTCCGTATCCCATAATGGGAAGGGTGTTCACTTAATCATCGCGCTTTCCACGTTTACAAGAATTAAAAATGGTTCGTACTTAAAAGTTTTCTTATTAAAATGTCATTCTTTCAATCCTGGCCAGTTAGACCTACCAAAAAAAGAAAAACGATTTCTTTTTCTAATTCTCATCGGTTCTTCAACTTTTTTTTCCAATGTTACATTATCGTCATCAATGTTGGCCCATTCTCCCCAGTCAGGATTTGATGTTTCATATTTATTCCACATACCGTAGTTCGCATTTTTATCATATGGCACTAATACATCTGGCACTATACATTTTGGTCCGCATAATTTCATTATTAATCACCTTTTAATTTGTATTAGAAAAAGGTTTGATTACCCAATTGATTAAATCTGTGATTAAAAAATCCGAATTTATTGGTTATAAAGGAATAAATTACTTGTTTTAAGTAATTAAATAATAACAGTAATGTTTATAAAACAAAGAAGCATCCTAAGAAAAAAAGTAAACAAAGAGTAAAGAGTACCTAAGTGTCTCTTTCTTAAAGTTTATGAAGAATCGGAGGAAAAATAAGAAAATGGAAGGAACTGTGAAATTTTTTAACATAAAGAAAGGATTTGGATTCATCAAAGGTGATGATGAAAAAGATTATTTTGTACACCTATCTTCTATCGAAGGAATTAAATTCTTGAGAGAAGATGACCGAGTATCTTTTGAAACCGCTGAAGGTGAAAGAGGATTGAAGGCTGAAAACGTAAGACTTGCTGAAGGAAGTGCTCCTGCAACAACTGAAGAAGAAGCTCCAGCTGAAGAAGAAACACCGGCAGAAGAACCTGCTCAAGAAGAAGAAACTCCAGCTGAAGAGGAAACACCTGCAGAAGAACCTGCTCAAGAAGAAGAAACTCCAGCTGAAGAGGAAACACCTGCAGAAGAACCTGCTCAAGAAGAAGAAACTCCAGCTGAAGAGGAAGCACCCGCAGAAGAACCTGCTAAGGAAGAGGAAGCTCCAGCCGAAGAAGAGAATAAAGAAGAATAAATTTTCTATTTTATTTTTTTTATTTTTACTATTTAATTCTAAACAACTTTAATATCAAAACACATTCTAAATGTCTTAGGAGAAAATTGACCACATTTAATTACTCTTAATATCCTTATACCATACCCTTCTCTTTTACATATCTCTCTAACTTTTTTCCTTTCATCAGATAATTCTTCTTCACTTAAGAAAGCATATAAATGAATTATTGTCCCTTTTTTAGATTTTTTAAGTGCATCAGGTAAGAAAAGTTCACCAGTTTTTGGTAAGGGCATAGCAATTCTATCAAATTTTCTTTTAATTTTTGGTAAAGCAACCCTAACATCCCCATTAATTATTTTTATTTTTTTATCAAAATTGTTTAAACTAACATTTTTTAATGCATATTGGTGTGCTAAAGGATTAATTTCAATACCATAAATAATTTTAGGTTCTGCGTTTTTAGCAATTACTAACGGAAAAGGTGCTGCTCCAGAAAACATTACCAAAATTTCTTCTCCCTTTTTAACCAATTTTGCAATCCTTAATCTTTCATTAGCAGAACGAGCAGAAAAGTAAGTTTTTTCTAAATCTAAACTAATTTTAATACCATTCTCTTGATGAATTGTTTCCTTAGTTCTTTTTCCAGCTAAGAGTTTAACTTTTCTTAATCGATATTCACCAGAATGAATCTCATCCTTCTTAACTATAGTAGTTATATTTTTATTAGTCTTCAAGTAAGCTTGAGCAATAATTTTTTCTTTACTTCTTAACTCATCAGGAACCTCTAAGATCATAATTTTACCTACAATTTCTTGAGAACGAGGAATTAACTTTCTTTCTTTAGTAGACAATTTTCCTTTCAGTAACTCGTCAACATTTAGTTCTTTTTCTTTTTCTTGAAAAGGAAATTTAGTGTTAACAACTTTCGCGTAAGGAACCTTAAATTTCTTAGTAATTGGAAAATAAATGTAACCAAATTCTTTTAAAGGTAAATAATCATTATTAAGAAGATTATGTTTAATAATAAACTGTTTAACTTTCTGTGCATTCTTAAGTTCTGTGTATACTGCTAACATATACACTAATGAAAAGATTTAAATTTATAAAGATTATCATTATAAGTTATAAAAAATGAAAAAAAGAACTAAAAAGAAAATTAAACGGTATTCGTGGAAAATTGTTAAAAGTATTGCTAAGATAATATTTTATTATCCTGCCAAAGGTGTGTGGTATTTAATGAAAAAACTATTTCAAAAAGTAAAAGAATCATTACAAAAAGCTGAAAAAATAAAAGCAAAGAAAAAAATATCTAAAAATAAGCCAAAAGTAGAAGCAAAATATCATGAACTTAAAGAAATTAAAAAAAAGTTAGGTAAGATTTCAGATTTTAAAAGAAAATTATATACTAATAAAAGTACAATCGGTATTATTCTTGGTGCAAGGGGTACCGGTAAAAGTGCCATAGGAATGTGTTTATTAGAAAATTTTAAAGTTAAGACAAACAAAAGATCTTACGCTCTCGGATTTAAAGAAGAATCTCTCCCTCAATGGATTAAAGTAATTAGTGATGTTGAACAAATTAAAAACAATTCAGTAATTCTTATTGATGAAGGAGGAATAGAATTTAGTAGTAGAAAGGCAATGAGTAAAGGTAACAAAATTCTATCTGAAATTTTATTAATTGCCAGACATAAAGATTTAAGTGTAATTTTTATTGCTCAGAATTCTGCTAATCTTGAAATTAATGCAATTAGACAAGCAGACTATTTAGTATTAAAACCATCTTCATTGTTACAAAAAGATTTTGAACGTAAAAAGATTAAGGATATCTACGAAGAAATCAGTGAAGAATTTAAAGATTATAAATCTAATAAAGGAGCAACATATATTTATTGTGAAGATTATTTGGGTTTTGTTTCTAATAGCCTGCCTAGTTTTTGGGGAGAAAAAGTAAGTAAAGGATATGCTAATAGAAAATAATCTGAGTATTAGATAAATACTAAAAAGTATTTATTGTAATTATATAAAAATGGTGATGGACATGAAAAAAACAATGATTTCTTTACTTATAACAAGTATTATTCTTATGAGCTTACTTCTTACGGGTTGTATGGAAGAGGCTTCTGATGAAGAGATTAAAGCAGAATTACAGGAAGCAAGTTATGATGAACTTAACGCTATCCTTTACGATGGAATACAAGAAAGAGACAAAGCTTTAGCAGGCATGGCTAGTAATTGGAATCGTCTAACAAAAGTAACTAAAAAACCTACAAAAACAATAAAATATGCTCGAATGGATAAAATTGTTAATACTGCTAATGACGTTATTGTTGAAAGAAGAAATAAAGAAATCGAAGGAGAAGTGGAAACTCCTGAAGGTAAAAAAATTCTAAAAGATTATGTTGTTTTCAAAAGTAAAGTTCGTTACAAAGGAATAAATGATTATGGTATCAATCGTCAAGGTGAAGTTATCAAAAAAGTTTCTACATCTGAAGGATATAGAGAATATATAATGATGGATTTTGAAGAGATTAAAGATGATTTATTAGCTGAAGAACAGAATCAACAAACACCTCAAAACGATTTAATTAAACCTAAACAAAAAAAGTTAGGACTTGCTACTGAAGAAAAAACTGTAAAGATTAATTGGAACCAAGTATTTTGTAATGTTGATCAAAGAATTCCCGGTGGAACGACTATACCCATTGAACCAATATTATATTACAATTTTGAGAATGAAAATGAAGTTAATAATTATGTTAGTGAACAATATAATCCCAGACCAGGAAGTATCATACCCAGAATTATTAATATGGAAGATGGACCTTTAGGAGCTTACGCACATTTTGAAGGTGATGATTATATTATTATTGATGAATTATCTTTACCAGAAGACTTTACAGTTTCATTCTGGATACGCTTTAAAGATGAAAATATTAATAATCAAGATGCAGTAATCGGTTTTAATGGCAGAGGTAATGATTTTAACTTTTTTGGTAAAAAATTAAGATATTATAACGGAGCTAATGATATATTATCTTCTTATGGTAGCGTACCATTAAACACCTGGACCCATTATACAATTTCAAGAGAAGATGGGATTATGAAATATTACATCTATGGAGAAAAAGGTAATTTTTATACTACTTATGAAAATAACCAATGGGACGGAACATTAAAAATAAGAAGCATTGGTAAAGGTAATGCAGGAAATCTTCAAGCAGACTTAGATGAATTAAAAGTTTATGATCAAGGTTTAAATTCTCTAGAAATTCTCAGAAGTATCAGGAATTCTTGTTGTAATTTAGAATGTCCTGAAGAAAATTTAGCAGAGATTAATCCTTTAATGAATCGTTTTGATTATTCTCATAAGGGGATAATGTTCTGGGCAAGAAATTTATATGATGCAGGATTATTTCCATTATTACCTTACTTAACTCCTGTTAAAGATCAAGGAGGTAGAGGAACTTGCGGCGCTTTCGGAAGAACAGCAGCAGCAGAAATTGCTTCTCATGATCTCCCAGACTTTTCTGAACAAAACGAATATTATTTTGCTGGACATTTACATCAAAATATACATGATGATAATAGTAGAGGAATAGGTTTAGAAGAAGAATGGCCCTATAATGGTGAAAGATGCACACTCGGAATACCAGGAATTTCATCAGGACAATACGAGAGTAAAAATGGAGGAACTATAGACTCATTACAATATCATGATGAAGAAACAAGCCAATATATTCCTTGTTCAGATCTTCCAAACGATGCACAGGGCATTAATCAAGAGATAGAACAAGAAATTGAAGTTGATGGTTCTTTACAACCATATAAAGAGATCAAAAATACAATTTATGGATTTAATATTGAAAGAGGGAATCCCGAAAACGTTTTAGCAAGATGTAATGGTGTAGAAGAAAGGATAAATAATCTAGCACATATCCTAAACAATTGTAAATTTCCTCTTGCTTTTGGAAGTCATCTTGGGGTTAAAGGAACAGATGTTGTTGGTTTTACAGACAGAAATTGGTTCAATCCGGTTAATGATCCAGTTGGTGGATGGCACACAATGGCTTTAGTAGGTTATATTCCTGCAGAATATTTGCCTGAAACAGTAAAGGAGAATCCTAATTTTGAACAAGAAGAAGACTATTTCATTGTTAAAAATTCTTGGAGCATAGCACATGCTGACGGAGGATATCTTTACGTACCAGCAACAGAACTTAATGAAGGTATGAGAGATGCAGATATGTTCAGAATAAAAGAACAACAATGTAACTTATTATGTGGTTAGAACATGAAGTTAAAAAAAGTTGCCTAAACTTTTTTGTTTTAATTTATTTTTTTCTTTTTGTAATATTTCAATCTTTTTCTCTACTCTCTCTTTAGAGAAACCATGTTTCTCAACCAATAATTCACGCATCTTATCAGCATCAATAGGTTTCCACTCCAATTCATAATCATCAGTAGTAGGGATATCTTTAATAGTGTTAAAAATCTCTTTCCAAGTTAAATCAGGATAATGTTTATCCCATTCAACTTCTTTAAAGATAGCATCAAAATTATTTTGATTTTCACGTACCAATTTTAATCCTTTCTTAGGTCCAATACCTTTTATTCCTCCCGGATTGTAATCTGTACCAACTAGAATTGCTAACACTATCAATTCATCAATACCTAATTGTAATTCCTGTAATACATCTCTCAATAAAATCATTTCGGGCTTAACCGTTTGGTAAGCAAATTTACCTGCCCTTTTTCTTTTACCTTCGAGAGATAAGTTACGTACTAATAATGGACAACCAAAAATTAAATTATCATAATCTTGAGATATAGAAGCGTAACAGTCGCCTTTCTTAACCATATAAGCAGTTTGTGCTTCACCCTCACTTGGTGCTTGTACAATTGGTAATCCTAAAGCACTAAGAATAGCTTTTGCATCAGCAATCATTTCTTTAGTTAGAATTACTGTTCTGGAAGCAAATTTACGCATTTCCTCAACATTACCTGCTTCTTCTGCTTCTTTAAGTTTTAAAGAAGCCTCTTTTTTTACTGCTGCCCTTTGTTCCCATGTCTTTTTTTTAATATCGGGAGCCTTACCATCAAACACAAACACTAATTTTAATCCCTTCTCCATTAATACTGTTGTTCTACTAAACAAACCGATTAAGTGTGAAGTAACATTACCATAAGAATCTGTTAAAGCTGAACCATCCATTGATCTGATTGTTGTTAAAAACTGGTACAATAAGTTCATTGAATCTACTGCTAATATTTTATCTTTCAAATCTTTTGTAGACAGTTCTTTCTTGATAATTAAATCTTTAAATTTTAATCCCATTTTTTAGATAAGCTAATTAATTCTTTATAACTCCTAGTATATTTGTTAAAAAAACGACCCATTTTTTCAGTAGCATTTACTACTGCTGTACCTGAAAATGGAACTCCTAAAGTTAAACTGGCAGCTCCACCAAGAGTAAGTGAAATACTTTTCCCCACCCTTCTTTTAATAATTTCTTGTTTTAATAATTCTATTTTTTGTTCTAATTCTTTAAAACTTTTACTATGACATAACTGATTTAGTTTTTCAGAAATATTATGTTCTTGCTTTAACAACTTAAATAACTTTTTAATACGATATCTATAGAACATAGACAGTAAAGGTATTTTAGAATGATTAAGAAACTCAACCAATCGTCCCAAGATTACTTTTTGTTTACTACTTAATTGCCTAATTTTATTAAAATAATATTTAAATTCATAAGAAAAATATTTTACTCTTGAAAAAAAACGTTTATCTTTGTGTTCAGTGGAAAAGTTCATTAAACCTTGACATAATTGGTCAAATGTAAATTCAACTTTCCCCCATGCAATTTCATTATTTTGATTTAATTCGTACAATGCAGAACAACAATCGGCAATTTTAGAATAATCCTTTGAACTTAACAATATTTTCCAATACTTAAATCTCTCCTTAATTATTAATTCAATTTGAGAAAAATAATCTTCAAAATCATTAAAATAAATAATAATATCTTCCTCATTCATTTTTATTCTATCTTTTTAACGATAACGTTTTCAAACGCTCCAGATTCTATCATTTCTTCGGCCTTTTTAGTTATTTCGTTAGAAAATAGAAATAATAAAGGTAATTTCTTAATTTGTGCTTCCATATATGCAGCTGCTAAATCCTTTTCATCACAACGTATTTTCCGTTTAGCTTTACAAAAATATTTAATTTTACCTACTACTGAAGGCACGTCAATTAAAAAGTTGATCTCAGAATTTTTACGTACCAATTCTACTTGTTGTTTGTTTATATCTAAGTTGGTAAAAAAAACATCAACAGTTGGTAAAAATTGATCTGTATTCTTAGATTTTCCCATAATTTTATCTTTAACTTTTTGAATTAAATTTTTCTTTTCTTCCTTAAGTTCTTCAACTCTTTCTGGAGTTAATTCTTCTTTTTCTTCTTTATTTTTTTCCTTCTTCTCTGTAACGTTTTCAGTATCTTTTTGATTTTGTTTAATCTTTTTTTCTTCTTTAATTTCTGGTTTAGATTCTTTTTTTTCTTTTTCAGGTTCAATT